>OGPU01000444.1_pt1 | contig 47443 bp, 37 predicted proteins | sample 1552991 | NCBI WGS metagenome assembly OGPU01 (sample SAMEA2580296, study PRJEB22360) | human gut metagenome | biome: human gut; feature: human-associated habitat; material: faeces | place: Denmark | collected 2008/2010 | reverse complement strand
AATAATTAGGTCGCTTTTATTGTATAAATGCTTAAAATTCTTACCTTTGCATATAGGACATCCTATTTTTAGTTTGGTACATTAAAGTATATAGATGTCTAGCAATAATATATGGAAACAAGGTCTATGGTCAAAATTTGAGTTTTGCAAAAACATTTAATTTAGCAAGAATTGATTTAGGAGAATATGGGGCTTTTGAATATCATGGAAAGCTTTATGGAACCTATTATCATGACGATTGGGTAAAACTAAAAAGTACAGAGAAAAAGCGTATATATGATGAGATTCAAATACGGCATAAAGTTCGGGAGTTAGTGAAAAACCATTTTTCTGAATTAGGGACTGTTTCAAAATATCAGGAATCCTACAATGCGGACCAAACAATTGATTGTTATCTGGAAATCTTTTCAGTAAAACATGGTTCACAAACCTCAGATCGCTATTATCAAATCCATTATACTGTCGATTTAACACAAGACCGCTTAAAATATCTATCAGAATATATTGAGCATAATCCTGTTCCACAACCATATAAAGGTCAAGCATCAACTATATATATTGGATGGATGCAATATTATGAGCAAGATTATAATCATAGTGTATCAGATTTAGCGAAAGAAATTCGGAAGATAGTCAATTTGTATAAATCCCATTTCAAGTGAAAAACTACATGCCTGTACTTGTTGTACTAATAATGGTTGGATGTGGAAATAGACCACAACCAAGTGTAATCACAGTAAATGCTAAGTTGATGGAGCAAACAGATTCGATTGTAGGAGATATTTATGAACGAGATACTATAAAAGGTGATTTTAATGGTGATGGAAAGATTGAATATGCTTATAGCGAATCAAACCCTGCTGAATATTACAGCCTTGATGAAGTAGATGATGGGAAACTCAATAATATAACATTCAGTAATCCAACAATTCCTGCCATAGAAACCAAATTTCAGATTGAGCGATTAACCAATGAGGGTGATTTGAATGGTGATGGTACGGATGAAATAGGCTTTAATGAAAGAGCCGTTAGCCGAATATGCAGATATACGGTTTATTCATTATCACGTACTAATCAATGGAAAAAGTTGTTACGACTTGATTATGACGCTTTGAACCCACCGAGTGATGTTTGTAGACCAGACCCTAATAGGCCCGGATATGTAATTGTTCAAACGGTAGAATGGGAAGATGGAGAAAGTACACCCATTGAAAAAACAGTGAAAATTAAGTGACATATTTTTCAAAGGGCTATATAAACTAAACATTTCATAATTGCGTCACAAGAAGATGAAGAACTGCATACTGATATTTGCGGTGTTGCTGATGTTTGGGTTACTGATTGCAGGATGTGGAAATCGAACGTCACAATCAAGCATTGATGAAATATTGGATGATATTACACAGAATTTAAATGCAGAAAAAATAAATAACACACTGGATTCTATATTGTGTAGATGTTCCGAGGAAGCCAAACTCCGATATTATCAAAACTATCATCATCGACCTTTTAATTTAGCAATAGCAGACTATGATGATGAATTTATTGCTTTCGTCGATACAATGGAGAGCATATATCAACCATACAAAGAACGATTAGTAGCAACAATCACTAACTTGTCTGTGGAAGATTGTACTTATGACCCGAATTTATCTTTGGAATTTGCACAAGATATACTTTGGCTAAATAATTCTGCATTCTTTTTAGAACGCACGGCTACTGGTCGCTACGAAATCGGGGTGTGCGCAAAATATCATTATGTAAGGCTGCGACAGTTGATTGATAAATACTACGGTTATCTATTAAAGAATGCAAATTCAAATGTTCGGATTTCATTACCCAAAATCCATAAACAATGGTTGGATTTACTTGTAGAAGATATTAAAATGAGCGCTCAATTAGATGAATACCGATGGCTTACATTGCAAAATATTTTTGATATGATGAAACAGCGACTACTCTTTTATTATAATTGTACTCAATCAAATACTCTTGATGGTTATTAGTAATGATGAAGCTAAATCTATTCTCAATACACTATATGCATAAAATAAAATTGCCTATAATAGGATTATCACATACGGGTTTACCCCTCCTCATAGTAAAAGCACAGGCCAAGAACCTGTGCTTTTTGCTTGATACGGGGAGTAATATCAATGTCCTTGATAAAAGAGTAGCTGAGTTCTTTCAGCTTTCGGGTGGAACAGCCCAACAGCAACAATTCGGGATAGATGGAACACTCCGGATTACAGATGTTGTTGAATTGACTTTCTCGCTGGAAGAACGGGAGTACAAAGCAGATTTTTCGGTGATGGATTTATCCTCGGCTTTTGGAAAAGTAGAGGAAGAATCAGGCATACAGATTCATGGTCTGTTGGGATGTTCTTTTATGGAACAGCAGAAAGGGGTGCTCGACTTTGAAAAGTTGTGTTTATCTATCCCTTAATAACCTCTCTTGAATTGTACACCTAAATCTTATAATGATAAGAGAGATAGGTGTACAAATATGTAATGAATTTTGTTTAACCCAACGTCTTGTTTTTCCCTGTGTCTTACCCAAAATAGGTGGATAACTTGGAAATGAATCCTAAGATACAGACAGTGTAACTGTTGTGATTTTCAATGGTTTGTACTGAAAATCCTTGTGTCCCCGGTTCGATTCCTGGTGGCACCACAGCAAAGAAAAGCAAAACAATGTAAAATCCTGATTTTCAACGAAAATCGGGATTTTTTATTTCCCCCAAAAACGCAAAAAAGTGCGGTTCACGACCGCCTTTGGTGGAGCAGAAGGTGGAGCAAACGGGTGTTCCAAATATCTCCACCTTGGAAGAGCGTTTTTCGCTGATTCACAATATTTTGCATAGCGTCAAAACGGGTTCGGATTCCTACTTTTGCCAAATAAAAGTTTAACTTAAAAGTAGGAGAAAATGAGACGAGATTCATTTAATGTGCTTTTCTTTATCAAGAAAACCAAGCTGCTGAAGAACGGTGAGGCTTCAGTTTGTATGCGTATCACAGTCAATGGCGCAAGAGTCGAAACAAACATCCGCAAAAGTATTGAGCCTGTATCGTGGAACCAGGCAAAGGAGTGTGCAAGGGGCAAAAGTCGCAAATCAACCGAGCTTAACAACTACATCGAAGAGAGCCGAATCAAACTCCACCGAATTTATACACAACTCGAAGAGAATGGGGAACTTATCACAGCCCGAATATTGCAAGAAAAGTTCTTCGGGGTGGACAAAAAGGTGGAGCAAGTACGCACCATCATCGGAACTATGCGTGAACACAACGAGCAATGCCGAGCATTGGTGGGTAAAGATTTCGCCCTAATCACCATAAGACGTTATGAAAGTTGCACCCGCTATCTTGCTGAACTTATCAAACTGAAATACGACAAAGAGGATTTGCCTATCACTGAGGTAAACGGCGAACTTGTGCGAGCATTTGAGTTCTATTTGAAGACCGAGAAAAATTGTCAGCAGAATACCGTTATCCGCTATATGAAGTGCTTGAAGAAGATTATCAACCTTGCACTTGCCAACGAGTGGATAGAGAAGAATCCTTTTGCAGGTATTAAGTTTCACGAAAAAGAGGTTGTCCGCGAGTTCCTGACGATAGACGAGCTTATGACCATCTACCAAAAGGAATTTTCGCTGCCTCGCCTTGCATTGGTGCGTGATGTATTTATCTTCGCCGCCTTTACAGGATTGGCATTTATAGATGTGCAGCAACTCGCCGCCGAGCATATCGTGCAAGACAACAACGGACACTATTGGATTCGCAAGACACGCCAAAAGACAAATAATATGTGTAATATTCCGCTGTTGGATATTCCGTTGGCGATTCTCAAGAAGTATGAGAACAACCCGACTTGCATTAAGCGTGGCGTATTACTCCCCGTGCCTTGTAATCAAAATATGAACAGCTACCTGAAAGAGATAGCCGATGTCTGCGGAATCCAGAAGCACCTTAGTACACATGTGGCCCGCCATTCCTACGCAACATCTGTGTGCTTGGCTAACGGTGTAAGTATAGAGAATGTGGCAAAGATGCTCGGGCACTCTAATATCAAGATGACGCAACACTATGCCAAAGTGCTTGACAGTTCGATATTGAAGGATATGATGAATGTGAAGAGTGCAATAGTAAATTTTGGATAGAAGTCTGCGGTGCGCTTCACTTGCTTTCGCCCCATTATAAAGTTAACTCGGAGGGCAATACCTGCGAGTTCAAGCCCACGGGTTTTCGAGCAAAAAATTCTCTTCGATAATTTTTCACCCGAAAAAACTCTCCAGTATCACCATCCGAGTTGAGAATGGGATTGGGACGAAGCAAGCGAAGCGACCTACGACGCATAAATTAAGGTCAAATCTATTAAGAGTATCAATCTTGAAATTACAATCAAGCCGCTATTATTATAAAAAACAGAGTTGGGGACAAAGGCTGCTCGCTCCCAACTCTGCATAAATATTGTGTTGCGTTGTTACGCTAACAGGCTCAACTTCTCGGCTATGATAGCCTTGAATTCCTCTTTCATTTCGTTTGGCAAGAAAGAAAGGTCGATAAACTCAAACCACCTATCTTTGGCCTTTGCGAATTTGGCAAAGATGTTATTGATAACTTTCTCCTCCATTCCTGATGCTTGCATTGAGGTTACGAAATCCGCTTTCTTGATTTTGCGTTTCTTGCCGTTAAGGGTCAGCGCCAACTCCTCGGTATCTTCGGGCATAACCAATGCTGTTGAGAGCATATCGTATGCAGGCGTAAGAACATATTTCCCCTGCTCCTTGCTATATAGCGAAAAGTTTTTCAGGTGCATATCTGCATTGCCCGTTATCCACGAGAAAACCACCTGCTCCCAATAGTTTACCATATCCAACTTGGGAACAATCGAAAATCGTTGTATTGCCTTTGCAATCTGCTCATACGAACCTTTGTACTTATGCTCGGTCAATCGTTCCGTAAGCTGACACATATCCTCCATTGGCAATTTATCGCCATTGGCTGTACGGTCGATGCGACGGGTTATATAGCACAACTCTCCATCGGCAAAACAGATAAGGCTGTGAGGTACAACTTGCATCTTTGCCAACTCTGCAAGGTGCATTGTCAAATCCTCCAATTCGGGTAGATGTGCAAAGCGGTCGGTCTGCGGTTTCAATATATATCGTCCCCATAAGCCTACAATCGTGAAACGATCGTTCTCGTTCCTGCTACCCTTGTTTATATCCAATGACAACTTTGCCTGAACACCTGTTAATGTTGTTTGGCTACGGATTACCTGTTTGGCAAGGTCGGTCAGGTTCTCGCGTGTATATGGCAATTCGGGAACACTCGGCGTGCCGAACATCCTCTTTGAACAAGCCTTGTGAAAATCCTTTTCACCCTCGTTCAACTCCTTGTAACAATATAGACACTTTGCCATACGCTACTCCTCCTCATTGATTATGGGTTCAACACCTACTGCACCGATACAATCCTTGCAACACGCAACGAGCAGCGACATACGGTCGCGAGCATCAATCTTCCAATTCTTCTCGGCAATATCCAAGAGCCAACCTTCGGGAATCAAACCATCGAAGAATGGGAATAACACCTTATCACGATAAGGTTTATCGCTCAACGGCAAAGTGAGACTCACCGCCTCGGCGTTGGCAGATGTCAAATAATTGGCATCATACTCAAATGTATAGCCGTTCTCATCTTCTGTCAAGATACCCACCTTTACGCCACGCAAAAATACAATAGCCTGTTTCATCGCTCATCGGTTTTAGTTATTGGCACAACGCCCACTTCACTGCCAAATAGATTCAATATCTGGTTTACCTTATCGAGGCGTAAAGTCTGCTTGCCCTGCTCCAATTCACGAACAAGGCGCAAGCCAACTCCCGACTTTTCGGAAAGTTCCACCTGCGTAAGATTGTACTGCTTACGCATCGCCTTTACATATTTTGAAAGTGTTGTCTGCTCCATAGATACAATAAATTATACCCTTTCGGGTGCAAATATAATGAAAGTTTTTCATTTTACACCTTATCGGGTATAATTTTATTGTTCTGCAATGTACTTTGCACCCTATCGGGTATAAAACTAAAACTTACCTCGATAGCAACTTTGCAATACTTGCTCAATATCGCTTTCACGATAGAGGATTTTTCCACCCAGTTGGCGATATGGCAAAATACCGTTGTTGCGATAGTCTTGTAAGGTGCGGCGACTGATTTTCAAGCGCTCAGACAACTCCCTGTCGGTCAAATAGTGTTCGCCACCTAATAGTGGTTGATTCTCGTTCGCCACCATTGCGGCATCTTTGGTAATGCGGTCAAGTTCAGAGAATAGACCGCGTACCCACTCGTGCTTGTGCGTGATAACTTCATTACTCATAGGCATAGAATTTATAGGTTAAACATCATTACAATCTTTGATAAGCCGCTCCACATCTTCAGGGCGGTAGTAGATACGATTGTTAATTTTCGAGTGAGGCAACTGCCCACTATCCCTAAGTGTTTGCAATGTACGAGGGCTAATCTTCAATGCCTGACAGACATCTTGATTGTCCATCCAATCGCTCATACGCCTGCCACTGCGCTGGTGGTTAATACTATCCATCCGCTTAACGAACTGCCCGAGACGCGACACAAGCTCCTCAAAGGTCTTTTTCTCAATACTGATAATCTCCATAACTATTTCATTTTTTACATTAAACATTCGATTGTTTCACGAACCCACTTTCGCTCAGCAAAGCAAGTAAACTCCCTTTGCCCTCGCTTACTCGTGGCTTTCACGATGCTAAGTAAAAACAAAAAATAATACATTCTGCAATCCCGACATAAGGTGTCATCAGCTGTCATTAGATTGCATAAGTGGTAGTATTTTAGAATGTAAATCGCTATCCCAAATTACAGAAAGAGTGATTGATATATTGCAAGATTGCATGACTGCAAGTATGAGAGATTGCAAGGTTGAATGATTGCATTACTTGTTACAATCAATAATGATTGCACTCATTCTTTATTGCTTGATTTGCTTATTGGTTATAAACAAGTAACCAACAAGTGTTATAACCAACGCACCAAAGCAGATATTTGAGTAAAATTTAGACTACTATGCCGTAATTTCCAGTGCCTGGAAATTTATGTTCAAGCGAACATAGCAAGTTGTGTTTTGGGGCGCCCGAAATGTTTTCGGCGTCCCAAAACTACCTATCGGCATCCTACCCTCCAAAGTCGGGAGGATATGGTGCTTTTATATTGCCAATATAGTCACTTTATACGCAAATTTTACACTCCGAATAATCATATACACTATCGGAATTTTCATTCCTGAATTATAAAAATTACAATTTATATGATAAAAAAGTTGCTAACGAAAGACACGGTTTAGAAATTTATCATTATATTTGCAAATAAAGTCAATTTATTGAGGTAGATATTTAAGACAAAATATGAAAACTGATAGGATTAATCGGATAAAAGTTGTGCTAGCTGAACAAAACAAAACAGGTAAATGGTTGGCAGAGCAACTTCAAAAGAATGAGGCTACTGTTTCTCGGTGGTGTTCAAATACATCACAACCAAGTTTAGAGGTTCTAACTAGGATCGCAGAGATTCTCAATATGGATAGGAAAGATTTGATAAACAGTAGTAAATAGCATTTGCTATTGAGTAGATATTAAATTGCATAACAATAATGACAAGCAATACACAAAGAGCTCTATTACAGGCTCAAATATGGAAAATCGCTAACGAGGTGCGTGGTGCGGTTGATGGATGGGACTTTAAGCAGTTCGTCCTTGGTACATTATTCTACCGTTTTATTAGCGAGAATTTTACGAATTACATTGAAGGAGGAGACGAAAGCGTTGATTATGCTAATCTGCCTGATAGCATAATCACTCCCGAAATTAAAGACGATGCGATTAAGACCAAAGGATATTTCATATACCCAAGTCAGTTATTTGTAAATATCGCTAAAACAGCGAACAAGAATCCAAATCTAAACACAGACCTCAAAGCTATATTTACAGCAATTGAGGGTTCTGCGGTTGGTTATGATTCAGAGGGAGACATCAAAGGCCTATTTGCAGACTTTGATACCACAAGCACTCGATTAGGAAATACCGTAGAGGATAAGAATAGTCGTTTGGCAGCTGTTATAAAGGGTGTTGAAGGATTGAACTTCGGTAATTTTGAAGACAATCATATCGACTTGTTTGGCGATGCCTATGAGTTCTTGATACACAATTATGCTGCTAATGCTGGAAAATCAGGTGGTGAGTTCTTTACTCCTCAATGTGTATCAAATCTTATTGCGCGCTTGGCAATGCATAACCAGAGTTCCATAAATAAGATTTATGACCCTGCTGCAGGCTCTGGTTCATTATTGTTGCAGGCGAAAAAACAGTTTGATGAGCATATTATTGAAGAAGGTTTCTTTGGTCAAGAGATTAACCATACTACATACAATCTTGCTCGTATGAATATGTTTCTGCATAACATAAACTACGACAAATTTAACATTGCGCTGGGCAATACTCTGATGGTTCCTCAATTTGGCGATGACAAGCCTTTTGATGCGATTGTATCCAATCCTCCGTACTCCGTAAATTGGATTGGTTCTGATGACCCAACACTGATTAACGATGATCGATTTGCTCCTGCAGGTGTGTTAGCCCCTAAGTCAAAAGCGGACTTCGCTTTTGTACTGCACGCATTGAGTTATCTTTCAAGCAAAGGTAGAGCTGCTATAGTATGCTTCCCTGGTATTTTCTATCGCGGAGGAGCAGAACAGAAAATTAGGAAATATTTGGTAGATAATAACTTTGTAGAAACAATCATTGCGCTCGCTCCGAACCTTTTCTATGGAACTACGATTGCGGTAAATATTTTAGTTTTATCCAAGCATAAGATGGATACAAAAACGCAATTTATTGATGCTACGGGTAATGATTTCTTCAGGAAGGAAACCAATAATAATGTTCTTGACGAAAAGCATATAAAAAAGATTTTAGAAATCTTCGACAGCAAAGAAGATATTGAAGCAATTACAAAGTCTATTGATAACAAACTAATTGCAGAGAATGATTACAACCTTTCGGTAAGTAGTTATGTAGAAGCAAAAGAAGCTCGACAAGAGACTAATATAAAAGAACTTAATGACCGTATTCGTAAGATTGTGGCACGAGAGAATGAGTTGAGAACGGAGATAAATAAAATCATCGCAGAATTGGAGGAGGATGAACTATGAGCAAATTAAGGGAACTTATAGATAAATATTGTCCCAACGGAGTTGAATACAAACCATTGGGTGATAAAGATGTGTCAATTATGCAGCGTGGTACATCCTTAACGAAGAAAGACTCAACAGAAGGTATATATCCTGTTATATCTGGTGGTAAAACACCTGCATTCTATTGCGATTTATCTAATAGAAATGGAGAGACGATAACAGTCGCAGGTAGTGGAGCTGGAGCTGGTTATGTGCAGTATTGGAATGAACCAATCTTTGTTTGTGATGCCTTTTCAATAAAAGGTGTAGGTGATGTCTCTACCAAATACCTTTATTACTGCTTGGTTAATATGCAGGAGAAGATTTATGCTACTAAAAAAGGCGGGGGCGTTCCTCATGTCCATATTTCGAGTATAGATAAATTTCTTATCCCCATACCTCCACCACCGGTACAAGAGGAAATTGTAAAAATTCTCGACCGCTTCGCGGAATATGCAGCGGAGCTGCAAGCGGAGCTGCAAGCGGAGCTGCAAGCGAGACAAGAACAATATGAATACTACCGAAATAAGTTGTTGACTTTCAATAAAATAGGGGGGGGGTATTCAAGGCGTAATATGGATGAAAATGAGTGAGATAGGTACATTTATAAGAGGAAAACGCTTTGTGAGAACAGACATTGTTAATGATGGCGTCCCTTGCATTCATTATGGTGATATGTATACATATTACGGCTTGTATGCAACAAAGAGTAAGGGAATGCTTAGAAATGAGCTTGCCCCTAAAATGAGGTACGCTCAAAAGAATGATGTTGTGATTGTCGCTGCTGGAGAAAACAAAGAAGATATTGGAATTGGTATGGCCTGGCTTGGCGATGAACCTGCCGCAGTTCATGATGCTTGTTTCATATTCAAGAGTGATTTATATCCTCAATATGTTTCTCATTATTTGCGAACAAATTACTATCACAAACAAATCGTTAAACATGTTTCAGAGGGTAAGATATGTTCAATCTCTGCAAAAGGTTTAGGCAGTGCTATTATCCCTATACCTCCTTATGAAGAACAGGTAAGAATTGCTACGCTACTTAATAAGTTTGATGAACTAATGAGCGACCTAGCACAAGGGTTACCAGCAGAAATAGCAGCAGTAAAAGAACAGTACGAATATTATAGAAATAAACTACTATCATTTCCAAAGTATAAATTAAGTGCATGATATGGGAAAGACATTGACTGAAATAGCCCAAATACTCAAAGATACCGATAAGAAGGTTCAGTTAATTTATGCCTTCAATGGTGTGGGAAAAACTCGCCTTTCTCGCGAGTTTAAGGAGTTGGTTGCGCCCAAAACAGAAGGTGAAGAAGCAGAAGAAGAGAAACTAATAAAAGTTCTCTACTACAATGCTTTCACTGAAGATTTGTTCTATTGGGATAATGATTTGGACGAAGATAAAAACAGGAAGTTAATCATACATCCAAACAACTTTACAGATTGGATATTCAAAGATCAAGGTCAAGAGTCTAATGTAATTACCCACTTCCAATATTATACGAACGACAAACTTACTCCATCTTTTAACGAAGACTTCAATGAGATTACTTTTTCATTAGAGCGTGGAGATGATAATAAGATAGACAATATTAAAATCTCCAAAGGAGAAGAGAGTTGTCTTATTTGGTGTGTGTTTTTTAGCTTAATAAAACTGGTTGTAGATACATTGAATGAGCCAGAACCTGCAAATCGTGACACCAACCAATTTGATGAGTTGGAATATATTTTTATCGATGACCCTGTCAGTTCTTTGGATGAGAATCACCTAATAGAACTTGCTGTTAATATTGCTGAATTAATAAGGTCGAGTAAATCTGATATTAAATTTATCATTACAACTCATAATCCATTGTTTTATAATGTACTTTACAACGAGTTAGAGCTTAAGAAGAAAAATAGGCAAGGAAACGAGTGCTGCTATCTATTAAAGAAAGAAGACGATGGCACATATGAGTTGAATGGAAAACTTGGAGACTCAAATAAGAGTTTCTCATACCACTTGTATTTGAGGTCTGTCCTCCAAGAAGCAGTTGATGATAATAAGATTGAAAAGTATCATTTCATGCTTCTTCGAAATCTTTACGAAAAGACCGCAAACTTTTTAGGCTATCCTCAATGGTCTGACTTGTTACCTGATGACAAGAAAACATATTATAACAGGATTATTCAATTCACAAGCCATTCTACATTGTCAAACGAGACTGTCCCGGAACCTACGGAGCCTGAAAAGAATACATTAAAATTGCTCTTAAAGCATCTTGTCGACAATAATTATTATACTGAAGAATAAAATGGCATATTATAACACTATAGCAGAATCAAATAATTTCATAGTACTTGATGACTATGAGAAGTACTCAGTGTTAAATGAGCCTTCTGTTGTGTATCAAACAGAGGCATCGCTTGAACATGAGTTTATTCAAGATTTAAGGAATCAGGGTTACGAATATTTACCTGACTTAAATACTCCTGAAGCATTGCTTGCTAATGTCAGAACGCAACTGCAAGCACTCAATGATGTTGAATTTACTGATAGCGAATGGGATAGATATGTAGAGGAGTATTTAGATAAGCCAAGTGATTCTCTTGTCGAGAAAACAAGAAAATTGCAAGATGATTATATCTATGATTTTGTCTTTGATGATGGTCATATTAAAAACATCTATTTGGTAGACAAACAGAACCTTTCAAGAAATAAGCTCCAAGTTATTAGGCAGTTTGTGCAGGAGGGAACGCATCTAAATCGTTATGATGTAACGATTTTGGTTAATGGATTACCGTTGGTTCAAGTTGAGTTGAAAAAGCGGGGTGTAGCAATTAGAGAAGCCTTTAATCAAGTACATCGATATTCAAAAGAGAGTTTTAATGCTAACAACTCGTTATACAAATATATTCAGGTCTTTGTTATATCCAATGGCACAGATAGCCGATATTTTGCCAATACAGTGGAGCGAAACAAGAATAGTTTTGACTTTACAATGAATTGGGCAAAGGCAAACAACTCATTGATTAAAGACTTGAAGAATTTTACTGCAACATTCTTTCAAAAGAATACTTTACTGAATGTAATACTGACATATTCAGTATTTGATTCAAACAATACGTTGTTGATAATGCGACCATATCAGATTGCAGCAACGGAGAGAATACTATGGAAAATCAAGAGTTCATATCAGGCAAAGAAATGGTCTACTACAGAAGGCGGTGGATATATTTGGCATACAACAGGTTCTGGTAAGACTCTTACGAGCTTTAAAGCTGCAAGGTTGGCTACTCAACTCGATTTCATAGATAAAGTATTCTTTGTTGTCGATAGAAAGGATCTTGACTATCAAACGATGAAAGAATATCAGCGATTCTCTCCCGATAGTGTGAATGGTTCAGAAAGTACTGCCGGCCTGAGACGAAACATAGATAAAGATGACAACAAGATTATAGTCACCACTATTCAGAAGCTAAATAATCTGATGAAGAGCGAAAACGATTTGCCCATTTATCAGAAACAAGTTGTTTTTATCTTTGATGAAGCACATCGCTCACAGTTTGGTGAAGCACAAAAGCTATTAAAGAAAAAGTTTAAGAAATACTATCAGTTTGGCTTTACAGGAACTCCAATCTTCCCTGAAAATGCACTTGGTTCTGATACCACTGCGAGTGTGTTCGGAAGAGAGTTGCATTCGTATGTTATTACAGATGCCATTCGTGATGAAAAGGTTCTAAAATTCAAGGTCGATTATAACAATGTTCGTCCTCGATTCAAGGGAATCGAAACTGAACGAGATGAGAAAAAGTTAAGTGCGGCAGAAAACAAGTCTGCGCTGCTGCACCCTGCACGTATCAAAGAAATATCTCAATATATATTGGATAATTTCAAGATAAAAACTCATCGAAGTATAGGTGCGAATAAGGGTTTTAATGCGATGTTTGCAGTTAGTAGTGTAGATGCTGCTAAGTGCTATTATGAGGAATTAAACAATCTTCAGCAATGCTCTGAAAAGCCCCTGAAAATAGCAACAATCTTTTCATTTGCTGCTAATGAAGAGCAATCGGCAATTGGCGAAATTATCGATGAGAATTTTGAGCCAACGGCAATGGATATTAGTGCGAAAGAATTTTTGACTAATGCCATCAACGATTATAATGCTATGTTTAAAACAAGTTTTGGAGTAGACAGCAGAGAATTCCAAAACTATTATAGAGATCTTGCTAAGCGAGTAAAGAGTAAGGAAATAGACCTTGTTATCGTTGTAGGTATGTTCCTTACCGGCTTTGATGCCCCTACGCTAAACACTCTATTTGTTGATAAGAATTTACGTTATCACGGACTAATTCAAGCGTTCTCACGTACAAACAGAATTTTTGATGCAACAAAGACATTCGGTAATATCGTTACATTTAGGGATTTAGAGCAACATACAATTGATGCTATAACTCTGTTTGGAGATAGTAATACTAGAAATGTAGTGCTCGAAAGAAGTTACAAAGAGTATCTGGAGGGATTTAAGGATATTGTTACTGGAGAAGCTCGTCGAGGGTATATTGAGGTCGTAAAAGAGTTGAATGAGCGATTCCCTAATGTTGATGAAATAGAGACAGAGCAGGATAAAAAGGATTTTTCTAAACTCTTTGGAGAGTACTTACGAATCGAGAATATTTTGCAGAACTATGATGAATATACTCATCTTAAGGCTTTGCAAGCGATAGACTTAGATAATCCTAATGCTGTTGAGGAATTAAAAAATACATATTTCGTAACAGATGGGGATATTAAGGATATGCAACAGGTAGAAATGTTGTCTGAACGAGCAGTTCAAGATTACAAATCTACTTATAACGATATTAGAGATTGGTTAAGACGCGAGAAAGATGGCTCTGCTGCCGAAAAATCTAAGATCGATTGGGATGATGTTGTTTTTGAAATAGATTTGCTCAAGTCTCAAGAAATAAACTTGGATTATATACTGGAATTAATTTTTGAGAAGAATAACAAGACCAAAGATAAAACTACATTAATAGAAGAAATACGAGGCGTAATTCGTGCTAGTGTAGGTAACAGAGCGAAGGAAAGTCTTATCGTTGATTTTATTAACGAGACAGACTTGGATACTATTACTGATAAGGCTTCTATTATTGAATCATTCTTTGAATATGCACAGGGTAAACAGGCAAAGGAAGCGTCGGAGTTAATTGCTTCAGAAAATCTAAATGAAGAAGAGGCAAAGCGGTATATTACAGTTTCACTAAAACGTGAGTTTGTTAGTGAGAATGGAACCGACTTTAATAGTATCCTACCAAAGATGAGTCCATTGAACCCAATGTACTTAACTAAGAAACATAAGGTATTCCAATTGATTGCAGCATTTGTTGAAAAGTTTAAGGGAGTTGGAGGGAAAATATAAATAGTAATAAATAAAACAAAAAACAATTATGAGTCATAAATGTTTTATTTCCTTTAAGAAGGAGGATGAAAGCTATAAGAAAATAATTCAAAGTTGGGTTGACGATAATAAAGTTGATATGATTGATAAATCATTAGACACACCAATAGATTCAGATGATGAAAATTATATTATGCGAAAAATAAGGGAGGATTACCTATCAGATTCAACTGTAACTATATTTCTAATCGGGAATTATAGCGCAGAAGATTTAGGACATGAAGAACAAAAATATATTAAACGAGAATTGCAAGCTTCCCTATACAATGGAGTAGGCAATTCTAGAAGTGGCATATTAGGGGTTGTCTTACCTCAAATGAATGAGAAGATATACAAAGGTTTGAAGGCATGTAATATATGTAATGGTTCTCATAATATCGTTGATATAAATGATCATACTGTAATCAAAGAATTTAGTCGAAATTATTATTTGAATAATCATGGTAAATGCGCTTATTCTGAAGATGACCGTTATTGTGTCCTAGTAAAATGGGCTGACTTTAAGGCCTCTCCGAATAACTTTATCGAGCAAGCATTTAATAAGCGAAGTCAGCCAATAGCTGACGATGTAGTCGTATATCCTAAATAAATAGCATTATGAACAAAAAGATATGCTTCGTTGTTATGGGTTTTGGTAAAAAGAAAGACCCTGAAACAAATAGAACAATTGATTTAGACCAAACATATCAACAAATCATTCGTCCTGCGGTTGAATCATCTGGTCTTGAATGTGTAAGAGCGGACGAAATTACGGAAACAGGAATTATTGATAGAAGTATGTACGCCCTTCTTTATAGAGCGGATGTGGTTATAGCAGATATCTCTACATATAATCCTAATGCGATATATGAATTGGGAGTAAGGCATACTTTAAAGAAATACTCAACAATCATCATTAAAGAGGGGGATTGTAAATTTCCTTTTGATTTGAATCATAATAGGATTCTTAATTACGAACACTTAGGAAATGAGATATCGCCTAACGAGGCTAAACGTTGCCAAAAGGAATTACAGAAGTTAATTACAACAATTGTTGATGAACCTAAAGTCGACAGCCCATTATACATTTATATCCCCCAAACATCTGTTCCGGTCATATCAGATGAGGCTTTAGCCGAAATAATAGGAGAACAAAAAGCGATAGAAAATTCTATTTTCAAGTTAACCGAGCAGGCCAAACATTACATGAAAGAGAATAATTTCCTAGAAGCTGCATCTATTTGGGAAAAATTAAGTAAAACGGTAGTAAATGAGGATTACTATATCCAACAACAAGCATTGTGTGTATATAAAAGTGAGCATCCTTCAAAACTTGAAGCATTAACAAATGCATTACCTATTATCAAACAAATAGATAAATGTAATGATACAGAAACAGTGGGAATAATTGGTGGAATTTATAAACGCCTATGGAGATTAACTAGAGAGGCCAGTTTCTTAGATAGGGCATTAGAGTACTATGGTAAAGGTTGGAACCTTTATAAGGATTATTATACAGGAGAAAACTACGCATTATGTATGCTTGAAATGTCTAACAAAGAAGTCGACGAAGAAAAAATCTATTATAAAATAGGATCCAAGAAAACTTTTCAAGAAATAATTTACTTATTGTTGACATCTTTGAGAGATGATGAACCAGAAGACTTACTATGGAAATATGCAACTCTTTCAAATGCATATTTGGCATGTGGTGATTTGGTAAATGCAAACAAATATGAAACAAAATTTATGGAGCAACACCCTGCTGAATGGCAAATACAAACATTTAATGAAACAAAAGAAATAATAAATAAATAACATAAGATATGGCTAAAACATATAATGTATTCATCAGCCATTCATGGTCGCATGTTAATGACTTGAAACGTTTAAGAAGTTTGCTTAATGCTAAAGGTTATTTTAACGTTGAGTTTATGGAAGTGGCTCCAATGCACCCTATTCGTTCCGCAAATACATATTATGTAAGACAGCAATTATCAGAGAGAATCAAGTCTTCAGATATAGTTCTCGGTATTGCTGGTATGTATGCATCATATAGCGAATGGATGGAATGGGAATTAAACAAAGCCGTTGAATATGGCAAACCTATTTTAGGTGTCATTCCGTGGGGGAATGAAAGAATTTCTACAGTAGTAAGTAGTAAAGCTAAGAAGATAGTTCACTGGAATACGGATAGTATTGTAGATGCAATAAGAGATCTTGTATAGAAAAATCTCAATATTTATTAATAATGTTTTTTTTAATCTGTATGGCCGAACCAACCGCATAGAATATAAAAGAGAATTGACTCCTGAACTTGATATTGAGAAGGGGGTTGTGGCGATGCAAGTATTTTATGAGCATACGTTGATGATAGTTTCAAATTCATAAATAGCTTTATCGTTGTACCGCAAGTGCTCATGAACGGCTCATGATAGTGCTCATGATGGCACCAAGTCGGCACTAAGATGGCACCCAGTCAGAACCCAGTTGATATTTGGGTGTGTAAGTTGTGTGCAAGCTAATTTAATGCATGCTACCATGCAAGTGACTATGCAAGTCACCATGCAAGTGCCAAGTAATAAAACTTGTTTATAGTGGTCAGAGAGAGTTGTTCGGACCGAATAGTTGCTATCTAAGTTTTTTGCTCAACCTATCATATAATATGTAAAAACAACACTTTTGCTATATTTTATGATAAGTTAAGGTGTGAGCGACATTAACCCAAATAAGCAATTATCACAGATAGTAAAATATGCAAAGTAGGGATTCTGAACTAAGGTGGAGCAAAATTTTGGTGTACCTATTTCTGTTTCAAATAATTTCACTACCTTTGCAACAAAGTAGGAACTCGACTCTGCGAGACACTGCAGAATGGTGCAGAATTTAGGTGGAGCAATAGCGGGAGATTACGTTTGTTGCGATTCTTTAACGCGAAGATATAGAGTCATTTAGAAATGGAACTCGTTTCCTGGTGGTACCACTTTTAAGATTGAATAGAACGTTGTAGGTGAATAACTTACAACGTTTTTTCTTTGCTCCGGGTGATATAGGTAAAACTTGACGGCAAAAAACCGGAAAATTGACAGATTTTCCTGGAATTATACCTTCGGGTACTTCAACCTCTGAAGTCACTGCATTCTCGTCGCCGTACTATTTTCGGCTATATTTTTATTGACTATTGAAGATAATATTCGCTAAGTCTTGAATATAAGATCTGTCGGGAATCTTGATCGCATCTGTTTTTGTTGAATTGATAACGGAAGGAAAATTGAAAAAAGATAATGTTTACAAAAATTTTTCTTCGTCAGTCGGTCAGATGATAGTACATCCCCAACCAGTCGTAGGGCCATGCCGTAACCACCCGTTCGTCGTTGAGGAAACGCAGGAAATCTGCTGTTGCAGGATGTCCCTCGTAGGGTGTGAAGAAGCCTAACGTACTGTTGCGCCACACAGCGACGTAAGCCAGTTCGACGGGCTCATTCGGGTAGCCGTAGATTGATTTCAACAGCCGTCCGGTGAACCATTCGGGATCGTCGATGGCCCCCTGTCCCGTCTCGGAAAGTGCGGCGATTTTACCCACAGACTTCGCATAGTCGGAGATCACTTTCAAGCGCAAATGTGCATGGTCGAGGTTCTTCTCCTCGAAACGATAGAGCCAATAGTTGTCCATCGCCACGATATCGACATACTCGTCGCCGGGATAGCAGCGCAAATACTCCTCCGCCGAAGTGAAATTGATGTCGGGCGAGAAACAGTAGAGAAAATTGTGTACCCCGCATGTGTCGCGCAAATAAGTGACCGTAAAGCGGTAGAGCTCTTTCAACTCCTCGGGGGTGCAGTTGTTGCGGCCCCACCAGAACCAGTCGCCGTCGAATTCATGCCAAGGACGGAAAATCACGGGAATCTGTTCGCCGTTTTTGCCGATGAGCGTGCGATTATAGGCGGCGATACGGTCGAGCATGGCCGTGAATCTCGCATGATGCGAGCCCCCGGGCAGGATCTTCTCCACGACACGCTCCGAAGTGTCGTAAAAACTGCCGCCCGTGACGGGATTCGGCGCGTGCCAGCAATAGGAGATCACACCGCCCTCGTAGAAGGCCTGGCAGGTCAGCCGGCGCACTTTTTCGGCTTCGGCTTTCAGATTGCCGTTCGCATCGACGATGTCCATGAAATCCCAACTGTAAAACGCAGGCTTCTTTCCCGAGATGCGTTCGATGTCACTACGCCCCGAATCGTCGCACCAGCCGAATCCCGAGGCGGTGGCATCCTGCGCTCCGAAGAGAAACCGTCCGCTGCGGGCCACTTTGTGCAGGTTGTCATAAAGCGCTTTCGTGCGATAGGTGGCATCGGGATCGGCCAGTTCGTGAGGATAGTTCATCGTCTTGGGTGCTGATGTCAGCGCATCGCGTTCAACCTCTTCGGCGTTATCCAGCACCCAATAACGCTCGCCGACCTGCACATTCTCGAATTTCACGCCGCGGACATTCCGCAGCAGGACATCATACTGGCTCTCGGCAACGGTCACGTTGCGGAAAGAGATGTTCTCCATCGGTTGTTCGGCCACGCCCAGCACCTGAATCGGATTGCCGTCGGCACGGTCGATGCGGATATTTTCGAAACTCACGTCGCGGACCTTGAGCAGTTCGTCGGGGCCGTATGCTCCGGGCAGATAGCTCGGCACCCAATACCAGACCGTGACGTTGATGCCCCAGCACCCGGTGTTTTTCACCTCGATATCGCGGAAATGGATGCCCTCGACGGGACGGGTGCCGAACGGACGGCTGCATACATGAAATCCGCGGTCGCTGCCCTCCACCACGCAATCCGTGAACCAGACGTTGCTGGCTCCGGCCGGAACCTCGGCTCCGACGACCAGTCCGCCGCCGCGCACGAACCGGCAATGGCTGACGAAGATGTTCTTTGCCGGTTTCAGGATTTTCTCGCCGTTTTCGGCGGGATAAACCACCGACTTGACGGCAATGTTGTCATCCTGCCCGTCGAGTACCGATTCGAGCAGATAACATTCCGACGAGGAATCGGGGTCCCATCCATCGGCATTGCTCAGCCCGAAACCCGACGAAACGAGCCGACAGCCGTAGGTCGTGAACCCCTCGCACAATAGCGGGTGGACGTTCCATGTACAAGGATTGGTGATGGTCACGTTGTCGAAAGCCACATTGTCGCAGCGGATGACCGGCATACCGTGCGAACGGGCCATGCGGCCCACGGTGCGGATCTGCTGATCGGCTAGCACGCTGCCCTGATTGTCGATCGTGCCTCCGCCGTAAACGCGAATATTCTCGTAACGATCGCCGTAAAGACGGCCGATGTTCAGGACGCTGGCAAAGACCTCTTTCACCCACCCTTCGTAAATGTTCTTCACCATCGGGAAGTGACCGAGATTGTTCACGGCCCGCAGCGTAGCCCCTTCGTCCAGATGCAGGCTGATGTCGCTCTTGCAGATAAAGAGTGCGCCCGTGAGGTAGTCGCCCGCAGGGACATAAACCTCGCCGCCGGGCGTGCAGGCGTCGATAGCCTGCTGAATGGCCTTGGTGTCGAGGGTTCTGCCGTCGCCCGCCGCACCGTAGTCGCGCACGTCGAAAATCTGCGGCGCGGATTTGGTTCGAAGTTCGATGGCCCGGGCTTTGTGTTCGCGGCCCGCAGCATCGACGGCGGCAACCTGCACACGATAGGTTGTTGCAGGACGTAGGCCCGTGATGCGCAAGTTATTGTGGCCGGTGGTTCCGGCACGGCGGCCATCAACACGCACGACATAGTGCTTCATGTCTTTGTAATCGGCGGGAAGTTCCCAGAACACCACGGCTTCGGTGGCCGCAGCGGTCCCGGGCAGGATGCGGGGACGCACGGGAATCCCGGCAAAGACGCCGGAAACGGTCGTGCAGAACAAAAGGAAGGCTACTGAAAATTTAGTCATCGCAAGGTCGGTTTGGGTTATGCGAAATCGGTTACGGAACAAAAATAGAATGCAAAAACCGAATTTCCGAATCCCGGCCCCCGATTGGCTAACAGAATGGAAGGAATGGTTAAAAGAACATCATTACGGCCGGCGAAAATCAGCCTTGAACAGGAGCTATTCGCGGTTAAAGGATAGATCCGGGAGTCCTCCGGCATCCGGCATGTTAAAAAAGCACCATAAAAAGTTCTCATTGTATTATTCAGACATCCCTGTATCGCCTATCTTTGCATTAACCTAAAATCCCAAACCGCATGATCGGAATCAAAGAGAAAATTTCCTACGGATTCGGCGACATGGCTTCCTCCATGTTCTGGAAAATCTTCGGAATGTACATGCTCTATTTCTACACCGATGTTTTCGGACTCGCCCCCGCAGCCGTTGGCACCATGTTCCTCGTCACCCGCATCTGGGACTCGGTCAACGACCCGATTTTCGGCATGATCGCAGACCGCACCCGCAGCCGCTGGGGCAAATTCCGTCCGTGGATTCTCTTCGGGGCCGTGCCCTTCTCGGTGCTGGGCGTACTGACATTCCTCGTACCCCCGATGAGCTGGACGCCTGCCATGCGGCTGCTCTACGCCTATGTCACCTATACTTCGATGATGATGGTCTATTCGGCGGTCAACGTGCCCTACGCCTCGCTGCTGGGCGTCATTTCACCCGACGGCCGCGACCGCAACGCACTCTCTTCCTACCGTATGTTCTTCGCTTACGCCGGCAGTTTCATCGCTCTGGCACTGGTCGAGCCTCTCGTGCATAGCTACTCGGCGCTGGGAGGCATAGACTCCGAGGCCCGGGGATGGGCACTCACCGTCGCTACCATAGGCATTCTTTGTACAATTCTGCTGTTGTTGTGTTTCCGCGGAGTCCGCGAGCGCGTGCAGCCTGTCGCCGACAGGCAGGGATCGGTCTGGAACGACCTGAAAGACCTCTGCCGCAACCGTCCGTGGTGGATACTGCTGGGTGCGGGCATCGCAGCGCTGATTTTCAACTCGATCCGTGACGGCGCAACTATCTACTATTTCAAATACTACGTCCGGCAGGACCAGACCGCAGCCATCGGCGGGTTCTTCACCCTCTCGGCACTCTACCTGATGGTGGGACAGATTTCAAACATGATCGGCGTGGCGCTGGCTGCGCCCCTCGCCGACCGCTTCGGCAAAAAACGCGTCTATCTGAGCGCCATGATCATCGCCACGCTGCTCAGCATCGCATTCTACTCGTTGCGCCCCGATCAGCTGGTGCCGATCTTCCTGCTGCAAACGCTTATCAGTGTCTGTGCAGGCAGCATCTTCCCGCTGCTGTGGTCGATGTATGCCGACATCGCCGACTATTCGGAGTGGAAAACCGGACGGCGCGCCACGGGACTCATCTTCTCGTCGTCGTCGATGTCCCAGAAGTTCGGATGGACGCTCGGAGGCGCCCTGACAGGCTGGTTGCTGGCCCGCTACGGATTCCAGGCCAACGAAGTGCAGTCGGCGGAGGCCATTCACGGAATTCGCATGATGCTGAGCTGGCTTCCGGCTGTGGGAACGATTCTCTCGGTCATCTTCATCTGGTTCTACCCGCTCGATGAGAAGGCCATGAAAACTGTTTCGGACGAGTTGGAAACACGTCGCAAAGATAAAAACCGATAAACGCTTTATGGAACGACTCGATCGTCTGGCTGCCGACATGGAGCGGCATTTACAAGAGATAATACTTCCTTTCTGGATCGGCCGCATGCAGGACGGCCGGGGTGGATTTTACGGCCGTATCACGGGCGAAGGCGCTCTCGATGCCGAAGCTCCGCGGGGCGCGATACTTTACAGCCGCATCCTTTGGACTTTCTCGGCGGCCTACCGCACGCTGAAACGTCCCGAATATCTCGAATGCGCCACACGGGCCAAAACGTGGTTGCTGAGCCATTTTTACGACGAGCAATACGGCGGAGTCTACTGGGAAGTCGCCGCAGACGGCACCCCGCTCGACTGCCGGAAACAGTTTTACGCCCTCGGATTCGCCCTCTACGGACTGAGCGAATATCATCGGGCCACAGGCGACGGCAAAGCATTGGAATATGCCGTCCGGCTGTTCGAAACCATCGAACGGCACGCTTTCGATACTATGCGCAACGGATATATCGAAGCCGCATCCCGCGACTGGAATCCCATTGATGATATGCGTCTGAGTGACAAAGACGACAACACGCCCAAGACGATGAACACCCATCTGCATATTCTGGAACCTTATACGAATCTCTATCGTGTATGGCCCGATGCCCGGCTGCGCGAACGGTTGATAAACCTTATCGGCATCTTTTTAGACAAAATCGAATCTCCCTTGACACACCATCTGGGACTTTTTTTCGATAACGACTGGTGCGAAAAGAGCTGCGGCGTCTACTCCTACGGTCACGACATAGAGGCTTCATGGCTGCTGCTCGAAGCTGCGCACGCCGTGGGCGACGCGGAACTCACGGAACGTGTGAAACGCCACAGCCGCCGGATTGCCGATGCGGCGCTCGAAGGCTATCAGTCCGATGGAAGTCTGATCTACGAGCACCGGGCCGACGGAAGTCTCGACCGTGAGCGGCATTGGTGGGTTCAGGCCGAATGTGTAGTGGGATTGACGTGGCTCTGCACGTATCACGGCATCGGTGAAGCCCTCGCCCAAGCCGAAAAGACCTGGGAATACATCCGTACCCATCTGGTCGATACAGCGGACGGCGAATGGTTTTGGAGCATCCGCGAAGACGGCAGTGTCAATCGTACGGACGACAAAGCGGGATTCTGGAAATGCCCCTACCACAACAGTCGCATGTGCCTCGAAGTAATGTCCTGCGCCAAAACTGTTTAAGGCTTTCTTAAAAAACTTGATCTGCGGCCGGATTGCATATACGAAAAGATCGGGCTGAGATTAAAGTGAGGCCGAACCCTCAGGCAATTACCTGTTTTTTGTGGTACATTTCGCGGAATTCGCGCGGTGTGCATCCCTTTTTGCGGCGGAAGATGCGGTTGAAATTCGACATGTTGTTGTAGCCGCATTCGTAACAGATTTCGGCGATGGTCTTGTTGGTGTCAACCAGCAGGCGTGCCACCTTGCCGATGCGGATGTCGATGAGGTATTCGGTGAAACTTTTGCCTGTGTGCTGGCTGAAAAAGCGGCTGAAAGCCACTTCGCTCATGTTGGCCAGTTCGGCGACTTCTCGCAGCGTGATGTCGCGGGCGAAATTTTTTTGCAGATAAGCATCGGCCATGCGGATACGGCGGCTTTGGATATTGTTCTCGGTGTGTGCGAAAGCCGTGCTGGCCAGCGTGCGGGCGTCGTCGGCGAGCGAAAGTTCGTAAAGCAGCGTGAGAAAGGTCGTCACCAGGTAGAATCCTTTTTGCTCGCAGGTCAGCGAGTTGAGCAGCGGCCGGACCTTGATGATCGTGGAGAGCGGGAATGTCAGCCCCTTGCTGCCGTGCTGGAACATGGTGTGGATCGAATGGAACTGGTTTTTGGAGAGCAGTTTTTCCGAGAGCCAGTCGTCGGAGAATTGGATCGTGATTTCACGGATATTCCCCGGCGTGAGACGATGGTTCTGCCATCCGTGTTCGAGATTGTCGTTCGATATGAGCACCAGTTCGTAGTCGCCGATCTCCTCGATCGAGTCGCCCACGACGCGCTGGGCTCCCGCGGCATTCTCGATATAGTTGATCTCGAACTCTTTGTGGGTGTGTATCGGGTAGTTGAATTCGGCTTTTTTACGCTCGATCACATAGATGCAGTCGCCTTCCGACAGGGGCGTGATCTCGTGCAGTACGGTGCCTTTGTTGCTGGGTGTCATGGAACATGATTTTACGACTCTACTAAAATATATCTTTTTTTCGGATTTTGCAACCTGTTTTTGCGATAAAAATACGGGAGCGCACAGCGGCGCTCCCGTTCCGGTTTTGGATGGCTGCGGGTTATTCGGCGAGCAGCTTTGCGTAACGGATGATAACGGCGAGGGTCGAACTGTCGGCTGCGAAGACCGAGTTCAGTCCCGGCTGTTCCTGCGCAGGGTCGCCCGTGTAGTCGTCTCCCCGCTGCCAGTAAACGTGATCTGTCGAGGGGCGTGCCACGCCGCCCCAGCTCCAAAAGTTGCATCCTGTAAAGGGACCTCCGTGTGTGCGGTTTTCATGGATGTAGGAAAAAACGGCTTCGTAGTAACGGTCGCGGCTCGTGGTGGGGCTTCCGGGGGTGAAGGCGAATCCGTCGCGCGGGAATCCGAATTCTTCGAGGACGACGGGTTTGCCGATGCGCCGTGCTATTTCCAAGTGCTCGTCGATGTAGGTCCGGGTATTGGCGACGGCTTGTTCGAGGCGTTCGCCGCCCAGCTCTTCGGGTGTCACCCAGCCCCAGTTCAGCGGCCAGATATGGATGGTCATGTAATCCACGTTGGGATCGGCGTGCAGCTGCTCGGCCAATGCAAGGTCGCCTTCACAGCCTGCTTTGCCTTCGCTGCCTGTGGAGACGAGGTGGTTCGGATCGAGACTTTTGATAAGCGCTGCGGTCCGGGACATCCATTGGCGGAACAGCTCCTTGTTTTCGGAGCTGAAAGCGCGGGGTTCGTTGCCGATCTGCCACGACATGATCGTCGGGTCGTCGGTGTAGGGCTGGCCCGTGTAGCGGTTGGTACGGGTCACCATGTCGTGCACGTAATTTTCGAAAAGCCGCTGGGCTTCCGGATTTCGGGCGTATTGGTTTACGTAGGCCGAAAAGGTGTTCCAGCCGTCGATGGCCGGGATCGGCGCTTTGCCTGCGCCGGCCCATTCGAGATACTGCGAGTAACCGCCGGACCATTCCCACGAATTGTTGAGGTAGAGTACGGCTTTCATATCGCGTTTGCCCATTTCGGCGAGCAGGAAGTCGAGTCCGTCGAGGATCGCGTCGTTGTATTCTCCGGGGGCTTTCTGCAATGTGGGTTCGATGCGTGAGGGCACGCCGTCGGGACCGTCGCCGCCGACCAGTATACGGAGGTTGTCGATGCCGGTGGCGCTGAGGATGTCCAGTTCGCGGAGGAGACGTTCGCGGTCGCCGCCTTCGCTCTGCGAACCGAGGATCGCTCCGTACCAGAAATTCGCGCCGACATAGCTGTAAGGTTTGCCGTCGGCCATGAAGCGGCCGTTTTCAACCGTTACGAATCGACTTTTCGGAGAACAAGCTGCCGCCATTGCGGCGGTCAGCAGCAGGATGAGTATGCGTTTCATGCGGTTAGCGTTTCATTTGGTTGGAGACTCCGGTGCAGTTGCGCTGAACGAGCAGTCCGTTGGCAGGACATGCGGGCGAGGGGGTTGCGGCGATCTCCCCGAGCGTCAGTCCGCGTACGCCGTGGGCCTCGACCGGGGCTGTGAACCAAGGTTTCGTGACTCCTTCGCCCCACGACATCGTGCCGTTGGTCATGCGTACGTTGCGCACGTTTTCGATGTAGACGATGGGGGTGTTCGAGGCGAAGAACTCCTTGTCGGCGACCGTCGTGGGCCGGAAATCGAAATTGCCGCCTGCGACGGGATCGAGTGTGCCTTGGTTGAGCCGGAAATCGAAGTTGGTGAAATCGACGTTTTCGATCGTGCATTCGGGCGAGGCGTAGACGATCACCGAGTTTTCGCCGTCGCACGCGATGTTCGAAAAACGGAGATTGCGAATGGCTCCCGGCACGCTTTCGCGTCCGCGGATGGCCGTGATCTTGATCGGTTCGCCGTTGCCCCACCAGTCGCCCGTGTGCAGGCGTGTGTGGATGTTGAAATTCGAGAAATTGACGTTTTCCAGCCCTGCGTAGTCGCGGATGCAGATGCCGATGCCGCAGTTGGAGTCGAAGATGGTGATGTTCGAGAAGTTGTAGTCCGACATTACGTTCTGGTCCCAGCCGCCGATGCGGATGGCACTCGACCGTGAACGGAGCACGCAGTTCGTGAAGTTGATGTTGCGCGAGGGGCGCGTGATGCGCTGGAAGCCGGGGTCGCCGAAATGCCAGTCGTAGCCGGCCACCACCACGGCATCGTCGCCGCACGAGATGTAGCAGTCCGAAACGTTGACGTTGCTCGACGAGATGATGTCCAGTCCGTCGCTGTTGGGGATCACAAGATTGTTGTCGATTTTCAGGTTGCGGACCGTGACTCGGGCGCAGTGGACGATCAGGAAACACCAGTAGGGCGAATCCACGCATTTGAAGTCGTGCAGTTCGATGTCGGTGCAGTTGCTGAAGACGATCATCTGGTGAAAGCGGTCCTTCGGATAGAGCGGGCCGTCGCCGATGCCTTCCGTAACCTTGCGCAGCCCTTTGCCCTGGCGCACATAATCGAGTGCGGGGCCTGCGATGACCTTGGCGCTGTCGGCGTGCATGAATTCCATGCCTTGTCCGAAGATGACGCCGTGGCCCGTGATCGAGACGTTCGAGGCATTTTCCGTGTAGAAGACGCCCGCCAGTTCGTCGTTGTGGCGCTGGTATTGCGTGAGGTCGGTCGTCGCCACGAGCCGTGCGCCGGTCTCCATGCGGAACTCGACGTTCGAACGCAGGTTGAGCGTTCCCACGAGGTAGTCGCCTTTGGGAACATAGACCACGCCGCCGCCATCCTCGGCGCAGCGGTCGATGGCCTGCTGGATTTTCTCCGTCGTAAGGCTGCGGCCGTCGTTGCTGGCGCCGAATTTCGTGACGTTGTAGATGCCGGCCGTATCACCGCCGCACCCTGCGAGCAGGAGTGCGGACAGTGCGGCGCAAAATGTCGTTCTGATGTTTTTCATCGTGTTGTGGATTCTTTTGTTAGCGGATTTCGATGGTGACGGGCTGCGTCGCGGAAAAAGTTCCGCAACGTACCGTGAGCAGATCGTTGTCCCATGACCAAGTATTGCAGACGACGCCATTGACCGTGACCAGAGCGGGTTTCGGTGTGCCGACGATCTCCACGTTGCAGGTGCGTTCGGCGACCGCTTCGGGATAATCGCCGCGGGGTGTCTCGACCGAGAGGCGCTGTATGCCGTCGGAACAGTCGTAGGTGAGCAGCGTGCGGCGGTTCAATCCCTTTTCGTAGTCGAAGTTCTCACCCTCGTCTTCGTAGAGGTCGAATGTCGTGCGGCAGTTCCCGACGGGAGCGTAGGCGCGCAGGGTCAGCGTCGTGAGCGGGGCGCTCACATAGTCGCCGGGTTCGGTCATCGGAACGAGCGAGCCAGCCCGTACGTAGAGCGGGAAGCTCCGGATGTCCGAGGTGCGGGTGATTTCGCATCCGCCTTCGAGGCGTTTGCCCGTGAAATAGTCGTACCAGGCACCTTCGGGGAGCCAGAGCGAACGTTCGGTCACTCCGTGCTGTCCGTCGCCCGAAGGACGCATGGCCGGGGCGACGAGGAACGCTTCGCCGAAGAGATACTGGTCGAAACGGTAGGCTTCGTCCCGCTCGGGCCAATCGAGGTACATGCCGCGGCAGAGGGGGACGCCCGTGTCGTGGGCGGCACGCATCAGGGTATAGATGTAGGGGTTGAGTGCTGCGCGCAGGCGGACCGAATTGCGGATTGATTCCAATACGGTCGGTCCCCATTCCCACGGCAGACGCGAACCTCCGTCCCAGCCGTCGGGACAAGTTCGTGCGGGATGCCAGAAGAGGTCCTTCTTGGCGTGGAAGCGCATCAGCGGCGAGAAGGCTCCGAGCTGGGCCCAGCGGGCGAACATTTCGCCGTCGGGGATGTATCCGTCCGTGCCCTGGGGCATGTAGCCGCCGATGTCGTGCGACCACCATACACCGTTGTTGCCGCCTTTGAGCGTCACTTCCACCGTGCGGCGCATCGTGGCCCATGTGGCATAGGTGTCACCTGAGAATCCGGCCGGGTAGCGGTGATTGCAGAGCGTGTAGTTCTGCTGACGGTTGAGCACCAGCGGACGTTTGCCCGTGCCTTCGGAGAGATAGCGATGGTAAAGTTCCGCCGAATAAATCGAGTTGGCGCCATCGACCCAGTGGAAGTCGAACCCGTCGTCGATCATCTCGGCCAGGTAGAGGTCGTAGAACGATTTGAAATGGCGTTCGTTGCGCGTGTCGTATTGCACGACGCGGATCTCGGGCTCGAATGAAGGCCCATCGACGATCGACTTGTCGTAGTCGAGTCCTGCGCGGCGGCAGAATTCGCGCACCTTGGGATCGTCCTTGTAAATGCAGCCCGAGTGGTGGTTGAAACCGGTTTTGATGTGCTGCGATTCGGCCCAGTTCTGGAATCCGCGCATGTCGGGGAAATTTTTCGTGTCGTACTTGTAGCCGTACCAGTGGTCTACGTGCCAGCACATGTCGAGGATCACGGCATCGAGCGGAATCCGCTCCTTGCGGAATCCGGCTACGATCTCCTTGTAATCCTCGTCGGTGTAGTCCCGCCAACGGCTGTAAATCAGTCCCAGCGACCATTTGGGGAACATCGGGATATCGCCGGCGATCGAAAAGAAGTCGGTGAAGGCCCGGCGATAGTCCTTGCCGTAACATAACACGTAAAGCTCCTCGTAAGGCTGTCCTTCTCGAAAGAGGTTCAGTTGGTCTTGCGTGTGTTTGAGCACGGTGTAGCCGCGGCGGCTCAGGATGCCGTCCTGCGGGGTAGGGCGTACGTCGTGCGACGAGGTGATATCGTTCTGCTCGGAATAACATTTCTCGCCGTCGCAGTTGTCCAATGCACCGACCACACCGCCGAGGTTTTGGGTATCTTCGGCCCCGAGTTCGGCGACGGACGCTGCGCCTTCGACGCGGATGCCGCCTGCCGTGAGAGGCTGCGCCGGGTCGTAGACGATCGTGATTTCGTCGGTGGCGATGCGGTAGGCCGTACCCTCCTTCGCAATGTCGAACGTTACGGGCGCCGATGGCAGTTCCGTGATACCCAAGTCGATACGTATGGGTGCGAAGCGGTAATTATCTCCCTCGCGCACGGAGAACATCGTGGGCGAAAGCACTTCGATCCGTGCCTTGCGGAACGATACGGCATTTCCGGAACGACGGTATTCTTTGGCCGTGCCTGCCGTTAGGGCCATCAGCAGAGCCGTTGTCAGTAAGGTTTTCAGTTGCATGTTTCGGTTTTATCGGGTTGGGTAAATATGTATCGCTGCGCCTCCGCTGCCCGCCATCGGGAGCGTCAGCATGTCGCCTTTGCGCAGGGTGACGGTGCGTTTTTCGAGCCGGTTCGGGTCGGTGGCGGTTTCATCGGTGTCGGTGTATATCTCGGCCGTGTATGTGCCGTCGCCGAGGAAGTCCGCACGGAACTCCACCTTGCGGGGCATCGAGTTGTTGATGGCGCCTATCCACCAGTCGGTGCCCTTGCGGCGTGCCACGCAGGCGTATTCCATCACTGAGGCAGCCGGTACGACCGTTTCGTCCCACGTGGTCGGCACCTTGCGGATGAATTCGAATCCGGGCTGTCCTTCGTAAGCCTGCGGCGTGTCGCAGACCATTCCGAGGTAGCTTTCCAGTACGACGTACATGCCGAGCATGTGGCAGCGGGTGCTCGTGACCCACGGATTCGAGTAACGGATTTGCAGTTTCTCCTTCGGTACGGCGCGGAAGCCTCCGAGATGGTAGTCCGTGGCCCCGGCCAGCAGACGGGTGAAAGGAATGGCGATGTCGAGGTCGGCTCCCATGTCCAGCGACCATTTGTAGCACTCGTAGTTGCGTGTACCTTCGCGGGTGAACTCGTTGGGGTAGGTACGGTTGAGGCCCGAGGGCTTCGATGAACCGTGGAACTGTACGAAGATCTTGTGTGCGGCGGATTTGGCGAGAATCTCTTCCTGAATACGGATCATCTCCTGATCGTCTCGGTCCATGAAATCGACCATCATGCCCTTGACGCCCCACTCCTCGAAACGCGCCAGCGCCTTGTCCAGCTGTTCATAGAGCGGTTTCCAGTTGACCCAGAGGTGGATGCCCACACCCTGTTCTGCCGCGTATTTGCAGATGTAGGGCATGTCGAGCGTTCGGAGCGGCTTCATGATGTCGGCTTCGGAACTCGGAAACTCGAAGTTCATGTTCGGATCGTAATACCACGGCTGTTCGGCGTATCCGTAGATCGAGTGGAAGTCGAGTCCGGAGCGTGCTGCGAAGTCGATGTAATATTTGTTCGTCGGGAAATTGTTGCCTGCAAGGAACGTGGTGTCGGGGGTGACGCAGCCGTTCCACCACGTGAAAGTGGTCTTTCCGGGGCGTATCCAAGTCGTGTCGGCTACGGCGCACGGGTCATTGAGGTTCGTGAGCAGGTTCGAGGCGATGAGGCATCCGGCATCGGGGCCTATCATCATCACGCGCCACGGAGAGCGGTGGGGCAGCGAGGCCCGCACTTTTTCGCGCTGCTGTCCCGGCAGGGGCGAAAGTTTGCCGCGCAGCGTTCCTTTTTCTTTGGAGAGATAGAGACCCGCATAATCGCGGACGGCGGCTTCGGTGACGGCCATCACCGTCCCGTCGGGGTAGGTGAACAGCGTCGGCATCTCCATCAGCTTGCCTTCGTCGAGGTGTTCGTAGTCGGTCTGCGTGTAGAATCCCTCGTGCGAAGTGGTGTACGACGCGAGATACATCGTCAGCGCTTTGGGATTTCCTGCCGGATCGAACGTCGTCAGTTCGTCGTGCATCACATAGGAGTTCCAGCCCTCCTGCTCGGGAAAGACATAGCGGAAAGCCGCGCCGTCGTTGAACGTGCGTACCACGAGATCAATCCGGCGATGGGGTGCAGCCTCTTCCAGCAGCGGGATCACGGCTTCGGTGTAAGGCTCCTCGACATGCGAGGATTTGCCCGTAATGAGGTCGTAACGCTCCACGCCGCTGCGACGCTCGATGCGTCCGGTGCGGAGCCCGCGGCCGAATTCGCCGCTGTCGAAGACGAAGCCCATGCGGCCTCCGTTGACGAGTTGTGTGCCGCGGTAGAATACGTCGTATTCCGGCAGCGATTTCCGGTCCACGCGGACCGTCATGCGAATCAGCCCGTCGGGTGATTTTATGTTTATGGTTTTCTGTGCATAGCCCGCTCCGCAGGCGAGCATCGCCGCTGCGAGGGTCGTAAGGAGTCGTTTCATCATCGTATGTCTTGATTCATCAGGATTCGTTCGTCGGCAATGAAGGCTTTGAAATCGCCTTCGGCTGCGTGCCCTTTGTAAGGAAGGTAGAAATGGCCGGGTTTGTCCGGTTCCCAGGCATTGCGCCAGAAGAGTATCCATGCCATGCCTGAAGATTCGATGACCGGGGCCACGACGCGGGTGAAATAGTCCGTCACGGGAATTCCCTCCATGCCGGTTTCAGCCATCACGGGGAGTTTGCCCGACCTTGCGGCGTAGTCGGCGACGATTCGCAAGTTCCGCCGCATATTGGCCATGTAGTGTTCCGTAGCGGCTTCGTCCGTGCCGAAGTGGTAGAGGTCGAACCCGACTACGTCCACCCATTCGTCGCCGGGGTAGCGTTCGAGATAACCGGCCTCGTCCTCGATGTCGGTCGGAGAGTAGCCGTAAAGAACGTTGTGTACACCGCGTGTGTCGCGCAGGTGGCCGACGGTCATCCGCCACAATGCCTTATACTCGTCGGGCGTTGCGAAATCGGCGCCCCACCAGAACCACGACCGGGTTTGCTCGTGGTAGAGACGCAGTACAACGGGAATCGTTTCGCCCTGCGCATCTTTCAGCGATGCCAGGAAGTCCGCTACCCGATCCAGCCGCGCGAGGTATTCGTTGTGGTGCGATCCGCCCGGTAGGATGGACCGCACTACATCATTGCGCGAACAGTCCCATGTCGAGCCGCCGGTGAGGATGTTGTCGCCGTGCCAGCTGATGGTCGAGATGCCTCCGCGGGCCGCCGTTGCCGCGATTCCCCGGCGGATGTCGTCGAAATAGACCGAGTCGAGGCTGTACGGTGCGCCCAGTTCGACGTGACCGATCTCCCAGCCGACGACGGCCGGGTAGTCGCCTGTCATGTCGTAGATGTCCGAGAATCCCGGTTCGTAACGCTGGTGTCCGTAGGCCAGGGCGTCCTGCTGTCCGAGCATGACGCCCCGGTCACGGAGTTCGAAAAGACGTTCGTAAAGGGCGCAGGCGGCTTTGTCTGCCCGCGGGTCCGAAAGACGGTGTTCCGGCCCGGAGCAGGCTGCAGTCAGCAGGGCCGTACCCGCTGCGAGAGTCAGGAGAGGTTTCATCGAGGGTCTATCGTTATTTGAAAGGTTCGTTGCGATCGATCAGTCCGTAGAGTGTTTCGACCGAGGTGGCACTGCGGAAACCGTCGGGAGCCGTATTGAAACAGTAGTCCAGCAGCCGGTCGATAGACGATACGGCTACGTGCATGCGGGTGTCGCACGAGGCGTAGTAGATCAGCACTCGGCCGTCGGGATCTGCGATCCAGCCGTTGCAGAAAAGTACGTTCGAAACGTCGCCCACGCGCTCGCCGCTCAACGGTGCCATGAAATATCCGGCCGGTTCGGCGATTACCTGCGTGGGATCGTCGAGCGCCGTGACATAGAGATAGAGCACGTAGCGCAGACCTGCGGCGCACATTCTCACGCCGTGGGCCATGTGCAGCCATCCGCGCGGCGTGCGGATCGGATGGGGTCCTTCGCCGTTTTTCATCTCCTTGACGGTGTGATAGCGGCGGCCGTTGATGATTTTCTGTTCGCCGACTTCGGCGCGGGTGATGTCGTCGATGAGCGCCCAACCGATTCCGCCGCCGTTGCCGGCATCAATGAAGCTATCCTGCGGGCGGGTATAGAGTGCGTATTTGCCGTTGACGAACTCCGGGTGGAGCACCACGTTGCGCTGTTGTCCGGGGCTTTTCAGGTCCGGGAGGCGTTCCCAGTGTTCGAGATCTTTCGTGCGGGCGATGCCTGCGGCGGCGACCGCTGCCGAAAGATCGCCCGGAGCCGTGAGGTCTTTGCGCTCGGTGCAGAAGATGCCGTAAATCCATCCGTCCTCGTGGGCCGTCAGACGCATGTCGTAGACATTCGTATCCGGGTCGCCGGTCTCGGGCATCCGAACCGGATATTTCCGGAAGCGGAAATTGTCAATGCCGTTGGGGCTCTCGGCGATGGCGAAGAACGATTTGCGGTCGTTGCCTTCGACACGCACCGCCAGTACGTATTTGCCGTCGTGGAACAAGGCTCCGGCGTTGAACGTGCCGTTGATGCCGAAACGCTCCATGCAGTAGGGGTTGCGTTCGGGCGAGAGGTCGTAGCGCCATTCCAGCGGCGTGTGGTCCCGCGTCAGCACGGGGTACAGGTAACGTTCGTAAATCCCGTTTCCGGGCAGCAGAGGTTCGTTCTCACGCTCCAGCAGTCGGTCATGCTCTTCACGAAGAGCGTGCAAACGTTTGTTGAATAAAGTGTTCGTCATGTCGTATGGAATGAATATGTCGGGATTTTGGAAAACCGGGGCGCAGTCGTTTTCGTTCACTGCACTGCGCCCCGGCCTTCGCTATTTGGTTGCGATTTTCTTCACGAAGCGGATGTTCCAGAGATAGAACTCCATATCGCCGGATGTTTCACGCTGTGCGGCGATCTTGAAATTGTTCCACTGGTCTTGGTTGTTGTAAGGGTCTGCTGCTATTTTGAGGCAGGTCTTCTGTCCGTTTTCTTCGAGCGGAGGGAAGAGGTCCGTCACTTCGAACTGCACGGTCTGCCATTTGCTCATCGTGTTGAGTGCTACACCGTTGTTCGAACTTGCAGGGTCCCACATGTAGAATTTGCCGGCACTTTCGCTTTCGGCGGCTCCCAGACGGATGTAGCGTGCCAGGGGAGTGCCGGAGGGGTTGTTGATCTCCATTTTCACACACCATTTTTCGGGATTGGCCAGCAGGTCGGCAGCCGAGTCGTCGAGCCAGAAGTGAGTGATCATGAAGTTTTCATTGCCCCATGTACCCGGGAAATTCTTCTTGATCCAAGCTACCCATTTGAACAGCGGTTGATAGTAGAACTCTTCGGGAGAGATGTCATTCATGTTCGTAATACCCGTAGCCCACCAGCCGTTTACCCACGTGCGTTCGTCGTTGGTGAGGATCGGAATACCGGGTTCGCGGAAAGGAATTTCGACGGGTATTGCCAGTTCGGGAGTTTCGATGGTCAGGTACGAGGCTCTGTCGGTGGGTGTTCCGGCCGGAATTTCGACGCCGAACGATGTGGCGTTGCAGCCGATCATCTTGACAGGCTGTCCGTTGAAGGTCAGCTTGGCGTTGATCGAGTCGATCAGATAGAGATCGAAGTCGCTGCCTACGACTTGTACTGTGTCGCGGTCTGCCGCGAAATCGTTCTTGAAGCCGTTGATGACCAATTCGGGCAGTGTCACGTTCAGTGCGGCCGATACCTCGCCCCGTTTGGTGACGATGCGCAGCGTGTTGTTCACCTCTCCAGGGAGTTTGCGCGGCACGACCAGTTCGAGACGGTGACGTTTGGCGTATACCTGCGTCAGGTCGAGTTCGAGGTCGTTGATCGTTACTGATTCGAGATCGGTAAGGTTGTCGCCGAAGACGGCGATCGACTGGTTGAGTGCCGCTGTCGTGATGACGGTCGATGTGTCGGCCGATGCGGCGATCTTACGGATCGACGGGGCGCCGGTCGAAACGTTGTCCGGGTCCCAGCCTTCGTCGATGTTGACCACGTCGCTGCACGAGGCGGCCGTGAAAGCGGTCAGTACGGCGACAATCGTATATGTTAACCATGTGAGTTTCATAATATGTCGGTTTTAATCGGTTTGAGGTTATTAGTTCCAGCCCGGGTTGTTTTCGGTGATCGAGGCGTTGGTGTCCATCTCGCTCGATGGAATCGGGAAGAGAGTATGCCTCGACTGGCGGGTTTTGTAGGTGCCGATTTCGTCGTTGCCGCCGATAGCGCTCATCACTTCGACGTAGACGCCCCAGCGAATCAGGTCCCAGCGGCGGTCGCCTTCGCAGAAGAGTTCGAGGGCCCGTTCTTCGAGCACGCTCGAACGGAAATCCACGATGTTCGAAACATTGTCCTGCCCCGTCAGTGCACGCGGCGTGGCCTTGCTGCGCTCGCGTACCGAATTCAGTGCTGCGAGAGCTTTGCCGTCGGCGGTGCCGTTGACTTCGGCGTATGCTTCGGCGTAGATCAGTACGATGTCGGCGTAGCGGAGCAGCGGCCAGAAGGCGTCGCCCTGCGTGACGGTGCGGTCCGATCGGTCGATGTATTTGGTCGGATAGGCCAGATAATAGGTGTCGAACTGCGGGCAGGCATAGGACAACCCGTCGTCGAAGGGAGCTTCCTTGTCTTCCACCTTTTTGTTCCATTCCTGGTTGTTGGGATAGTATTGGGCGAACGTGAGATCCCAGGTGCGTTGCCAGCGGTGGCGGATGCCTTCGAGCACGCGCAGGTCCTTGCTTTCGGCCATTTTGTACCAATGGTCGCGGCCGCCGTACCACATGCCGTCGGAAATCAGTCCGTTGCTGTCCTCGATGCCGCAGATGTGATAGGCGAAATATTCGCAGTAGCGCGTGTCGGACGAGTAACCCTGGATGCTCCACAACTGTTCGGGCCCGTAGCAGTTGGCGCGCTTCCATATCTCCTCGAAGGGACGCAGTTCATAGGTGCCGTATTCGCCGGTCATCACCTTGTCGGCGATTTCGTAAGCCTGTGTGTAGCACTCCATCGGGTCGAAGGCTTCATATCCGTCGAGCTGGTGTTTTTCGTAGGTGAGTTTTTGGGGATCGGTGTAGGCTTTCTCTGTGCCTTCGCCGCTCCACGGCTTGCCGCCGCGCACCCAGAGCTGCGTGCCTTCGGGCATGGCGCCTGCGGCCATCGTGGCATAGACCTTGGCTTCGAGACCCGCTGCCGTACCGGCCGTTACGGGCCCTGCCACATACTCTTTGTCGGTGTTCTTGTAGCACTCCACTTTCGCCTCGTCGAGCAGTTCGATGATATAGCCGTAAACGTCTTCCACCGAGCTGCGAGGCACGTTGCGGTCGCCGGTTTCGCTGATCGACTGCTTACGTACGGGGATAGGGCCGAATGCGCGGACCAGCTGGAAATAGCTCCATGCCTTCAGGAATTTCAGTTCGCCGAGGATCGCGGTTTTCAGGCGCGGCTCGACATTGACCATCTGATTGATCATGTAGGTCGAGTAATTGCAGCGGTGAATCAACTCGTAAAGCCCCGTCCACATGCTGTTGATGTTGCCGTTGTTCTGGAAGTTACCGGCGCCGAGCGTGCCGAATGCCCAGCTGGGTCCCGTGAGGTAATCTTCGTCGTAAAGCCATACCATCGGGAAGGTATTTCCGTTGAACAGCGTGCTGAGACGGCTGTAACAGCCGATCAGCCATTGGGTAGCCCCGGCATCCGAATCCTCGATGTCGTCGGGCTGGGTGAAATCGTAAGTCTCCTCCTTAAGCCAATCCTGGCAGGAACTGAGGCCCGTCGAGAGGAGCACGCCCGTGGCGCAGGCCAGCAGGATATTCTTGATTTTATTCGTTTTCATTGCGTTTCGGTTTTTACGGTTAGAAAGTCAGCTTCAGGCCGAACGAATAGACGCGGCTGCTGGGGTACGAGTAGAGATCGACACCCTGACGGGTCACGTCGTTGCCGTAAGCGTTCACATCGGGATCGTACCAGCTGTAACCCGTGATGGTGAAGAGGTTCTGGGCGCTGGCGTAAACGTTGATTGATTTGATGCCTTTCCATTTGGGGAAGAAGGTGTAGCCCAGCGAGATGTTTTTCAGACGCAAATACGATCCGTCTTCGATATAGCGGTCCGAAAATTTCCATTCGCGTTTGTAACCCGCTTCGATCGGTTTGGGCCACCGGGCGTTGGCCGCGTTTTCCGCCGTCCAGCGGGTGTTGTACTGCTCGCGGGTGATGTTCTGGATGCCGGTCATCGACGAACTGGTGTTGTTGGCGATCGTGTTGGCATTGACGATGTCGTTTCCGTAAGTGCCCTGGAAGAAGAAACTCAGGGTGAAATTCTTGTAGCGCAGCGTATTGGTCAGACCGTAGGCGAAATCGGGGTTGGTGTCGCCGATCACACGCTTGTCGGCATCGGTGATAGCGCCGTCGCCCGTGTAATCTCGGTATTTGATCTCGCCGATCATTGCTTCGGCGTCGGCTTGCGAAACGTTGGCATACTGCGGATCGGCACGTACCTCGGCGATGTTGTCGTAGAAGCCGTCCTCGACGAATCCCACGATGGTACCGATCGGGCAGCCGTTACGCTGGATGAAGACGTTCGAGACATTGTTGATGAAATTGCTGCCGTACTGGTCGCCTGCGAGACCTCCGATCTTGTTGCGGTTGAACGAGATGTTGGCGTCGATCTGCCAACCGAAATCCTTGCGGGCGAAGGGGTGGAACGTTCCCGAGATTTCAAGACCCTCGTTGGTGACGTGCCCGCTGTTGACGGCCATCTGGGTATAACCCGAGTTGGTTTCGATGCTCACTTTCTGAAGCAGGTCGTTGGTGCGTTTGTAATAGTAATCGATCACGAAGTTGACCTTGCCTTTGGCCAGCGAGATGTCCAGACCGGCGTTGAATTGGTCGGTGGTCTCCCATTTCAGATCCTTGTTGATCGGGCCTTTCCAGGTTTGTTCGGCGAAACCGGGAGTCAGCGTGCCGCCCAGCGGGTAGCTCGAAACCGACATGGCGGGCAGCGTGGCGTAGGTGCCGATACCCTGGTTGCCGGTCTGACCGTAGCTCAGGCGCAGTTTCAGGTCATCGAAAACGTTCAGTTTTTTGAGCCACGGCTCGTCGGACAGACGCCATGCCACGGCTCCCGAGAAAAAGTGCGCATATTTGTTGCCTTCGACAAAGACGCTCGATCCATCGGCGCGGTACGATACGGTGGCCATGTACTTGCCCTTGTACGAATAATTGAAACGCGCGAGATTCGACTGCATCCGGCTCTTGCCGCGTCCCGACGACAGGGGATAAGTCTTCATACCGGCGCTCATGTCCCACATCAGCGTCATGTCCGAAGGAAAGTCGTAGGCGGACATGTTGTTGTATTTCCAGTGCGATTCCTCGAAGGTGATACCGGCCACGGCGTCGATGGTGTGGTCGTCGCCGAACTCTTTGTGATAGGAGAGCAGCGTCTCCGAGGTGAAGCCCTGCGACCAGCTGGTGCCTTGGCCGCCGGTGCCGTTCGTAGGTTTGTAGCCTTGGCGGGTCAGGCGGTTGTAGTACATGTTGCGGTCGTTGCCCGAATAGCTGAAACCGATGTTCTCTCGCAGTTTGAGGCCCTTGTAAAGCGTTGCTTCCACATACGACGAGAGATAGACGTTGTTGGCGCGGAATTCGTCGAACGCTTCGCGGACGTAGACGTAGGGGTTGGCAGCGAGCCAGTTGAGTTCGTTGTCCTCCTGAGTGTTGATCGTGGCGTCGTAGGTCGGCGGGAATACCAGTGCGGAGTAGATCACTCCGTCGCCGCCCGAAGTCGAGGAGTTGACGAAATTGGTCACCGAATTGGTGTAGTTGGTGTTCAGTCCCACTTCGAGCCAGTCGCGCATCTTGCGCCAGAGGTTCGAACGCACGGCATAACGCTTGTAGCCCGAACCGACGATGATACCCGTCTGGTCGGTGTAGTTGAACGAGAGCAGGTAGCCGCCCTTCTCATTGCCGCCGTCGATGCTGATGTTGTATTCCTGGGTGAAGCCGGTCTGGAAGATGGCGTCCTGCCAGTCGGTCGAACCGACGATGTCGGTATTGCCGTATTCGTCGGTGTAGGTTCCCGGACGGAGAAAATCTTCCGGTGCGGGCGAATATTTGCCCGATGAGGTGATCATGTTATTGTTGGTGTCGAACGAATAGTACCATTCGCCGCGATAGGGCAGCTGACCGTCGGGATTCGAATTGAGGGTCTGTTCGTTGATGTAGCGGGCGTAGGTCACGGGATCGAGTACGTCGATCTTTTTGGCGACCTTCGAGAAACTGAAATTCGACGAGAAAGTGATGTTGTCCTTGCCGCTGCGCCCCTGTTTGGTGGTGATGATGACCACGCCGTTGGCACCGCGAGAACCGTAGATGGCCGTCGAAGAGGCGTCTTTCAGCACCTCGATCGACTCGATGTCATTGGGGTTGATGTTGGCCAGCGGGTTGGAGCTGGAGCCGGTGCCCGAAAGTCCTGTGTCGGGGGCTTTGCTACCGCCGCTGTAGGGAAGTCCGTCAATGACGTAGAGCGGCTGCGTATCGGTACTGAATGAGTTGGCTCCGCGGACATGGATTGAGATTCCCCCCCCCGGTGCTCCGTCGTTCTGGCGTACCTGTACACCGGCCATTTTGCCCTGCAAGGCGCTGTTTACGCTCAGCGAGGGATTGCCTTTGATGAGGTTGTCACCCTTGACTTGGCTGACGGACCCTGTCACATCGCGTTTCTTCATCGTGCCGTAGCCGATGACCACTACGTCGTCGAGCGTGTTGGTGTCGTCGGTCATTTTAACGTCTACGACCTTTTGGGCGAAAATTTTCACCGTCTCGCGGGTCTTGCCCACATAGGTGAAAGCCAGCACATCGCCTTTCTTGGCGTTGATCGCATAGGCGCCCTTGTAGTCGGTGGTGGTCGCCGTCGTGGTGCCTTCGACCATAACGGTCACGCCGATCAGCGGCGAACCGTCGTTGGCGTCGGTAACCACGCCCGTAATGTGCACTTGCTGAGCCAAAGCCGAGCCTGCACACATCAGACAGCCGATCAGGAATAGTCCGATTTTTTTCATAATGTAAGTGGTTTAGGTTGTTTGGACATTATACGGTAGTTTATAAATAGGTGTTCTCCCCTGCAATGGCCGGTTGGGACAGTGGCCGGAATGCAGATGGATCGGACCTTTGTTCACTTGCAAAATTACGATGAAGATGGAGGCGCGACGAACACTTTTATAGCATAGGATGATACTATTTTAACATCTGTAAAGATAGTGCGTTTGATTCGGAAATGTTCTGAAAAGGGATTGGAGTGCTGTTTGAGGGGATTTAATGACTGCTTTTGTGGAATGAACGAGGTGTTCAGAAAAGTAACGAGTGCAAAAAACAGATATTTTAATACTATATTTGCATTTGCAGAATCTCTAATTTTGCATCAGGGAATTATTTCTCCTCCGGAAATTCGGAGATAAATATAATAAAATACCAACCGATGAAAAAATTAGTACTTTTAATCGCCTTTTGTACAGCGTTGGGCTCTGCCTCCGCAGCCGTGTATGATGTAAGGGCTTTCGGCGCTCCGGCTGACGGAAAAACACTCGCTACGACCTGCATTCAGCAAGCCATCGACCGTTGCCATGCCGACGGTGGTGGCGTGGTGCTCGTTCCGGCAGGCACCTATCTGGTGGGGACGCTCAACCTGCGTTCGAATGTCGAATTCCGCATGGAGACGGGTGCCGAGTTGCGCGCTACGCTGGACCTCACGCAGTACCAGCGCCACAACCGCGAATTGGCGGGTGTTTTCTATACCGAAAAGGCGTCGAACGTTTCGATTACGGGCAACGGCCTTATCAACGGTCAGGGTATGGAGTTCATGGAGCCGGGAAAGGCCAAGGTTATCGGTGATGACCAGCGCCGTCAGACCCGTCAGGGACTCGGATTCCGTAAAGTTGCCGAGGGACTGGGAGACGGGCCTCTCTATCCGAAAGACCGTTACCACCAGATGATCGTTTTTAGCGAATGCACTGACGTGGCGTTGGAGGATTTCAAGTGCGTCGATTCGCCTTACTGGTGTTTTGTGATCGTGCACTGCGACGGGGTGAAGATACGCGGCCTGCGGATCGACAACAACCTGCTGATTCCCAACAGCGACGGAGTGGATGTCATCTCTTGCAGCAATGTTAACATCTCGGACTGTTTTTTCAAATGCGGCGATGATGCCATCGTATTGGCGGGTTACGGCGAACATCACGGCGACCCGGGATTCAAGGACATTCGCAGGCCGTCAACCAACATCAATGTTTCGAATTGCATTCTCCAATCGCGGTCGAGCGGTATCCGCATCGGCGGTCACGACCAGAATCCGATGTCTAATTACAATTTTTCGAATATCTCGATTTTCGATTCGAATCGCGGCATCAATATTTCGGTCAGCGATGCCTGCTCGCTGGAAAACATGACTTTTACGAATATTCGGATCGAAACACGTCTGCATACGGGCGACTGGTGGGGGCAGGGTGAGCCGATCAACATGACGGCGATGGTGCTCGTCCCCGAGAAACAGCAGTTGGGAGTCATCCGCAACATCTATTTCAACAACATCACTTGCATCGGAGAGAACTCCGTAGTGATGATCGCCGATAAGCAGACCCAGTTGCAGAATATCTATTTCAATAATTTCGAGTTCAAGGTGCGCAAGAGCGCTATCGAGGAGGTTGCCGGCGGCAATTACGACCTGCGGCTGAATGTCGATCCCAAGCGGGAGCTTTATGCCGCCGACATTCCGGTTTTCTACATCGAAAATGCACAGAATGTCTTTTTCAACCAGGGGACCATTGGCTGGGACGGTGCCGATATGCCGTACCATACCTATGCTATTGATGCTGTAGATGTCGAGAACTTGCGCTTGAACAACATGACGGCTTCTCCGTCGCCCGCTCATCCGAAGTACCCGGCGGTGCGGACGCGCGATTGCCGTCGTGTGGTGAATAATATTGGAAAATAGAAATACCGATTTCGTTAAGGATATATTTCCCTCTCCCTCTATCGAATTGGGGAATCGGTATTGGGTTATAGCGTTTCAGAACAGCAACTATTCAAGAGTATGTAATCTTTTGCTGTGTCTTGTCTGATTCATTGTAGGTACGCTAAATAGATTTTCCGATGAGTGGCGGCATCAGCGTTTCTGAATGCTGTTGTAAGAGATCCGATCGACGAATCCTGTTCAAAGCCTATGCTTTGATTCCTCGGATTATTGTGACAAGAAAATATTTTATTTGCTAATTGCGAAGAGATTTTCTTGCCGACGGGAATCGGAAGCTGCCGATGGGCAGGACTCGCCGACTGGCAGGAACGAGTAGCCGGACTTCCGTCTTGGACTGCATTATTTTTGTATTTTTGCAAGTGTGCAGAACAAGATCATACACGTCGATATGGATGCTTTCTACGCCTCCATCGAGCAGCGTGACCGTCCCGAACTCCGGGGGCGTCCGATCGCCGTGGGCTACGACGGACCGCGGGGTGTCGTGGCGACGGCCAGTTACGAGGCCCGGCCGTTCGGAGTCCGTTCGGCGATCTCCTCGGTGCTGGCCAGGCGTCTCTGTCCCGACCTGATCTTCGTGCCGGCGCGCTTCGATGTCTACAAGGCCGTTTCGCAGCAGATCCGCGACATCTTCCACGACTATACCGAACTCGTCGAGCCGCTCTCGCTGGACGAAGCGTTTCTCGACGTTTCGCACCTCCGCTCGGCGACGCTCGCGGCCCGGGAGATCAAGGACCGCATCCGCACCGAGACCGGGCTTACGGCTTCGGCGGGCATCTCTGTCAACAAGATGTTGGCGAAGATCGCTTCGGACTACCGCAAGCCCGACGGATTGTTCGTGATCCCGCCCGACAAAATCGACACTTTCGTCGCGGAGCTTCCCGTCGAGCGTTTTTTCGGCATCGGGGAGGTCACGGCCGAGAAGATGCACGCGTTGGGCATCCGCACCGGCGCCGATCTGCGGCAGTGGGAGGAGCTGGAATTAGTCAAGCATTTCGGCAAGGCCGGACGCAGTTATTACGGTTACGCCCGCGGAATCGACCCGCGTCCGGTGGTTCCGAACCGCATTCGCAAATCCCTCGGTGCCGAAACGACCTTCGGGACCGACACCGCCGACCGCGAGGTGCTGCTCGGCGAGTTGGAACAGGTTTGCGAGGAGGTGTGGCAGCGGCTTTCGCGCCACCGGTTCCGGGGGCGGACCGTGGTGCTGAAGATCAAGTTCGACGATTTCCGCCAGATCACCCGTTCGAGGACGCTTCCCGCCACGGTCGATTCGCGCGACGGACTGCGCCTCGTCGCCCGTGAGCTGCTGGCGGGGGTCGATTTCGGCGGCCACCGGATACGCCTGATCGGGGTCACGGTGGGCAATGCCCCGGATTTCGGCGAGGGGTGCGTGCAGTTGCGGTTCGACTTCGGGGAGGAGTGACGGGGTTATTTCCCGGTGATTGTTTCGGCGGAGGGACGGGCCCGGTGCAGACGGTAATTTTCGGATGCCTTTTCGCCGGAACGGTTGGCGTAACAGTAGGCGCACCCGTGCGGGCAGGTGTCGTATTCGCCGATGTCCTTGCTGGCGACACAGCCGCAGAAGGGCCGTTGCCCTTTGTCTTTCAGGTTTTTCCGGACGGCTGTTCCCGCTCCGGGCAATCCCTCGCGGCTTACGCCCAGAAAGTCCGTCAGGAGCGGATCGTCGGAGAATTTGCGGACGATCAGTTCGTCGTCGATACATTTGTTGCGCCGGACGCCGAACTGCGACAGGTCGATTCGTTCGCCGCATGCGGCCAACGTGTAATTCCACTTTTCGTTCAGTTCCGCCAGTCCGGCTGCCATGCCGAGCATTTGCCGTTCGTCGAACTCACGGCAGGGGAGGGCCTTCCGCCGCAGCCGGCTCTCCACATTGCGGTAGGCGCGGATGTCCGCGAAGCTGAAAACCAGTTTCTCGGTATGCCCGCGGAGCCTGTCGCCGATCCGTTCCGCTTTGCGCAACAGCTCCTCCACGCCGGTTCGCTCGGTCAGGACCAGGGGGTCGAACCGCCAGATGACCAGCTCTTTGCCCAACAGTTCAGAGAACCGGAGGAAAGTTTCGATCCGTTCGTCGAGCGGCGGTACGCCACGTTCGAGACCTTCGGCTTCGTAGTCGTTGAGCGTGTAGTGGAGGTAGCAGCGGATGCCCTTTTCGCGCAGTTTTCCCAGATGCGGAAGCAGCGGACGGGGATTCTTCGACCAGAAAACGATCAGTCGTGTCCGGGCGTAGGAAATATATGATTTCACACCGTTGAAAGGGTTCGTCCAGACTGAATACCCCTTTTCCAGCCGGTCGAAAAACCAGTCGGCATAGAATGCCGGAATGAGCGGCGTCCAATCCTTGCCGTACATATCCTCTCGCAACGCCAGCGAGAGGCCCAGCCGTTCGGTAGGCGTCCACTTGGCAGTCATATAAGCAGATAGTTCCGTGCGGGCTTTGTCGTAACCGACCACCGCCTTGTCGCCCTGCTGGGTGATGATGTTGCGATCCTGATTTTTCGCGAAATGCTGGTGCAGGGCAATGTCGGCCGAGAAAAGCCATTTTTTGCCGACGTAAAATTCGCTGTTGCCCGATGCGAAAAGCGTGTTTACCTTGCTGCGCGAAGTAATCATGTAGGCCCATTCGCCGTTACCTTTGTCACGGGCGTAATCGTAGCCGAGCCATGTGTGGATGTAACCGGCTTTTGCTCCGACCTTGTATGTAGGACGCAGATGATCCCACGAGAGTACGCTGCGCAGGGTGCGTTCGCGCTGCTGGTGCAGAATATCCTTCGGATCGCCGTAATCGACGGTCGTTTGTGAAAGGCCGCGCTTGGAGGTGAGAAACCAGGCGTTCAGCCCGAAACGGTCGCCCTTGCCGGTATTGTAATAGACCTCCTGCAAGGCGTGAAAGTCATGAAAATCGCCGTCACGGTGGGTTTCGATGGGGTGGTAGGTGTCGATAATATTTTTATCGTCGTCGTAGACATTTTCGTTCTTGTCGCGGTTGCGGTACTTGAATTCGTTGGGCGACGAGGAGTAGACCACGCGCGTCGAGGTCTGCCAATGGTCGTCGCCGTAGGTCAGCCGCAGAAATTCGTCCGTCGTCCAGAACGAGCCGATTCCCTGTGTATACTGCATTTTGAATCCGTGTGTATCGGCGGGTTTGGTCGCCAGTGTGATCGCCCCGCCCAGACCGCCGCCCACGACGTTGAGCGACGAGGTGCCGTGCAGCAGCGTCGCGTCGTCCACGAAATAGGACGGGATCATCGAAAAATCGGTCATGCCCAGCATCGGGGAGTTGATACGCATGCCGTTCCACATCACCTGCGTGTGCGATGCCGCCGTACCGCGAAATGCCACGGTAGAAAGCGTGGCCCGGCCGTACTGTTTGATGAAGATTGCCGTATTGAACGTCAGCACGTCGGCCATCGACAGGGCGATGTTCTCGTGCAGGACGAGGGTGTCCAGTTGTGTTTTTTGTACGCCGATCTCTTTCATCGGACGAATTCCTGTAACACCGACCTCACGAATGGGCATCACCAGCGAGGGGTTGTTGTTCCACCAGCCGTTGCCGGCCGGTTTTTCTTGTGCAGTGATTGTTGCGGCGAGGCACAAACCGATAAACAGAAGTATTGGTTTCTTCATATTGCGTATCGGTTTAATACCAACAAAAAGCCCCCGGAATAATTCCCACCCGGAATTCGTCGAGCAACTCTCCTTCGGGCGAATAGCGGTAGACGATCCCCTTCTGTTGGTAGTCGATGGCGTCGGCCACGTAAACGTCGCCGTTGTCCGGGTCGACCGTCAGCCCGTAATATTTCGTCTCCCGGTATTCGAGGAACGGGCGCGCCGGGAGCTGCTCGGCAGCCACGGGCATGCGCCAGACATCCTTGTTGATCCAGTACAGCGTGTCGCGCGTGCCGTTGAGCTGCACTTCTGAGGGTGCATCCCCCTCTCTGAAACGGAACTGCTTTTCCAGGCGGAACGAGGCGGCGTCGATGCGGTACAGTGCCGGAACATCATATCCGTAGGGGCTGCCTTCGTAACCGCCGTCGGTGATCGTCCACAGCTTGTCGTTGGCATCCAGTACCAGCGATGTGGGTTGTACGCCGACAACCAGTTCGTCCACCACCCTGTCGGTTCGGGTGTCGATCTTCAGCAGCCGGTTCTGGTACGACCAGCAGTTCACGTAGACGTATTGACCGTACTGTACCATCTGCTCGGTCGATCCCGATCCGGGCGTCATGCCAGGACACTCGATGTAGCCCGTGATCTCGTACCGCCTGGGGTTGACGATGAAAATGCGGTTGTCCCAAAGCTGGGTCACATAGGCCTTTTCGTCGGAGACGAAGTGGATGTACCGCGGCGAGGTGAGGTTCGTGATGCGGCCCACCTCCTTGAATGTACGGAGGTCGATTGCGAAGACGACATGAGAATTGTTCACGACGATCCATCCCAGATCGTTGTGGATGGTCATCGACTGTGCCACGTCGCCCAGCTTCATGGCGTTGGCACGGTAGAAAACCTCGTTCTCGACCTTTTTCGTTGCCGGGTCGTAATAGGAGAGCGTGGCGTTACCGTACTGGAAATTTCCCTCGTTGGTGATGAACAACCCCGGCCCCGTCGCGGCGAACTCTTCCATGTCTGCGTAGTCCCACTTCATGCAGCCGCCCAGTGCCGGCAGGCACAGGATCACGGGCAGGATATGTCGTAAAATCCGTTTCATGCGTCGAAAATTAAAGAAACGACCGGCCCCTCCTCTTCCCTGGTGCGGGGCTACGGCCGGCTGCATCGGACGTCCGGTGCGGCCTTCGTATTTGTCAAACTGATTTTACATCCGGGAATATGCCTTGCCGGCAGGCTCTTCATGCCGATCACGATCCATTCCCCTGGATTGTAAAATCATTGCAACGGCAGGTCTTCTGACTCGTTCCCGTCGAGACGCCTTCCCGGCCGGACTGGGGCCAGTGGCAAAAGATTGTCAGGACTTGTTGTGCCATTTCGGGTGGCAGGAACTCACAGCAGAGGGAACTGTTGCCGATTTTCACGGCATTCCCTTTTAATCGGTCAGGGGGTTGCGGAACCCCTTTGCGAACCATTGCGCAACAAAAGTATAAAAAATTCGGGTTCGCAAGGCCTTATAACGAAAAAAGGTCGCCGTATGGCGAC
>OGPU01000405.1_pt1 | contig 50240 bp, 53 predicted proteins | sample 1552991 | NCBI WGS metagenome assembly OGPU01 (sample SAMEA2580296, study PRJEB22360) | human gut metagenome | biome: human gut; feature: human-associated habitat; material: faeces | place: Denmark | collected 2008/2010 | reverse complement strand
GCTCGACCCGGCGCGGCCGGTGGCGGTCTCCGAGAAGGTGGTGCGCCGGATCATGGCCGAGGAGGGGCTGCGCGCCCGCGCCCCGCGGGCGGCCCGCTACAGCTCCTACGCCGGCGAGGAGGGCCGCGCGGCGGCGCCCAACCTGCTGCTGGTCGACGCCGGCCGCGACCTGCACGACTTCTCGGCCGCCGCCCCCGGCGAGGTCCTGGTCACCGACATCACCGAGTTCAGGCTGCCCGACGACCCGCGGAAGGTGTACCTCTCGCCGGCCGTCGACCTGTTCGACGGCGACGTCGCCGCCTTCTCGGTGGGCACCTCGCCGTCCAAGGCGCTCGTGGCCGAGATGCTCGCCGGCGCCGTGGCCGCCGCCGGGGGCGGCTTCACGCTCCACAGCGACCGCGGCTGGCACTACCGCACCCCCGACTGGGTCCGCGCCTGCGGGGAGGCCGGGGTGGAGAGGTCGATGTCGCGCAAGGGGCACTCGCCGGACAACGCCGCCTGCGAGGGGTTCTTCGGCAGGCTCAAGGTCGAGTTCTTCCACGGGAGGGACTGGCGCGGGGTCTCCGCCGAGCGGTTCGCCGCCGAGCTCGCCGAGTGGATCCGCTGGTACCGGGAGGGGAGGCTGAAGGCGTTCGACGAGGGAGGGCGCAAGGTGTACGATACGATAGCCGGCCGCAGGAGGCGGCTGGGGCTGGCCGCCTAGGCCGTCCGGAAAAACGTCCGCACCCCCTTTTAGCACTTCAGGACTCGCATAATCGCACTTTTCTTTGCATTGAAATCAAAAAAGTTGTTTTTGGCCGGTTTAGCATCGCGTGGTTGCAGTCGCCGCTGACTGATTTTGGCGATAAACTGGGCAAGTTGGTCATTTTTTTGCAGCGTGTCCTTCCTTACAATAAGGGAAACTACTGCTGAATACCGAAGGATCCACTATGCCCGTCATTGATGCCCATTCCCACATTTATCCCGACAAGATCGCCTGCAAGGCCTCCTCGGCGGTGGGCGATTTCTACGGCGTGGACATGAACGCCAAGAACGCTTCCGCCGCCTCGATGCTTGCGGCCTGCGAGGGCTCGCCCATCACCCATCATCTGGTGCATTCCGTGGCCACAACGCCGGGCCAGGTGCCCATCATCAACGACTTCATCGCCGAGCAGTGCCGCGAGCACGAGAACTTTATCGGCTTCGCTACCATGCACCAAGATTTCGAAGACATGGAAGGCGAAATTGATCGAGCGATTCAGCTGGGACTGAAGGGCGTGAAGATTCACCCCGACACCCAAAAGGTGAACATGGACGACCCGCGGCTCATGCGCCTGTACGAGATTATCGAAGGCCGGCTGCCCATCGTCATTCATACGGGCGACTACCGCTACGATTACTCGCATCCGCGCCGCCTGAAGCGCATCCTACACACGTTCCCGAAGCTGGTAGTAGATGCGGCCCACTTCGGCGGCTGGTCGGTGTTCGATTATGCCCTGGAGTATTTGGAAGACGAGAACTGCTACGTAGACACCTCAAGCGCCCTGGAATTCTTGGGCCCCCGCCGCACCGTGGAGATCGCCCGCGCCTACGGCATCGAGCGCGTGATGTTCGGCAGCGACTTCCCCATGTGGAGTCCCGTCAACGAATACAACATGCTCGCCGCCATGCCCTTCACAGAAGACGAGTTCGAAGCCATCACCTGGCACAACGCCCAACGCTTCATTGGCCAAAAAATCAAGTAGCTGCTGTTCAGCTTAGAACAACGCACGAGCCCCGACGCGCGCTATGGGGGAGGGAGTTGCGCGTCGGGGCTCGAGTTATCGCAATGGAGTATGCATCGCTTAGGCTTGCTCGGCTAGATATTTACCAGTCAGATAGCCGTAAGTGAGCGCAGCAGCATGGCTGGCGCCGGATAAGGTGAAGGGGTAGTCCTCCACGAAGCGTCCGCCTTGCACGTTGCCAACGGCAAACAGGCCGGGAATGGGCTCCATGTCGTCGTTGAGCACGCGAGCATTGTCGTCGGTTACGAGGCCGCCCATGGTAACGAGCAATCGCATGCAGCTCACATCTTCCACCGACGTGTGCTTGATCATATCGTAGGTGATCGCGTAGAAGGGAGGATCGACCACGGGGAACATCTTCTCTGCTGCCTTGCCGAAATCCTCATCGACTCCTTTTTCGCACAGCTCGTTGTAGCGCGCGACCGCTGCGGTTAAATTCTGGGTGGCATCTGCGCTGAGTTCCAGCTGAGAGGCGAGCTCTTCGAGTGAATCGGCTTGAGCTGAAAAACCCTCGCCGTCGCCATAGCTGCGGATATTTTCCATGACCATCTCGAGCATCGGGTACTGCTCGGGCCAGTGGCTGTCTATGATTTGGAAAACCTTGCTGCCTGGTTGGTTCTGCATGACCTTAGCGATATTGGTCATGCTGAGGTCTTCGTTGGTGAAGCGCTCGCCGTGCTCGTTGACCTGCAGGAAGAACTCCTGGCCGAACTGGAGAATATGAGCCATTACCGCATGGGGTCCCACGTCCAGGTGGCCGCCGACGTTCATGCCCATCTGCTGGCCGTCGCCGGTATCGGCGGGGTTGCCGTCGTGATCCGTCACCTCGTATGAGAACAGGAATTTGTCCTGGTTCTTCAGAATCCACGGAGCATACTGCCCCAGCATTTTCTCGTTGTGGGAATAGCCGCCCGTGGCGAGCACCACGCCCTTGGAGACACGATAGCGCGTGTAGCCCTCGCCCTCATCATTGCGGCAGATCACGGCGGTTATCTGGCCGTCAGCAGCCTCGAGCTTCACGGCTGGCGAATAGAATTGTCCCTGCGCGTTGCCGGTGGCCACGGCTGTATCGACATTGGCCTGCAGAATGGGCGTATGGGTCTCGTCTCCTCCGCTGATGCAGCAGCATCCGGCAAAGAGGCGCTCGTGGTCGATGCCGAAGCGATAGATGCCGCTCGTGAGCGTATCGGCGCAGACGAACAACTGACTAGGATCTTCGGGAAGCTCGTCTTCCATGCCGAGCCACAGGAGTCCGTCGTATGCGGAGGTGTACCACTCGAAAGCCTCTCCGCAGTTCTTCAGCCACTTCGTGGTTATGCGATAGTCTGCGCGATGCGACATTTGCGTCATGAGCTCGTTGGCCACCTCGGTGGGGCTGATGTCCTCGATTCCGATGGAGCGCGTCTTCTCGGTGCCGAAGGCGGCGAACATGTTCGAGCGAGCACTGGGCTTGCTGCCCTTCTCGACGCCGATTACCTTGAGTCCTCCTTCAGCGGCAGAACGCAGGGCTCCTACCCCCGCCACGCCCAGGCCAACCACGCACACGTCGCAATCAACCGTCTCGATAATCTTGTCCTCGGGGATGTCGGTTTCCACCAGGGTGCCAGTGTCAGCGAGGGCGGTCTGGTCGTCGCCAGCTGCCTCGGTTGGCTGCTTCGGGGCGCAGCCGGCGAGGCCTGCGCCGGCTGCTGAAGCGCCTGCCAGGCCGAGTGCTGCTAAAAAGCTTCGACGGCTGATTGCTCCCTTCTTCCCAAACTCCTTCATCGTCACGGTATCCTCCTTTTGTCGTATATCAGGACGGCACCTATATCACCGCATTCGGAAGTCGCGCAAAACAGGAGAAACGTATGAAATACAAGAAAAAGCACCCTATACGAAAAGTACGACAATCATCTGACCAGGTGGTTTATTCCTTCGAGGTCGTTTCAACGAGTGAGATAAGCTCCTGGCGCGAATGGACGTCGCATTTGGTGTAGATGTGCTGCAGGTGAGATTTCACCGTGCTCTCGCTGATTACGAGCTTCTCTGCAATGTAGGGGGCGCTTCGTCCGACGATATAGAGATTGAACACATCGCGTTCGCGAGCAGTCAGGCCCATGCTGTCGCCGAATGATTCAAGGGGACGACCCGAGAGCGAGGTGAGCTTCGCGCCGCCGCTTGCGGACAACAGCAGCGACACGGCTCGATCCTCCAGAATCCAAATGGATGCCACGACGAGCAGAAGGGCCATGAAGAGCATGGCGACCCTGCTTGCGATGTGGAGTCCGAAAAAAACGGAAGCTAGCAGGGGGAGGGATCCTAAAGTCCCCACACACCAGGCAGTGGCTAAGATTCTCACACGAGTACCAGGATACAGCCTCCCCAGGAGTAATCCCATGTAGAGGGCGCCGCATTCCAAAAGAGAGTATGCGATGCCGGCCAACACGTAGGCAAGGTAGGTGAGAGTCGATGAGAACAGCACTAAGATAAGAGCGACCAGCGAAAGGGTTGCAACCACTTTCGTCCACACCGACAGGTTGAAGTCCCGGCCGCGGTTAAAGAGCCAGAGCACGAGTGCGAGCGATATGGCGGTAATGATGACGGGGAACATCTCGCCTTCTGCCTGCTGCAGGAAGACCGAGTACTGTAAGGATCCCACCACCAGTCCGATAACAAAGAAGCTGCAGAGGATTTTAGCCAGCGAAGACGGCTCGAGGGTAAAAGACCGCTCGGTCTCCGATGCGGAAGGCGCGGGGCGCTGGATGAGGCAAAGTGCCACCGCAGAGGCTGCCACGCTCATGCCGGCGAGGGCTTGGCACCATGACGCAGACAGAAGCGAGGGGAGAATCGCCGCCGCCGATGCGAGCACCTCGATCTCTATCATCAGCTCGACAATGCCGATATCGCGCTGGGCGCAGACTGCCGCCAGCCAGCAGAAGAGAAGAACGGTTCCCCCGGCAGACATGAGGATGAGTCCAAAAATGGAGAGGGGCTCTCCCGTGCCTTGCACGGCCAGGCCCATTAGGCAGCACGAGGCGCTTGCTATGGCGAAGGGAACACTCGCAAGCGCGCGTCTCCCTCGGTTGCCCGCGATGATCAAAGCGCAAGAAACGAGGGAGGCGACGGCTACGTCTACAATGGTCGCCGGCACGCTGCCTTGTCCCAGGGGAAGATGCCAGGAAATCTCGCAGGGCGCCTCAAATGACTGGGCCGCCAGAAGGGCGGAGATACCCGCCACAGCTATCAGGAGATTTCTGCCGAGCCACCGCCCATGATTGCGCTGCAACGGTATGTCCCTTCTTGTTGTGGCCCTCGATCATATGGGGACATTATACATGAGGCCGTCGCTCGGTCGAAGGGCGGCCCGAAGACCGCCCGGATACGAAGCTCTCGGGGGCGCCCGTTATTCCTCGTCGGGACGATCGATGGCCATGCAGATGCGGTCGATGCGGAGGCGATCCATGGCGAGCACGGTGAACGTCACCTTAGTGCCGCGCTCTTCCAGCACCGCCACGTCGCCCTCCTTGGGAATGCGGTCGAACAGCGACAACAACAGGCCGCCGGCGGTTTCCACGTCGTTGGCCTCTTCTGGTTCGAAGCCGAGCAGTTCCACCAGGTCATCAATGGCGAGGGTGCCATTGATCTGGTAGGTGCCGTCGGGCAGTTCCTCAATGTCATCGTCGGTGTCATGCACGTATTCGTCGTCGATGCGGCCGACGATCTGCTCCATGATGTCGCTCATGGTGACGATGCCCGCCGTGCCGCCGTGCTCATCCACGACAACGCACATCTCGGTGCGACCCTCCTGCATGGCCTGCAGCAGCTTCGCGATGGGCGCGCCCTCGGGCACGGGCGGCAGCTCGCGAATCTTCCAATCGCTCATGGGCGCGTCCTTGGGCACGTCCACGAGGTCCTTGGTGTGCACGAAGCCGACGATGCGGTCCTTCGAGCCGTCGCACACCGGGTAGCGCGTGTACTTATACTGGCGCACGATGTCCCAGTTCTCTTCCAGCGTGTCTTCCAAATCCAGACAGATGACGTCGGTGCGCGGGGTCATGATGCCCTCGGCGTCCTTGTCGCCCAAATCGAAGATGTTGTCGACGAACTCGTTCTGCTCCGGATCGATGAGGCCGCTTTCCGTGGACTCGTCAATGAGCAGCTTGATCTCCTCGCCGGTGTACACCTCGTGCTCGTCGGCCGGGTCATGCCCCAACAGCCGCATGACGCCGTTGGTAATGCCGTTGAAGATGACCATGATTGGGTAGGTGACGCGGTAGAACACGCGCAAGGGACCGGCGGTGTGCAGGGCGTACTTCTCGGTGGCGAAGATGGCGAAGGACTTCGGGATGAGCTCGCCGACCACTACGTGCAGGGTGGTCACGATGAAGAAGCCCACGGCCACGCAGATGGGGTACACCGTCGCCTCGGGGAAGCCCCAGGCCAGAAGCGGTGCTTCCAGAACGGCGGAGACGGCCGGCTCGCCCAACCAGCCGATGGCCAGCGATGCCAGCGTGATGCCGAGCTGGCAGGCCGACAGGTAGGCGTTGATGTGCGTGGTTACGTCGCGGGCGGCCTCGGCGCCGCGGCGCTTCTCGGCGACGGCCATGTCAATCTGGCTCTTGCGCACGCGCACCAGCGCGAATTCCGCGATGACGAAGAACGCGTTCATCAGCAAGAAGAACACCACGAGCAACAGGCATATAGCGGTTTGCATACCGATCAATCATCCTTTCAGGGCAAAAACTCTGTTCCGCATTATAGAGGTGCGGGAGATAACATGAGCGAATCCATAGATGATTTTCCCAAACAGTCGCCGAACTGATACCGCAGAAGATGCCGGCGACGCTCATACTAGGAAAAACAAGCGAGAGCGGGGCGAGAAGCGAGTGAGGTGTTGTGTATGAAGCTAACGCGCAAACAATGGATGATGCTGGTAGTGCTCGTGCTGGGCGCCTTTGTGACGGTGCTGAACCAGACGCTGGTGACGCCGGCACTGCCGTCCATCATGACCGAGATGAATGTCGATCAGTCCACGGCCCAATGGCTGACCACCGGGTTCACGCTGGTGAACGCCATCATGATCCCCATCACGGCGTTTCTGCAGGATCGGTTCTCCACGCGGAAGCTGTTCGTGTTCTCGATGAGCTTGTTTGCCGTGGGCACGCTGTTGGCGGCCGTGGGCCTCAACTTCCCGGTGCTTCTGGGGGGGCGTCTCGTGCAGGGCAGTCGCCCTTGCAGGCCGCCGGCGCCGGCATCCTCATGCCGGTGACCATGACCGTGCTCATGCTGGTGTTCCCGGTTGATCGCCGCGGCTCGGCCATGGGCATCTTCGGCCTGGTCATCGCTTTCGCACCGGCCATCGGCCCCACCGTGGCGGGCTTCGTCATCGACCAAGCCGACTGGCACATCCTGTTCTACCTCATCTTCGCCCTGTCCATCGTCATCATCGTCCCGTCGCTGTTCCTGGTGGACAACAAGGCGCCGGCGAACAAGGGCGACTCGGTGCTCGATCCGCTGTCGCTGGCCCTTTCCACCTTGGGCTTCGGGCTTATGCTCTACGGTTTCTCGGCCCTGGGCTCGGCCGGCTTCACGTTGGTGCCGCTGCTCACCACCGCGCTCGGCATCGTCGGCGTTGTATGGTTCTTCATTCGCCAGACTCGCCTGCCGCGTCCGATGCTGCGCGTCGACGTGCTGAAGAACCGCCGGTTTCTCGTGGGCACCATCATCGGCATGCTCGTGCAGGGTGCGCTTCTGGCCGCGGGCATCCTCATGCCCATTTACGTGCAGTCGCTTCACGGGTTGTCGGCCACGGTGTCGGGCCTCGTGCTCATGCCCGGCGCTATCCTTATGGGCATCATGAATCCGCTTGCCGGCAAGTGGTTCGACCGCCACGGCCCACGCCGCATGGCCATCGTGGGCATGAGTCTGTTGACGCTCACCACCTTTGCTTTCGCCATCCTGAACCTCACGTCCAGCATCATTTACATCACCATCGTGTACACGGTGCGCATGTTCTCGATGTCGCTGGTGAACATGCCCATCACCACCTGGGGCATGAACGCCCTGGACAACAAGGTCATGAACCACGGCACCTCCGTGAACAACACGCTGCGCCAGGTGGCGGGCTCGCTCGGCACCGCTATCATCATCGCCGTGAGCACCCAGGTGCAGAACATCGCCTCGCCGGGCCTCGGCGCCACCGAGGGCACCATGCTGGGCATCAACGCCGCCTTCCTCGTGTGCACGGTGCTCTGCCTTGTCGGCCTGGTCATGACTATCGCCCTTGTGAAGGACAAGCCCGGCGAGGAGGCCGCGGTGGACGAGGAGGGCACCCGCAAGTCGCTGCTCACGTCCATCATGAAGACCGACGTGTACTCGCTGAGCCGGGAGGCTACGGTGGAAGAGGCCATGCGCCTGTTCGTGGAGAAGAACATCTCGGCGGCGCCCATCGTGGACGAGTCGGGCGAGCCGGTGGGCTTCATTTCCGATGGCGACATCCTGAAGCGGCTGAGCCCGCGCAGCAACTCGTTCACCGATCCCATCGTGCTGATCAACAGCACCGTGAACGACGACGAGGGCTACGACGAGAAGCTGGCGAAGGTCATGCAGATGCGCGCCAGCGAAATTGGCGCCGCCAGCCCCATCTGCGTGAGCGTGCACGCGAACCTGACCGATGTGTGCCGTGTTCTGTCCGAGAACCACCTGAAGAAGGTGCCGGTGCTGGAAGCGGGCCATATCGTGGGCATCATCAACCGCAGCGACATCACCCAGTACTCCATGGCCGCTTACCTGGCCGACCATCCGGAGCGCGCCGTCTACTGCGGTGAGGGCCCCTCCGGCCAGCACGAGTGCGTGGAAGAGGCCTGCGAGGAGTGTTAAATTCAAGCAGCCCCGGCGAGCGAGGGCAACGGGGCTGCTTGCGTTTGGGAAGCCGCAGGGTCGGCTTCCGTGCGTATGGGAAGATGCCAGGTGCGCGGGGTGCGATTGCGCGCTTGCTTGCGACGGTGCGGGCAAGCGACGGTGCGCTGGGAGGGGGCATCCGGTATCTTTACCCCGATAGTAACTGTTTTGCGCGGCGGCGAGGGCTGCGGGCGGTCAAGCGTCTCCGATCTGCTATCCTATCGAAAACACCAGAGGCGCTGGCAACCCTTACGCCGCGGCGCCACCCTAGGGGCCGCCCGTGCCGGCAGCCCCGTTCGGAAAGGAAGGCCCATGTTCGGAGACAACCTAGAGCGCATCGTCGCGGCCATCGAGAAGAACTACGAGGCGGACGAGATCTTCTTCACCAAGCCCGGCCGCCGCTTCCCCAGCCGCACGGCTATCAAGGGGCTCATCACCGAGTTGCGCCGCGTGCTGTTCCCCGGCTATTTCGGGCCGGAGATGCTGTCGCCTTCCACGAGCCCCAGCTACTTCATCGGCCAGACGCTTATCGACATTGAATCGGTGCTGCGCCAGCAGCTCATTTTGGCGCTCACCTACACCTCCGATGATCGTGACGACCTCGTCGGTAGCGGCAATCACTTGTGCGGCGGTTGCACGAGTGACTCCATTTGCGAGCAGACGGCTGATATCTGCACGAAGTTCTTCGACGCCCTGCCCGAAATTCAGCGTACGCTGCTCACCGATGTGCAGGCGCTCTATGACGGCGACCCGGCGGCCGGCTCGAAGGAGGAGGTCATCTTCACCTACCCGGGCCTGTACGCCATCTACGTGTACCGCATTGCGCACGTGCTCTACGATTTGGGCGTGCCCATTATCCCGCGCGTGATGACCGAGATCGCCCATTCCTCCACCGGCATCGACATCGGCGCCGGCGCGCATATCGGCGAGTACTTCTTCATCGATCACGGCACCGGCGTTGTCATCGGTGAGACCACTACCATCGGCGACCATGTGAAACTGTATCAGGGCGTTACGCTGGGCGCGCTCTCCACCCGCGGCGGCCAGCGCCTGGCCGGCGTGAAGCGCCACCCCACCATCGAGGACAACGTCACCATCTACTCCAACGCCAGTGTGCTGGGCGGCGAGACGGTCATCGGCGAGGGCTCGGTTATCGCGGGCTCCACCTTCGTGACCTTCTCGGTGCCGCCCCATTCCCGCGTCTCTGTGAAAGAGCAGGAGATCCGCGTCCGCCAGCCCGGCGAGAGGGACTAATCGACAGCAAGCAGCGTCGGAGGATACCAAACTGGCGATCTTGGCGGAGCGCTTGTGGAACCGGCGGGCGTCGCCCAGAAGCCTCTTCGCTAGTCTCGCCTTTACTGCTCGCCGCCGTTGGGTTCTACGAGGTATTCGAAGCCTTCCTGGGTGTATTCGCCGGCGATGCGCACGCGGGGAAGGGCCTCTACAGGGTCGCCCACCTCAACGCGGCGGTTCTCGATGGTGAAGGAGCACAGTACCCCAGCTTCTTCCATGTTAGCACAGCCTCGCCGAGCCCCATGTTTTCACGTCTCAGGCCCAGCGAAGCAAATAAAAACCGGGAGCTGCGGAGGGAAGGTTTGTCGGGGACTCTCGACCTACTATGGATAGAAAGGTCGACAGTTATGATATACTGCTAGCAATTCTGAAAGGGGTTGCTATGCCGAACATGCAGATGAACTTCCGGATCGATGCCGAATTGAAGCGGCGCGGGGACGAGCGCTTTGCCCGGTTCGGGTGCACGCCGTCGGAGGCCATGCGGCGGCTTTACGAGGTGGCGGCGCGCTATGACGACGAGTCCGAAGCGGCCTTGCAGGCGGTTATCGGCTCCGAAACGGAGGAGGCCGACGCCATGAGCGAGGGCGAGAAACGCGCCCAAGCGGTCACGGACTTCCTGACATCGCTTCAGGCGCAACGCGAGGCCCTGGGTATTCCGCCAGCTGCCCCGCCTCAGGAGTTCTCGGATGAATATTGGGACAATCTTTTCTACGAGGCGAAGACCGAAAGACTGGCTGAAAGGGGACTCTGGTGACGGTTGCGGAGAATGCTATTGTTGTAGACAAAAACATTTGGCTCGATTTCTATCTTCACGAGCGGCCCCTTCATGAAGAAGCTGCTCGCTTTATTCGCGTTGCGGAGAAATACAACGCCAATTTGGGAACACCAGCGGATGCTGTCAATGAAGTTTTTTACACGGTGGGAAGATATCTGAAACAGCAGGTACGCGAAAACGGTGGCACTGTCGACGAGTGCACGGCCCGTGCTATAAACAACTTCGCGTGGGGGTGCGTCGACCACATGACCGATCTTGCGATATCGGTTCCCATGGACGATCGTACGGCGTGGCTAGCTCGCCACTACCGCGATATCACCTCGGATTACGAAGACGCCTCGGTTCTTGCTTCCTGCGAATTGTGCAAGGCAAACTACCTGGTAACCCACGACAAGCGTCTGGCCGCCCAGGCCAACATAGCCACCAAAACCGCCACGGAAATGGCCGACCTCATAACCCGCGCCCACGGGGAATAGCCTCCCTGACCATGCGGGGGTCTGGGTGCAATTTTGTGACAAGCTGCTTTGTTTGCTAAGATTGCGAGACATTTTCCCGTGGTCTGACAGTTGCCTGTTTGCTGGCGATGCCCTAGCATCAACACAGAGTATGATTGGAGAACGCGCCCGACGGCGATGGTGCGGCGATAACGATAAGGCGTCGCCGTGTCGAAAAGCAGAAAGGACTCCCATGGAAAACTTCGAATTCGTTTCCCCCACGCATTTTGTCTTCGGGCGCGGGGCTGAAGAGCAGGTGGGTGAGAAGCTGGCGGCAGCTGGCGCCAAGCGGGTGCTCGTGCACTTCGGCGGCGGGAGTGCTGTGGCCTCCGGGCTTATCGACCGCGTGGGTGCGTCGCTGGATGCTGCGGGCATCGAGCACTTGGAGCTGGGCGGCGTGCGCCCGAACCCCGAGATCACCCTTGTGCGCGAGGGCGTGCGCCTCTGCAAGGAGGCTAACGTCGACTGGATTCTCGCCGTAGGTGGCGGCTCGGTCATCGACTCCGCGAAGGCCATCGCCAACGGTGCTTGCGTGGAAGGCGACGTGTGGGAGCTCTTCGAAACCAAGGCCCTCGACCACGATGTGCTGCCCATTGCTGTGGTGCTCACCATCCCGGCCGCCGGTAGCGAGGCGTCGAAGAACACGGTTATTTCCAACGACGAGCTGGGCCGCAAAACCGGCTACGCCAACAACGCCCAGCGTCCGAAGTTCGCCTTCATGAACCCCGAGCTCACCTTCACGCTGCCTCCCTTCCAGACAGCCGCCGGTCTTACCGACATGTTCTGCCACCTGCTTGAGCGCTTCTTCGACGACGTGGGCGCGGTGCCTGCGCCAGAGGTTCGCGCGCAGCAGCGGGCGTATGAGCAGCATGGCCGCGCCGGTGGTGCCCACCCAGCTCGCAAGAAAGCTGCCGATGAGCAGGATGACGACGTTGTTCCTCGTCGTGCCGGCGATGGTGCCGCCCACGTGTATGCCGCCGGCCACGACGTAGAGGCCCATGAGCAAGACGATGAAGGGCACGTAGTCGCCGATGACGACCTCGGCGAGCTGCTCGGCCGTGACCTCGGCCCCGTAGGCGAAGACGAAGGGCACGAGAAACAGCAGCGCCCACGCGAGCGAGACGAGCAGCTGGTGTTTCTCCCACCACTCCGCCTTCACGAGCGGGAAGACGGCGATGGACAGCAGCATGCCCGCGAAGGGGATGATGCTCCATATGGGAAGTGTTTGGCCAAGTTCCATTATCGCGTCCCTTACACCGAGGCACATCTTCGGGGACCGCAATCCGACAAGTGACAATCACCCATCGAAGCGGCCCCCGAAAAGTGAGGCACCAATTCAACACTGGGGGTGCCAAGGGAACAGGAGGGAAAGCGAGCCCCCTTGGCAGGAATTGACTGTGGCGCCCGCCTAGACCAGACCGACCAACCCAAGCGCGATGGGTATCCAGATGCCGGCCATGATACACATGGCAATCTCAAGTATGATCGAGACCTTGGGCAAATCGGTCATGCCGTAATACCCCGCCGCATAGGTGATCGACGGCACGACATCAAACGGGAAGATGATGACGCAGCCGGCATACATGCTCAACGGGAGCATGAGGAACAACGGCGACATGCCCGAGGCGACGGCCAGGGCCGCAAACGGCGATGCCAGCAGATTGATGATGGCCGGCGCGGACGGAACGATCACCATGATCACGAAGATGATTGCGGAGACGACCATGACCGCCAGGGGTATGGGCATGTCAAGGCTGCTCGGCAGCACGAAGGTGCACAGCCAGACGGTGACCTTGTTCGCGACGAGCATCTGGCCGGCCATGATGAAGGTGGATATGACGATATACGGAGTCCAGTTGACGCCCTTGATGTATTCCTTGTAAGTGAGGACCTGGATGCCGGGGATGAACATGAGGATGCAGCCGATGGTGGCGACCAGCGTGACATCCCAGAACGGGAACCAGGACGAGGCGATCCACAGCGCGAACATCAGGAACACGATTAGAAGGGTGTACTTCTCCTTGAAGCTCATCTTGTCGGGAATGGACTCTTCCTTCAGATTGTCCCTATAGGCGACGATTGCGGTGATATCCAGCTCGGGCAGCTTGAACATGCGCGAGGCGATGAACCAGGCGATGATGACGCTCAGATAGCCGAGCGGCGCGCCGAGCACAATCCACTGCAGGAAGGTCACGCGGATGCCGGCAAGGGACTCGATGAGATTGATGCCCAGGAGGTTCAGGGACGATCCCGCGGGCGTGATCATGCCGCCAACCGTCGCCGAGATGGCGATGCAGACCATGAACACCTTGCCCGCCTGCTTTTTCGCATCCTCGTCATCCCCGTATATGTCGAGGAACGAGATGCAAATGGCGACAAAGATGGCCGCCGTCGCCACATTCGAGATGAAGGCCGACAACGTCGCGATCGTCACCATGAACGCGAGCAGGATGCCCTTCATAGAACGTCCGAAGATCTTCATCATGAAGAACAGTATCCTGTTTCCGATGGGCATCTTCGTTATCGCTATGGACAGCGCGTAGGAGACGATGACGAAGAACGACGTGGTGTTCGTGAAGCCCGCAAGGGTAGCCGAGAACTTGTCGGTCGCTCCGAAGAGATACATGAACGCAATGCATATGAAGCAGGTGACGGGAATGGCGAAGGTCTCCGTCATGAGCAACACGATGGTGATGAGCAAGACGCCCAGGGTGCGAACGCCCTTGACGTCCTCCATCCCGATCATGTCGGGCTGGATCACGAAAGTGAGTATCGCGAGGACGACGGAAATCGACAATCCCGCAATCGCCTTTGGTTTCAGTTTCATTTCTCCCCCATTCTGCGTAGAGATGATTCTCGACTAGAGGTCGAGCTTGAAAAGGTCAATTGCCGTATCGCGCGCGATCTTCTTCTTGTCGGGCTCGGAAATCTGCAGGTTGTCAAACCAGATGCAGGCATCCGGAATCTCCTCGAACGGGTAATCGGTCGCGAACATAATGCGATCCGCGCCCATCTGCATCATCGTGCACAGCAAGGGAGGCAGGGTGAACTGTCCGGAGACGGTCACCCAGAAGTTCTCGTTGAAGTACTCCGGCAACGGCTTTTTGGCCGGCATGCCGCGACGACGCTTGTTCAGGTGGTTCTGGGCACGCCAGATGGTGAACGGAAGCGCCTCGCCGAGATGGCCCAGGATGATCTTCAGCTTCGGATATTCATCGAACAGTCCACTGCACATCAGACGAAGCGCATGCGTGGCCGTCTCGACGCCAAATGCCCAAGGTGCGCCCATGATCCAGTAATGGCCGTCGAGCGTATGGGCATTGCAGGGCATGGGCTCGCGCGGATGCAGGTAGAAGGGAACGTCCAGCTTCTCCATCTCGGCCCAGAAGGGACGGTACCGCGCATCATCCAGGTACACGTATTCGTCATCTGTGCCGATGTTCGAATAGCCGTTAGCCAAGACGCCGACGAACCCGAGCTCGTCAATCGCGTAGTGCAGCTCCTCGATGGCCATATCGGGATCCTGCAGCGGCAGCGCGGCAAATCCGCGGAACCTGTCCGGATGCCTCTCTATGGCCGCGGCGAGGTCCTCATTGGATTTGCGGGCAATGGTGGCCGCCTGCTGCACATCGGTTATTTCCTGGATGGCCGGTGAATTCAGCGACATGATCATCATGTCCATGCCATACTCGTCCATTTGCTCCAGGCGCATCTCCTCCAGGTCGAGCAAGCGGGTTGACCGAATGTCCTTCGCACCCGTTTTCTCGAAGTAGACCGTCGACCCTCCCATCGTCTCGGGAATCGCGAAATGCTCTTCGAGGCCGATCTTGTTGTACATATCATTCTCCTTCCCCAAGGGATATGACCGGGCCCACGACGGGCCCGCCGCGAAAAATGTAATCGAAACGGAGGGACTACGAAAAATGACAATTACGGGTACGTATTGCCCGGAAAAACGTGCGGAACTATTACCGTATGGCCGGGGTCTCATTCTGGATTGGAATACTCTGTCATCGGCTTTCGACACCGAAGGGCCGGACTTCTTTGATAGTCTAATACCATGGGCGTGAACTGGGGGTAACAATGGATATCCGGATCTTGCGCGAGTATGTCGAGTTCTCGAAGCATCTCAACTTCAGTGCAGCGGCACGATTTCTCCACATGTCGCAGTCGAGCTTGAGCAAGCACATTGCCGAACTCGAGAAGGAGATCGGATTCACCCTGGTCAATAGGGATTCCGAGATTGCGCTTACCGCCGCCGGACGTCAGTTCCTCAAAAGCGCCGAAGACATGCTCTACGACTATGACCTCGCGTTGAAGAAGTGCCGTCGCATTAGCCAGGAAAAGGCCATGCGAATCGTCGTTCAGGACCCGATGATCGACTTCACCATCGGAAACCAGGCGATACCGGTATTCATGCACCTATCCGAATACCATCCGAACATCGATGTCCAGCTTCATACCATCTCGGGGCAAACGATCACCGATGCCCTCCTCGACGGCACGGTCGATGTCGGGTACCTCATGGCGTATGGTCCCGTCGAAGAGGTCGTCGCGGAGCGCGCGGCCATGGGCATCACGGCTGTACCGCTTAGGAAGAGGAGGTTCTCCGCGTGGATGAACAGGAGCCATCCGGCTGCCAGCAAGGAGCCCCTCCATGTGGAAGACCTCGAAGGCACCCGCTTTCTGCTTGCCGCGGACAGGCTCTTCGACGATTGGCGCGTCGTCTTGGAAAAGCTGTGCATCTCGCATGGTTTCACACCCCGCATACAGCTACGCATGACACCGACTATCAACGGCTATCTCGCCGGAAACCTGAGCGATGGGATCATCGTCTTGAGCGATGCGTGGATAAAGGATCCGCGCTTCCTTATGCGCGAGGATATGGTTGCCCGCCTGCTCGAGGGGAAAGATTGCCACTATCATCTGTACTTCGTCTACCTCGGCAGCAACGACAATCCCGCATTACCCACCTTTGTCGAGGAGCTCAAGAAACAAGCCGAAGACATCTGAGAGACGTCCGTCAGGAACGTGACCGGCGAGGAGGGATTATGGGTACTGTCATCATCGTGATTGGTTTGGTTTTCGTCGTATGCCTTCTACTGACCTTGGCTTCGGTAAAGGTAGTTTTCAAAAGCGACAGACTGTCATCGAAAATCGCGTCGCTCGTCATGAAGGACAAGCGATAGCTTTCCGTGCGTAACGGCCCGCTCGGCCGATGCGGATACGCGCGATTCCCGTATTCCACGATACTCCATCACAGCAGCGTGGCAAATCACCCGCCCTCTTTGTCACGGTCGCGTTAAATAATCCGAAATTGAACCACTTTTCCTCCGCTTCTCTGATAATTGGTAGCCGTTGTCAAGGAAGGGAAACGTTCGTGGAAGAAGCACTATTGGGGATCGTCACGACGATCAACTCGTATCTGTCTAATTACGTCCTGCTCACCCTGCTCATCGCGATGGGCCTTTGGTTCACCATTCGCACGAAGTTCGTGCAGTTCCGCTGCTTTGGCGAGGGATGGCGCCGCATCTTCGGCGACTTCTCGCTGCGCGGCGGCAAGCAGGGCGGCGGCATGACGTCATTTCAGGCCCTGGCCACGGCTATTGCCGCGCAAGTCGGCACTGGTAATATCGTCGGCGCCTGCGGCGCCATTCTGGTAGGTGGCCCCGGTGCCATCTTCTGGATGTGGCTTATCGCCCTTTTGGGCATGGCGACCAATTATGCCGAGGCCGTCATGGCGCAGAAGACCCGCGTGGTCGACACCGACGGTTCGGTTCACGGCGGTCCCGCCTACTACATCACCACCGCGTTCAAGGGCAAGGGCGGGAAGGCACTCGCCGGTTTCTTCGCCGTGGCTGTCATCATCGCCCTGGGCTTCATCGGCCCCATGGTGCAATCCAACTCCATCGCCGCGACCATGAACACGGCATTCTCCATCGAACCCTGGATGGTCGGCATCATCATCGCCGTGCTCGCCGGGTTCGTCTTCATCGGAAACATCCACCGCCTGGCATCCATCACCGAGAAGATGGTACCCGTCATGGCCGTGCTCTACGTGGTGGGCTCGATCATCGTTCTCGTCATGAACTGGCAGAACATCCCAGGTGCCTTCGCACTCATCTTCCAGTGCGCCTTCAGCCCGCAAGCCGGAATCGGTGGTGCGTTCTTCGGCATCGTCGCGGCCATCACCTACGGTGCCAAGCGCGGCCTGTTCTCCAACGAGGCGGGTATGGGCTCCACCCCGCACGCGCATGCACTCGCCGAGGTGCGCGATCCGCATGAGCAGGGCGTCGTCGCCATGATCGGCGTCTTCATCGACACGCTCGTGGTCGTCACCATGACGGCGCTCGTCGTCATCTCCACCCTCTACGTGGGCGATGGTGCGCTGGCCAAGGCCTACGAGGACGCCGGCAAGTATGACACCGTCATCGAGTTCGTCATGGCCGAAGGCGATGCCATCGACGACACGCTTACGCTCGAAGACGGCAAGCTCGTCGATGCGCAGGGCAGCATCGTGCTCAGCGACGAGGACATGAGCGATCCGTCCGCTCTGGCCGCCGCCATCGGCCTGGACAACGGCAACATGGCGCAGGTTGCGTTCAGCCAGTTCTTCACCACCAACGGCGGCAACATCTTCGTCGCCATATGCCTGCTATTCTTCGCGTTCTCGACGATCCTGTCGTGGAACCTCTTCGCGAAGCTCAACTGGGAATACCTCTTTGGCAAGAAGACGATTCTCGTGTTCGCCTGCATCTGCACGTTCTTCGTGTTCCTGGGCGCGGTGCTCAAGATCGATCTGGTCTGGGAGTTGCAGGACATGTTCAACCAGCTGATGGTGCTTCCCAACGCCATCGCGTTGTTTGCGCTGACCGGCTCGATTCTCGCCATCGCCAACGCCAAACATGACAAGAAGGCGACCGACGTGCGCGCCGAGCATGCCGAGGAAAAGGCCTGGGCCGAAGCCGAGCGCGATGCCGAGGGTGCGCTTCGCGCCGAGGAAGATGCCGCGACGCTCGAGATCCTCGAGGAGCGCGGCGATTACGTGGGTCGTGTGCAGGACGACGGCAAGGACGAGTAAGCGCCGCGAGACATACGATCAAGGGGATGCCGGTCGCGAAAACGCGGCCGGCATCCTTGCATATGCGAACCCGTGCGATTGCGTACGACCCTCGCCGCGACGCCAGGGAAACGCGAAAAGACAACGGGCAGACCTATTCGTCGGAGGTGACGAATGCGACCATGACGCACATGAGCACCAGGCCCGCCAAGTCGTAGCCGGTAAAGGCGGTTCCCAGCCATAATGCCGCCAGCACCGTGGCGCTCACGGGCTCGATGGCACCCAGAAGCGACCCCTTGACCGAGCCCACGATCGCGACACCATGCAAGTAGAGGCCGTATCCGCAGATGGTGCCGACCACGACGAGGCCACCCAGGAAAACGAGCCACTCGAAGCCCCCGAAGGCCGCGAGCACGGTCGCCACGTCGACAAGCGTGTTTCCCTGGAGCAGGTAGACCGGCAGGGCGAATAGCGCACCGAGCAGCATGCCCGTCCCCACCACCGGCATGCTCCCGTATCGCTCGAAGAGGCCGCATCGCTTGGGAACGATGATGTAGACGGCCGTCGAAAGAGCCGTGAGCAACCCCCAGACGAGCCCGTCGGCCGGGACGTCGAGCGTGCGGATGTCACCCTGGGTCGCGATGAGAAGAGCCGCCAACAACGCGAGAAACAGGCCGACTACCTCCCTGACGCGTGGCGGTCTGCGCAGGGTCACGCACGCGTAAAGCATGACGAACGCGCTGGCCAGCATCTGGAGGACCGTCGCGGTCCCCGCGTTGGTGATCTGCACGGTCTGCGCGTAGCAGAGCTGGTTGGCGTAGAGCGCAAATCCAAAGGCGAAAAGGGCACCAACGGTGCGCCGGCGTGAAAGCATCGTCTTGACGACACAGCGCCTAGTCAGGAGCAGGAAGGCGAAGAAGATCCCGCCGCCGAGCAGCGTACGCAGAAACGTGACAAACGCCGGGCTGGCCCCTCCCGTCGTCGTGAGGTATTGCACGCTCGTGCCCGATACGCCCCACAGGGCGCCACCGAGCAGTGTGATTCCCACGCCGATCCAGAACCCGCGTTTGCTACCCGTTGACACGCTCTCTGCTCCCCCAGTTGGCACGCGATGCTATGGTCCCCTTCTCTAGCCTAGCGCAATGCTAAAATGCGGCAAGCCCATAACGGGAGAGAAAGATGCCCAATGCAAATCACGATGCCACAAGATCGCACTGACGTGCTGGTGGAGGAGCTGACGTCCGTGTGGCGCGCATCTGTCGAGGCAACGCATGACTTCCTGGGTGAACAGGACGTCGAGCGAATCGCGCAATACGTGCCGGAGGCGATACGCGCGATCCGCATTCTCGTGACGGCACGCGATGACAACGGACGTGTACTGGGCTTTGCCGGCGTAGATGACGGAAAACTCGAGATGCTCTTCATCGGCCCCGCGTATCGCGGCAAGGGCGTGGGGGCGACGCTGCTGGACCTCACAGTACGCGAACTGGGAATCACCGACGTGGACGTGAACGAGCAAAACGCCCAGGCCCGGGGTTTTTACGAGCACGAGGGCTTCGAGGTCATCGGACGATCAGAGACCGACGAACAAGGCGAGCCCTTCCCCATTCTGCACATGCGCCTGAAAGCGCGATGACCCCGGCAATCGGCATGCTTGTCGACGCGATTATCGTATCTCCCTACCGACGCATTCTCGCCTGGACCGCAGACGGAAGCTCCTCGTACTGCACCTCGCGCCACTCCGTGACGCCGCGAACGGGAAGGACGCTGAGTCGCAGGTACGCACCTTCCCGAAGCTGGCGTTCCGTGCCAAAGCTCAGGTCCTGCACGCTTCCGTTCTCGTCATAGGAAGGCAGCGTGTAGAGTAACGGCATGCCACCCGTGAAGTCGATGATGCCGCCATCTGACTCCTGTTCCCGAACCTGCGTGTTGTCGACCTGCGTGTAATACGTTCCGCTTGCCATCCCCGGGATGAGTCCCCAGCGAAAGCCGACGACGGCGACCGCGGCGACCAGCACCACGACCGCGGCAATGGCCGCCCTCTTGCCCATCTCATACCTCCTCGTACCTGAATGCATGACCCATGACCACGCTTCAATCCTAGGGATGGCAGATGACGCGCACCATCGAATCCGCTTACGCGAACCTAACGGTTTTGCAAGAAAGCACCGAGGTCGTCGCGGCGAATACGTCGCCGAAAGCCATTCGGTCGTAGACGGATTGCACGGCGGTCATAACGCCATATACAATGAGTGCTCCGAACAGGAAGGATTATCTTCGTGCGCAAGCCAACCGCATTCCTCGCCGTCATAGTGGGCGCATTGCTCCTCATAGGCATAGGCATCGCCATCGCAAGCGAACCGAAAGCGGCCGAGCCCGATGTGCCGGCGACACCGGTCACCACGCACGGCACTCACGCCGCGAAACACGACCGGCCGCTACTCACGCCGGGCACGCAAACCGACCGCGGCTTCGTCGTCGACAACGTGCTCAGCGTCGAGGGTCTCGATGACATTCACTACAACCTGTACGTTCCCGAAGGCAATGAGGAGGACGAGCCCGTGGCGCTCTTCGTGACGCTTCCCGGAGAACCCGGCCTGTACTATCACGGAGCGGGCGAAAACCTGAACACGGAGGAATACCCGTTCACCGCCCAGGAATACGACGAATCGATGATCATCGCGGCCCCGCAGCCCAGCGACTGGGGCCAGAACTCCGCCGACCAGGTCATCGCCCTGACCGAATACCTCATCGACACATACGACATCGACCCGGAGCGCGTGTATCTCCACGGCTACTCCTACGGAGGCGAGACGCTCTCGCTCGTGATGGGCACCAAGCCCGAGCTCTACAGCGCAGCGCTGATGTGCGCCTCGCAATGGGATGGCGATCCCATGCCGCTTGCCACGGCACGCGTTCCCATCCGCATCTCGCTGGGCGATGCCGATGAGTTCTATTCCGTCGAGGCGGCCCAGGAGTTTACCGAAAGGCTGCGCCTGCTCTACCGGGTGCAGGGACTCTCCGAGAGGGAGATTGACCGTCTGGTCGTACTCGACGTGAAGGACGCCTCGTACTTCCAGGGCTCGGACGAACAACACGGCACCGGCAGCTCCCTCATGGCAAACGACAGCCGGATCATGGGCTGGCTGTTCAGGCAATAGGCACGGGGCGGCCGAAAGGACATTGCGATGTGCGGACGCTTCAAGATGCTGACCATGGACGAAGTGACCGAGGTCATCCGCCTCATCCAGATGCACGCGCCCTTCAATTGCCTGCCCGATTGGCCCGCCGGCCCCGACGTGCGCCCGGGAGCCATCGCGCCGGTCATCGTTCCCGGCATCGGCGAGCTGGATGCCACCGAGCTGCGCTGGGGCTTCGAGGCGAGCTGGGCCAATCGTCTGCTCTTCAACACGCGCATCGAGACGGCGCTGGGCGATAACCCGGGGCTATGGGAAGGTCCCATCAGACGGGGGCGCTGCATCGTGCCGACGATGGGGTTCTTCGAGCCCCACGCGACCGAGACGCGCCCGAATCCCAGGGGCGGCAAGCCCGTCAAACGGCAGTATCGATTCTGCTCGCCCGATTCCGGCGGCATCACGCTACTCGGCGGCGTGCGAGATGACCGCGCCTTCTCCATCGTGACGACGGCTCCCAACGCCGCGACCGCGCCCGTCCACGACCGCATGCCGCTCGTGCTGCGCGAAGACGAGGTCAAATCGTGGCTTGCCGGCGACCCGATGGCCTTCGCCGACCGCTCGGCCATCGCGCTCGACGTGGCGCCGGAAGACGAGGGCGACGACCCCGAAGACCAGATGCAACTCGCGTTGTGACGCGGGCGCCGGTGGAGAGGAGACGATGGCATGCCCTCATTCGAGCACTACATGTACGTCCTGGAATGCGGTGACGGTAGCCTCTACACCGGCTACACCACCGACGTGACCGCACGGCTGGCCGCGCACCAGGCGGGTTCGGGAGCCAAGTACACGAAGTCCCACGCACCGGTCCGCCTAGTGGCCCAGGCACGCTTCTACTCCAAGGAGCGCGCCATGAGCGCGGAGGCCCTCTTCAAGCGGCTCGACCGCGGGCAGAAGGACGCGTTGCTGGCAAAGGCCGCGGATACGCCACTGGAAGACGTGCTGCGCGCCGAGTTGCCGGGCTTTGACGAGGACACCGCAGGCGAGTTCGTGTGCCGCAGCTTGGCGCAGAACGTTGACCTCGGCTACCGGGACTTCAATTCGAAGCTACTCCCCACCGTGGATCCCCGCACGATGGCCGGCGTGCGCACCCCGGCGCTACGCAGGATCGCCAAGGAACTCGTACGGCGCGAGGATGTCAACGCATTCCTGCGGGCGCTCCCCCATCGTCTCTTCGACGAGAACCAGGTACACGCCTTTTGCATCGGGCGCGAGCGCGACTACGGCACGGCATTGGAACTCTACGAGCGCTTCCTGCCCTATGTGGACAATTGGGCAACCTGCGATCAGCTTCCCGTCAAGGTACTCGCCAAGCGTCCGGACGAGACGCTGGAGCGTGTAGATCGCTGGCTCGCCTCAAAGCACTGCTACACGATTCGCTTTGGCATCGGCGTGTTGATGCGGCTGTACCTCGACGAGCTGTTCGACGAACGCTTCCTCGCCATGGTCGCGCAAACGCGCATGCCCAGCACCGAGGAACGCCCGGCAAGCGACGACGACATCTACTACGTGGATATGATGCGCGCCTGGTACTTTGCCGAGGCGCTCACCAAGCAGGAGGCGGCGGCACTCCCCTACCTCGAACAGCAAGACGACGAGGCGCTGCTCGACGAATGGACGCGGCGCAAGGGCATCCAGAAGGCCATCGAGAGCCGTCGTATCACCGACGAGATGAAGGCACATCTGCGCACGCTGCGCTAAGCTACGGGCCCCTGTGTAAGCTCGGCTTTAGCGAGATCCGTGTACTTGCTGACGAAGGGAGTCTTCGCAGCCGTGTAGCCATCGCGGTCGTGCTCGAACTCCCTCCAGAGCGAGAGCTTGAGACGCTCGTACTCCCTGGCGACATCGGGATGGGCGTTGAGGTAGTCACGGAAGCAGAGCTCGTCGTTATCGCCAACGACACGCAGGTGGATGTGGAAGACGCGCTCGGCGAAGCCTTCCGGCGTATAGCCCTTGTTGAGGTCCCGATCGGCCATGACCAGGTAGCCATGGGCCGAAAGCCGCGCCTTCGCGGATTCGATGGCGGCATCATCGGGCAGCTCGACGAGTATGTCGACGATGGGCTTGGCCCAGATGCCGTCGATTGCCGTGCTGCCGACGTGATGGATTGCGTGGGGCAGGTCCGGAGGCAGGATCCCGTCGAGTGCGGAGGCCTCCTCGCGATACCAGTCGACCCAGCAATCTTGGTGCTCCACGAGCTCGATGGGAAAGAGTTCCCAGAGTTCCTCGAGGGACATGTCGGTCAGGGGCTTGGACACGAGTGCTCTCCTTAAGACGCAGTCTTTAACATCATTGTAAATGTCATGAAGGGCAATCGCATCTGGCGAATGCCTTGGGCTTGGCAGTCAGGCGACCGTGTTCAGAGAGTATGACAACCGGCCATTTGCTATATTGGGTGGGCAGACGAAGGTCACGCTCGATGGCGAGGAGCACCTTCTGACCAAGACGAGCATCATCTTCTGCCCTGCCGGCATGCCGCACATGCGCGTCAGCATCCGTCGCGTGGACAAGCCGATCTTTCACTTCTCGGTGGTGACGGCGACGAAGCACGATAACGGGGCATATGGGGAGTGATGAAGCCCACCACGACCCCATAGGAACGCCAACGGCATGAGTAGATCGGATGGATCCCGCCTCATCGCCCCAGTTCTTTGGCACTATAGTGAGGCTCATTTTCCAAAAGCTCACGTTGTCTTTCTCGATTTGCACGAATAAGCTCGGCAAGCCCCCAGACGTCTTTCACTTCTGAAGCATTTTGCGTATGAATAAAGGAATCCTCTGCGTCTGCATGATCCTCCACCCAGACTTTAAATTCCTTTAGCAACGTAGCTTCATCGACGTCCTCTGTTTGACAAATAACGGCTTCGAGAGAATTGGCAAACGCACGACATTTAGTAGCTTCTGCACGCCCGTCAATGAGTTTCGACAAAAACGCCCGATACTCAGCTTCAGCTTGCTGGATCTTCTCCATCTTGCGTCTCCATGCGTCAATCTCATACTTGCGATTATCGTAACGTCGCTTGAGCTCGTAGGCTCTTTTGCTCTTATCAGCTGTAAGGCAGAGTTCGTAGAGTGCCTTTCCGAGTTGCGATTCCACATCTTGTTCCTCGGTGTCTTCACAGACCAAGATGGCCCTGTCTTCATAGCTTTCCATAAAAGCCAGGCGCAGCTTTCCGTCCATATCTTCAACATGCAGATAAAACGAGCCCGAAGGAACATCTAGCTTTAGATACCATTTGAGTTTGTTGCCTCTATCCCAATATCTGGTTCCCTCGTCAACGCTCCCTTCAATCTCATACAACCGCTTATCAAGCGTATCGAGAATCCTCAAGACACGCCTTTCGGCGCATTCCGGAACATCAAAGGGAACCACCTGTTCGCACCGCTGCGTGTACCAATACTGATATCGATACTTTTCGTACTCCTCTTTTTCTTTTTTGCGCTGTTCTTCGATTCGTGTGATGAGTTTCTGAACCCACGTAGTTGGATTCCTCAACTGCTTCTCTATAAAAAGGCTTTCGCAAAACTGTTGAACACGTTGTACTGATTCTTCGGTGATGAACAGAAAGGGACCATCATTCTTGAGCTGATCATCAGATAATGAGTCTGCATCAATCCGGCAAATCGAATAACCGAAAACGTAATTAGAGGTTAAACGCGTTATATCCGGCAAAAGGGGTGGAACGATCTTTTGGCGATTTTCCTCACTCTTTGCCCAGTAACCTCGAGGGGGCAAGGGGATATCGAACTTTGCAAGCCTTTTCCTTAGAGCAACGTCAGATACACCTTCCGCTTTGGCAAGTTGCCTAACTGGCGTCTTCCACACTTCTTCATACAGTTCGTTTCGCTTATCGTTCGAGATACGTCCCGGTATCATTCTCGCTCCTTCACACCATGCTTCCGGTAGCCTCTCAACCAGCGTTCGATTTATACCGTTTGGAAATTAGCAACCGATAAACTCAGCGCTGCGGTCCCCTCCACACATAGGCCGTGCTCCGGCCTCCGCCAACCTTTTCAACCTTCCCCTCTTCAAGCAAGCTGGCGAGCGCACGCTCGATAGTTACCATGCTGACATCTGGCAGCATCGCCATGATCTGCGACTTCGAGATACTGCCGGGGCTTTCGCTTACGGCCTTCTCGACGCGCTGCGCCTTGGTGAGCTTCCTCTCCAATACGTCATGTACCCTCTCATCCAAGACTCCGTACGCCGCATTGATGATGCCCAGCATGTAACGCACGAACGGAGCATAGTCATTGCGGTTCTCATCCCAACCCTCCGAACTGGCCGCCAAGGCATCGTAATACGACCCCCTGGAGCGCTCGATTTCACGTTCCACGGACACATATCTGCCAACGTCATAGCCAGCCTTGTACATAAGAAGGAGCGTGAGTAGCCGACTCATGCGTCCATTGCCATCGTTGAAGGGGTGGATGCAAGTGAAATCGAACACGAACATGAGCGACAGGAGCAGCGGGTCAATGTCTCCATCGGCAATACCCTCATGATATGCATCGCACAACGCCTCCATGGCATGGGGCGTAGCAACCGCCGGCGTCGTCTTGAATCGCGTATAGGTCGTACCATCGGCCCTAACGCCGCGAATCTCATTGTCGCCCACCTTGTAATGACCGCCCATTGACGATGGGGTGTATCGATAGAGCATCTTGTGCATTTGCAGGATGACGCCCGAAGTCACATCCATATGCTCATGATTGTCGTGAATGAGTGCTAGGACATCGCGATAACCGGCGATTTGCTCCTCATCACGAGTTTTGAGTTCGGTGCCCTTATCCATAATCTCACCGAGGCGCTTATCAGATGTGCGTATGCCTTCGATGCTGTTCGATGCCTCCGCAGACTGCACTATCGCAACATCACGCAAAGCCTCGAGAATGACGGGTGATGACGCGGCATAGCTGATGCCACGCCCCCGATACTCGTGAATCTTCGAAATCAGATTTATCGTCTCAGACGTCGCTAGGCTATCTGGCAAGTGCTTATAGTTGAACTCTCTCATTTTGATTCCTTGTGTAGCCATATTCTGCATCATATTATATATAAATGATGCAGAATACGTTTGAAATGATGCAGAATAGCCCAAATTCATCGGACAGAGTCCTCTTCTCATCTAGTGTTCCGATTCTAAGACGCATCACCCCCAGATGTTGCCCGATTATGGGACACCCTGGCATGAAACGCCGTGCATCATCGGCTACAATGAACCAGCACGTCTACCCTCTCCCAGTGCAACGCAAATGAGGTCCTCATGCCGAACAACAGCAAGTCGAAGCTCAAGCTGCTCTACATCAAGCAAATCCTGGAAGACGAGACCGATGCCGAGCATGGCATCTCGATGACGCGCATCATCGAGCGCCTCAACGAGTTCGACATCCCCGCCGAGCGAAAGGGCGTCTATCGCGACATACAGACGCTGCGCGACTTCGGCATCGAAATCCAGACCTACCAGCGATGCCCCGTGGAGTACGCCATCGCGAGGCGCGATTTCTCGCTGTCGGAGCTCATGCTGCTCGTCGATGCCGTGGAGTCGTGCAAGTTCCTCACGCGTCGCCAATCGAACGCGCTCACAACGAACCTGAAGCTCCTCGCGAGCGACCACCAGCGCGAGCTCCTCAACCGTCGCATACACGTTGCGGGACGCATCTCCTCGAAAAACGACAGCGTGTTCACGAGCATCGACATATTGCACGAGGCCATCAGGACCAACAGGCACGTCGCGTTCATGTACTACAAATACGGGCTCGACGGAAAGCGCTTCGCGACGCACGACGGCAAGCCCCACGAGGTGACGCCCGTCGGGATCGCGTTCTCGGACGGTTTCTACTACCTGACCGCCTGGAACGAAGAGCGCGACGACATGACCGAGTTCCGCATCGATCGCATGGACAAGATCCGCGTGACCGATAAGCCGGCGACGAAGAACGACAAGATCACGCACCACAAGTACGAAGGTGACGAGCACGAGTACTTCGGGCGCTTTGGTGGCGACCCCGTCACCGCGACGTTGCTGGTAACGGGCGACAAGGTCGAGATCATCAAGGACCGCTTTGGTGACGTGGCCATGCTGTACCCACAAGACGACGAGACGGCAAAAGCCGTAGTCAAGATCCACAAGTCCGAGCAGTTCTTCGGATGGATCGCAGGGCTGGGCGGCACGGTGCGAATTCACGAGCCGAAGAGCCTGAAGCAGGAGTACAACGAGTACCTACTGGGACTCATCGAGGAATAGGCCGCTTTCGACCCCGCGCTCGAAGAGCACGGCGAGCAGATGTGGCACGGGGCCCGCCTCGCCGACGAAATCATCGAGAAGACCGCATCTTCGCCAGCAGAGACATGCGTCCGCTTGAAGCGGAGCCGTCGCGCAAAGCGCAGGAAGCGTGGATGCGTCACCCGTATCGATCGCGCCAGCCGTCAGCACCGCATGACCACCCGCGACCTCCACGAGTAGGTCATCCTCCTCGAAGCGGATGAGAAACGGCGAGCCGGCCACCCAACTGCCCACATCGCAATCCCAAATGCAGAACAGGTCGGCGACGGGCATGCGAGCAAAGCGGCCGCATAGGGTCTCGTCTTCAGGACCTGGAACAGGCGTATCGAACTCAAGCATCATCACCTAGCAATCTCTTGTTCGTAGATGATATTTGATTCGGGCCAAAGACCATGTCCCATAAACGCACCAAGCAAAAAACGCATCGCCCTCTCCCCTTCTTCTTCGCCCCCTCGCATGAATCCATCTATAAGCGCTTGCGCAGGTAAATCATGTCGACGAGCTGGACACCGCCTTCGAATATGGGGTGGTCGTAGTTTTCCGTGAAGAACCCCTCGACCACATGAGAGCGCTCGAAGCCGCATCGCTCGTAAAACGGCATGGTGAGCGGACTGTCACCCGTCCCCACTTGCAGGATGTCATACTCGCCCGCATGGCGCTTGGCCACGAAGTCGATAAGCATGCGGCCATAGCCCTGGTGCTGGCGGGAGGGATCGACCGCGATGTTCTTGATCTCCAGCACGCCGTCGCCCGCATCGTTCACGACGCATTCGCCCACCACGATGCCATCAACTTCCAGGACGTACATCGCGCCTTCGTCGAGATAACGATCGACCATGCTCTCCTGCTCGTCGGCAAGCAAGAGCAAGGGCAGGTAACACCGCCTGTCGCCATGTTCCTCGCGAATGAGCATGGGCAGTTCTCCTTAAGACGGGGACTTTGGCATCATTGTAGATGTCATAGAGGGTCGCCGCATCCGGATAACCCTTACAACCTCAACGGCGCAATCATGACCACGTTCGATGGCGAGGAACACCTGTTGACCAAGACGAGCATCATCTTCTGTCCCGCTGGCACGGTGGCCTCTCGCGTCCTCAACCCCTCCCCTTCCTCCTCTACGCGCTACAATGCTCTGAAAACCTACGAAGGAGGACATGGATGGAGGCGCTCTCGCTCGTGCTGTTCCTGCTGGCGGCCGTGGTGGCCTCCAGCATCATCGGGCGCTTCCTGCCCGCGCTGTCGCTTCCCCTCGTGCAGATCGCGCTCGGCGCCGTCATCGCCGCCTTTGTCACGGGCTCCTTCGACACCGGACTGGACGCCGAGCTGCTGCTCATCCTGTTCATCGCCCCGCTGCACTTCAACGAGTCGCGCCATGCCGATTCCGGCGCCCTCTGGAAGAGCCGCTGGGGCATCTTCTCGCTCGCCGTGGGGCTTGTGCTCGTCACCGTCGTCGCCGTGGGCTTCGCGCTGCACGCGCTGCTTCCCGCCATCCCGCTGGCAGCCGCCATCGCCTTCGGCGCCGCCATGGGCTCGACCGATGCGGTGGCCGTCACGGAGCTCTCGAAGGACTTCCGCTTCGGCAAGCGCCACGAGACGCTTCTGACCGGCGAGGCGTTTTTCAATGACGTGACCGGTACGGTGGTGTTCAAGACCGCCATCGGGTTCGCCCTCACCGGGGCGCTTTCCCTGGCGCACGCCGGCGAGGAGTTCGCCCTGGAGCTCTTCGGCGGGCTTTTCGGAGGCGTCATCTTGGGCCTCGCGGCATGGCTGTTGCTGGAGTTCATCCGCCGTCGCGGCATCGACAGCCCCAACCTGCACGTGACCCTCGAGCTGCTCTTGCCCTTCGTGATCTACCTCATCTGCCACCAGATTCACATCGGCGCCGTCATCGCCGTGGTCATGGCGGGCATGGTCATGTCGCTTCTCCCCCATCGTCACACGCCCCAGACCGCGCGCCAGCGCATGCAAGCCAAGGGCGTCTGGGACACGCTCGGCTTCATCCTCAACGGTATCATCTTCGTCTTGCTGGGCATGCAGCTGCCCCGCTTCATCGCACCAGCTGCCGACGGCGGCTTTGGCGATCCGTGGCTCATGTTCGGCGTCGTCATCGTCCTCACGCTGATTCTGGAAATCGTGCGCTTCTGCTGGATCGCGGGGATGGACGTCGTGCACTGCCTCGTCCGCAAGCAGCCCGTGCGCACCCTGCTCGACGGCGAACACTTTCGCAGCGCACTGGCCACGGCCTTCGCGGGCCCCAAGGGCGGCATCACGCTCTCGCTCATCCTGACGGAGCCCGCTACGCTGCCGGCATCCGGGGCGCTCCCGGTTCACACCATGCTCGCGTCCATTGCCTCCGGCGTCATCCTGTGCACGCTCTTGCTGGCGAACTTCGCCGTGCCGGCACTGGTGCCGCACAAGGCCGATTCGCGCCGCACGAAAAGGCAGGTGGATGCCGAGGCACGCCTGCTCATGAGGGTCATCGAGTCCGTGAGGGCCGACGCCCACCGGACGGGGTCAGTCACCGGGGAGGCATCAGCGCAGATGGCGGCCGCAAACGACGACGTGGACGAGCCTGCCACGGTCATCGTGATGAAGCGCTACGCCGACCAACTCGCAGACATCGTCAAGCGCGCCTCCGCCGACGTGGCCGCGCAGGCCCGGCAGGTGATTGCGCAATGCGACGAGCAATACGAGCGCATCGAGGAGCTCGACTCCGAGCTCAGGGAATCCGGTTTCTACGACGGTGACGAGGAGACCGGGGACCCGTCGATCCTCACCGCGCATTTCCGAGCCCTGCGCGACATCTACGATGCGGTGGAGGACGTCCAGGCCCAGGCCCTGGCCCGCGAGCTCGAGTACGTGAAGGAGATGGCCCATGACGGGCAGATCGATCCCAAGCACGCCAAGGAGCTCCGCAACGACGTGTACATCCAGCAACTCACGCTCTGAGACGACGGGGCCAGGGCAGACAGGAGACGAATACGAACGACGCACAGAGACATAGGGGCGCATCCCTCGGGAAGGACTCGATAATCGTCGGGTTCGCCCTGTTCGCGATGTTCTTCGGGGCCGGCAACCTCATATTCCCGCCGACGCTTGGCCAGCTCAGCGGCAGCCTGTGGCCCTGGGGATTCGTCGGCTTCCTGCTCGCTGACGCCGTGCTCTCGTGCCTGGGCGTGTTCGTGATCAACGCCGTGGGCGGTCCGCGCCGCGCCTTCGAGGATGCGCTTGGCAAGACGGGCGGCACCATCCTCGGCACGGCGGCGATCCTGTGCCTGTGCGTGCTGTTCGCCATGCCCCGCACGGCGGCGACGACCTTCGAACTCTCGGTCGCCCCCTACCTCGGTGATGCGGCGCCGGGATATCTCGCGCCCTTCTCCATCGCGTTCTTCGTCATCGTCTACCTGCTCGCCTGCCGCAAGTCGCGCGTCGTCGACATCATCGGCAAGTTCTTCACGCCGACGCTGCTGATTGGCGTCGTGGTGCTGATCGTCGCGGGAATCGCCCAGCCCATCGGCCCAATCGAACCCCCACTCACGAGCACCGTGTTCCAGGAGGGTGTGCGCGCGGGCTACCAGACCATGGACGTGCTGGGTGCAGCGGCCTTCTCGATCATCATCCTCGACTCCGCCCTCGTGAAGGGCCGTCCCGAAGGCCGCGAGCGCATGACGCTTCTGGCGCGCGCGAGCATCGGCGCCGCGGTCATGCTCGGAATCATCTACGGTGGCCTGGCCTACCTGGGCGCGACATCGACGTCGTTGGGAACGGACCTCACCCAAGCCGGCTTGCTCGTGGCGATCGTGCAGTCGCTGCTGGGCGAACCCGGCATCGTCCTGCTGAGCGCCATCGTGCTCCTCGCCTGCGTGACGACGGCCGTTGCCCTGGTGAGCTCGGCTGCCGACTACTTCTACGCACTGTTCGGGAAGAGGGTCTCATACAACGTGCTGCTCCTAGCCGATTGCGTAATCGGCGTGCTCATCTGCGACCTGGGCCTCGACGCCATCATCCAGCTGGCCGACCCGGTCCTGGGCATCGTGTATCCGCCGTTCATCACCGTGGTGGTGCTCCTGGTCTTTCACAAGCGCATCAAGGCCAAGGGACTCTACCGGGGAGCGGCTATCGGCGCCTTCGCGGCGGCTGTGGTTCTGGAGCTGCACGCCATGGGCATCATCACGTTCATGCCGCTCGATTGGCTGCCGTTGCATTCGATGGGGCTGGGATGGCTGGTCTTCGCCGTGCTGGGAGGCATCGTCGGCTGGATTATTGGACGTACGCGCAAGGGAATGCTGAGCAAAAAATATGACATATGACGAGGAGCAGATGATGGAGATCAGGAGCTACCGACAGGATGATATTGCCGAGATGGTGGGCATCTGGAACGAGGTCGTGAGAGACGGCATCGCATTTCCCCAGGAAGAGGAGCTGGACCTCAAGAGCGGTGGCGCGTTCTTCGCGTCGCAGACGTACTGCGGCGTCGTCGAGGAAAACGGGCGTGTCATCGGGCTCTACATCCTGCATCCCAACAACGTCGGGCGCTGCGGGCATATCGCCAACGCCAGCTATGCGGTCGGCTCGGCCGCGCGCGGCAAGGGCGTGGGCCGCATGCTCGTCGAGGACTCGCTTGCCCAGGGTAAGGCGCACGGCTTTCGCGTGCTGCAGTTCAACGCCGTCGTCGCGACCAACGCCGGCGCACGCCACCTCTACGAGAAGCTCGGCTTCGTGCAGCTCGGCACCATACCCGGTGGCTTTCGCATGCCCGATGGCACGTATGCCGATATCTGCCCGTACTACCACGAGCTGTAGGGTTGACGAGGCGGTGGGCCGGGACATGAGCTATGGGTTGGGTTAGCGCGGCGCTGCTCGCGGCGCTCTTCGCGGGCATAACGTCGATTCTCGCCAAATGCGGCGTGCGAGAGACCGATTCCGACATCGCCACGGGCATTCGAACCGCGGTCGTGCTCGTCTTTGCCTGGATCGTGGTCTTTCTCACCGGAGCGCAAGGCGGGATATGCCGCATCGCTCCCCTCTCGTGGACGTTTCTCATCGCCTCAGGGCTCGCGACCGGCGCATCGTGGATCTGCTACTTCAAGGCGCTTTCGCTCGGTGACGTCAACAAGGTCGTACCTGTGGACAAGTCGAGCACGATCCTGGCCGCGATCTTCGCGATCGTCCTGTTCGGCGAGACGAGCAACCTCGCGATCAAGCTCGCTTCCATCGTCGCGATCGGCGCGGGCACCTACCTCATGATCGAGAGGAAGGTGGGGCAGGACGGCGGTGACGCGCGGGATGGCAGCGCGGGCAGGCGTGGATGGCTGTGGTACGCCATCGGGGCCGCGGTGTTCGCGGCGCTCACCTCGATTCTCGCGAAGGTCGGCATCGAGGGCGTCGACTCGAACCTGGCGACCGCGATCCGCACCTGCGTGGTGCTGGCGATGGCGTGGGGCATCGTCGCTGCGCGCAGAAAGCTTCAGGCCGTGTGCGACGTGCGCCCCGTCGAGGCGCTGTTCCTAGTGGCGTCCGGCATCGCGACCGGCGCGTCGTGGCTGTTCTTCTACTACGCCATACAAACCGGCCAGGTGAGCATCGTCGTGCAGATCGACAAGCTCTCGATCGTCGTGTCGATCGCGTTTGCCTGGTTGTTCTTGCACGAGCGGCTGTCATGGCGGGCGGGCATTGGGCTCGCACTCATCGTCTGCGGCACGGCGCTGATGACGGCGTTTCCGTAGGGACGGGAGGATGCGAACGCCCTGCGGTTCCTTCACAGCACGTAGCGCAGCCCGGCATTCGCGATGGTAAAGTACGCGGTAGATAATCAGAAGGAGCGGCATCATGAACTTGACGGGTATCGAGGAAAACGGCGCGCTCTGCGTCCTCGTGGAGAGTGACGAGCCGGTTATCACCGACGCGCAATCGGCAATCGACCTGCTGATGAGCGCGCAGTACGACGTGGGATCGAAGGACATCGTGATTCCCAAGCAGCTCGTCGACGAGGACTTCTTCGTCCTCAGCACGGGGCTGGCCGGTGAGGTGCTGCAGAAGTACGTCAACTACGGCGGCCGCATGGCCATCTACGGCGACTATTCGCGCTACACGAGCAAGCCGCTCAGGGACTTCATGTACGAGAGCAACAAGGGCAGGGACTTCTTCTTCGTCTCCACGAGAGACGAGGCCGTTGCCGCGCTCGCGAAGAGCCGCTGAAAAGGAGTGCGTGGCGGGGCTTACGCAGAGACAGGATCGCCGTATTCGCGCCACATGGCGGCCTCGGTGACGACCCATTGCTTCCCGTATTTCCTCGCGTCTACGCCCGAGACGAGCTTGCCATAGGAGATGGCCTTGCGTAGCGTCGACTCGCTCAAGCCCCAGAGCTCAGTAGCATCCGCAAACGATATGAGACCATCGAATGGCGTCTCCTCCAGCGCACCGTTCTCCCATAACTCGTCACAAGACAGGTCAATATCATCGTTCCATACGATGCCGTACCCACCGACATCGACCTCGGCGCTACCGAAGACGTTGGGGTCTTGCAGTACCTTGAACGCATCGAACCTGCTGAGTAGCGGCACGACATCATAGACCTTGGTAGCTCCGTTGGCGAAGATCACACTGAGCCGCATACCGGGAAGCGGATACACCTCTTTCACCTTATGAAACACCGTGCGCCTCCTCCCCTATGCCAACGGGTCGAGCTTCCTGAACTCCTGCGTTTCCCACATCTCAAGCAACTCGCTTCTGTATATCACAATCCACTCTCTGACCAAATCGGATGCCCTTGCAGGCAGCCCTCCGTCAATCAGCGTCCAGTCCTGATATCAAAGGCTCCGGCATCCTCCCCGTATATTGCATGAACATGCGGAGGATTATGCTCCGACTGGAGAAAGTACATCTTGACGGCAATTCCGTAAAACCTTGCAAGCGTCGGCATGACAGTGCTTCACCTCCTGGCAGTATATCACGATACCGTGATATACTGCCATTAGACCTTATATCTAATACGCATGCGAACTAACCATCTAATCGGCCCGTTGCGTCACTCAAGAATTGTATGCATAGGGTGAGACATGAATAATCGGAGCATCGTCGGAGCAGGACTTCTCTTGCGGCTTCCCCCCAGCTCGTGCCCCGTACCAAACATTGTCACATGCAAAACATCGTCGTATTCGGTATCGTTCCATCATATCAAGCGATTGCATACACACGCGAACGCATCCAGGAAGGATGATCATGCAGAAGCCGAACAAAGTGCCCACCGTCTCCTCCACCGCGCACGTAGCGACCAACGCAACCGTCATCGGCGACGTCACCATCGGCGATGAGTGCTGCGTCCTGTTCAACGCGACCATCCGGGGCGACTGCGACAGCTTCGTGAGGCTAGGCGAGCGCACGAACGTGCAGGAGGGCGCCTGCCTGCACGTGAGCCACGGTTCGCCCACGATCGTCGGCCATGACGTGACCATCGGGCATGCCGCGGTCGTGCATGGCTGCACCATCGGCGACCATTCGCTCGTCGGCATGGGAGCCACGGTGCTCGACGGTGCCGAGATCGGCAGTCACTGCCTCATCGGGGCCGGAGCGCTCGTGACGGGATCGGCGCGTATCCCGGATGGCATGCTCGTTGTCGGCGCGCCCGCACGGGCGAAGCGTCCCCTGACCGACGAGGAAAAAGCCAGCCTGGAGGAAAGCGCCGCCGGATACGTGGAAGTGGGGTACCAACTGGCAAGCGAAGGCTGGCTGCTCTCGGGCGAGGTGCCCAAGCCGCCGCTAGGATAGTTCGCGCGATTGAGCGGCGTCTCACGCTTTTTGAGGCGCGCACTGTTCCGCCACATCACGCGGTGCGCACGGAAGAGCACGCCTTCGGTAATTGGCGCCGACGTGCGGCAAGAGCACGAGTCGCCGCGATGCACCCTTCCTCATATGCAGACAATCCCAAGTGCGGACTATAATGTCCCCAGCAGCTTATGGGTGATTGGAGGGTCCATGTTTGACGACAGCAACCAGCCGCAATCCAGCATTCGAACGCTCTTTGGACCCAATGGCAACGTATCTGCCGTAGTCGGCTCCGGCTCGAATACGTTTGCCGTCATCGAATCCGGAGACCACGATGGCGTTTACTTCCGAAATGGCAACATAGTCTCTGGGCCCGATGGCATGCATGCCGTCATCGGCGACGGTCCGATCAAGACGGTTTTTGGCCCTCACGGAGAGGCGCACGCGATTATCGAAAACGGTTCGAGCGGTACCGTGCTGTGATGCCCTTAAGCTGCTAACCAGCCCATCGTCTCGAGCAAGACACTAGAAGAGGCACTGCTCGATGAGTTCCCTTCCGCGAAGGGCGTCGACCCACTCTGCGGGGATACTCTCGTAGCCGTACATGGCGCCCGCCAATGCACCGGCGACGCATCCCGTGGTGTCGGAGTCATCTCCCAGGTTCACAGCGGCGAGCACGCAATCCGAGAAGCTGCGCGTATGCAGGGCGCACCAAAGCGCAGCCCCCAGCGTGTCGAGAACGAAGCCACTGGACTTCACGGCATCGCGCGGCATGTCTGCCAGGTCCCGGAGAAAGGCGAAGCGCTCGCTGCCGGGCATGTTGCGTGCTATCGCATCCTCGAGGCACTCCCCGTCCATCAGATTGCCGAGTATTCTCACGAACATGACGCACGCCTCGGTCGAGATCCAATGCGCGTGCGTTATCGCCGATACGGCGCGCACCTCGTCATCCGATGCGTGCACAAAGACGAGCGGGGCGATGCGCATGAGGGACCCGTTGCCGTTGGAGCGCTCCTCATCGCAGCCGCGGCCTCGTTCGAGGGCGGTCGCCGTGGCGTTTCCAACGTCGAAGGCGCTCCCATCGGATGTGTATGCACCCTCGTAGAGCCAGTAGCAGAACCGCCGCCGCATGTCCTCGACGTCGACTTTGCCGCGCTCCTTGAGGCTCGCACATGTCGCGAGCAGCAACGACGTGTCGTCCGAGAACGTCCCCGCGGGCTTTCCGTGAACCCCGCCCTCGGACATTCCCGCGCACTCGAAGGTGTCCCTCTTCAGAAACTCGTAGGGCACGCCAAGGGCATCGCCCACGGCTGCTCCGAAGACGATGCCTCGGCGCTTGTCTGACCGTATCTCCTCCAACCTTCTAACCCGAAAGGGTATGCTTCCAGGCGCGCCGATAATCATGCCATCATAGGCAGACGAATCTAGGCACAGGCCATGATCTCTTGCCTTTCGATGGAGCGTATCCACAACATCGCATTCGCCGGTAAAAAGATCATAGGGGCGCTCTCTATATTCCCCGTTAGCATCGATATAATGCAGGTAGGGTTGTATGAGACGGTTTGCAGTAGTCTCTGCATCTGGAGGGAAATTCATCAGCTGCAGCAAAATGGCGTCGGTAGCATCCTCAATCCACGTAGGAATCTCGCGACTCCCATAGTCAATGTCTTTTTCGGGTACCATTTGATCCTCCAAGAGCATGCTCGGTTTGCATTATTGTAGCTATATGCAGAGCGCTTGGCGTAAAACCGACCAGTCATGCGCCTCCAAGCTTCGACAGCAGCTACTCGATGCCTTCCTGGCATTCGTAGCAATGCTTAAACGTTATCTTCCTGTACATCAGCTCATCGCCGTTAACGATTGCGCATTTCTTCAGGCAGAACGAAAAGGTTCGATCAGGGCAATGCGCGAGCATTGGACAGCTCAAGGCGCGTTTCTTGAGCGTTTCATCATCTGGAAATGTTTCGATCTTATATTGATTGCTCATAGGACTGTCGCTCCTCTGTCTATCGATGGCACTTTGGCCTTCTTTCGAAATCCATATAACCAGAAAAGCATATGATGCATGACCCCTATATGGGACACCCGACTCGCTTTGCTCACGAGATAATATCCCCCGAAAAGGGCGAAACGTCCAGTGAGGATGTTTCGCATCGGGAGGAGGACGGCGCGATGAAGACATGCGAAACAAGCACCAGTGAGAAGCTCGCGGAAGTACGGCAGCAGGTCATCGACACGCTGCTAGAGATCGATGATATCAAGCTGCAAGTCAATCCGCAGCTACTTGCCCAGTATGCGAAGACAATCGGCTACCTTGAGGATGACCTGCTCAAATGGCAGCTCAAGGCGCGCCGTTGCAAGCGCAGGCTCGTGCTCGCGCAGGCAGCCGCCAACAAGCTCGAGCCCATCGCGCTGGACGAGATTGACAGCGCGCTTGACGATGAGTTTGCAGAATGGGAAGTGCAGCTTGCGAAGCGACTGGACAATCAGCTGCAGCTTTTGGAGGCACTCGCGGGTTCGCGTCCGCTTTCGCCGTCCGAGGGACGCGAGCTCAAGGAGCTTCACAGGAAGCTGATCAGGCGCCTGCATCCGGACATCCATCCCGATCTTCCCGAGGATGCCCAGCGATTCTTCCTCATCGCCCAGTCGGCATACGAGAACGGCGATGTCGACACGCTGCGCGTTGTGGACACGGCGACCGAGGATTACGAGGAGCATGCCGATACGGCAGGCCTGTCGGAAGACGATACCGCAATCGAGCTTGCCATGGCAGAAGCTCAGCTCAACGTCGCACGTGAGCAGCTGGACGTCTTGAAGCGCAGCCATCCCCATACCCTCACCGAGTTGCTCAGCGACCCAGTCGAGCTCGCGCATCGCACGCACGAGCTCAAGATGGAAATCGAGCGCCAGAAGGAAGTCGTGAGGACATACGAGAGCAAGATTGCGAGCTTGATGGAAGGCGAAGCGCGATGATGGCATATTCGACAACAGCTCAGCCCGACACGGGCACGCTGGCCACGATCACGCAGGCCCAGCAGCTGGGGCTCGTGGGCGCAAGCACGCTGTCCGTACCCATGCCCTTCGAGTCGCAGATTGTCCTGTTCGAATCCATACGAGTCGCGGGCACGAGTCATGCGCCGGACATCGACGCGACCATGAGCCAGATGCCCGATGGGGCACGGCTGGAACTCGTACGCGAGCCTGACAACCAGGCAGATGGCTGGGCCATCCGCGTAGAACATGACGGCAAGAAAATCGGCTACACACCGGCAGACAAGAACGAGGTGCTGGCACGGCTCATGGATGGCGGCAAGACACTTGGCGGTGAGCTCGTCTCGCGTGAGCTGCGCGGCACCTGGTGGAACGTGCATATGGAGGTGTATCTCATTGATTAGATACGATGGCGAGGAAGTTGCTCCTGGAATGAAGCTCTCGCACGACGCCAATATCTACGAGCTCATATTCGAGGACTTCACGACCTATGACAACGGCGACAAACTGCCGGGTATCTGGGTAACGAGCGCCGTATACGATTCGGACAATCATTACCTGGGACACACCTACACCATACCCTATACGGGGGCCGATGATCCGGATGGCGAGGATGCTCTCTTCTACGGAGGTGGCCTCTACGACGAGGGCATGAGGCTGACCGCTCCCGAGCATGCCGAGGCGCGGCGCGACTGCTTCAGGGCGGCAGAGCTTCTCTATCGACATGCGGCGGGCAAGGGTAATGCCATGGGGTACCTGTGCCTTGGCTATGTCTACTACTACGATCGGTGCAAGGGCAGCTACTGGCGCAACCTTGACGAGCTCGAGACGGACGAGGATTACCGGCAGCCCTTTCCGCACGAGGAGCAGGCATTCACATGCTTTGAAATAGCGGCGGCAGACGGCCTTGCCGAGGCGTTTTACAAACTGGGCGATGCGTACAAGAACGGTGTCGGCTGCGAAGTCGATGTACAGCAGGCGTACCGGTGCTATGCGATTGCTGCGACGGCCACGGATCCGCAGGCGCCATATCTGACAGGCAGCATCGCGCTCAGACTCGCGGAGTGCCTGGAGGAGGGCATCGGGTGCGAGCATGATTTTGCGCGGGCGCTCGAGGAATACGAGCGGGCCGAGAGCTTTCTCGATCTGGCCGTACGCAGCGGCGATTGGTATTACAAGCGCGCGAGAGATAGTGCACGAGATGGGGTCGCAAGGTGCGAGCAGGAATTGAGGATGGGAGAAGGTGGACATGAGCCCCAGGCATAATACATACAAACGAAGGAAAGCCGCTCTTCCGACGAGAAAGGCGGAACCTCCTTTGGTGGTCAATTGCGTTTGCTGCCATTGCGATACCGTCTTCAAGCCTTCCGACATCTCAGGTAGTTATCTCAACAGAAGATGTCCGTCATGCGGCGGAAAACTAAACGAATCGAACTATGACATTGCCAGCAGGCAACTGCACGAAGAACTCGTCGCAATCAAAGAATGTATGTCTGTATCTGACGCCGAAAGCAGGAAATGGGAGTTACGGGCGCTCCGTTGCAAATGGGCCTTTCTCGGCCCGTTGCGCAAAAGACTTGAACGAAAGGCAGCCGAATACCGCACCATAGCGGAGGGTCTCGCACAAAAGCATACGATTAGAAGCAATAGGTTTTCGATTCTCGCGCAATCTCGCTACTACACGAGCGAGTGGTACCAACGCACGCGAATACCACTCGTGCGCAAGGTCGTGTCTCCGTACAGGCTCAACGTCGGCTTCGATGAAGACGGGGTGTGGTATATCCGCCAAACCGACAAACTCAGCTCGGGAATCATGGCGGAATACCTGGTCTTCCAGCGTCTGCTCGAATGTGTCCGTGATGCCGCCTCTCCCCTCTTTGGAGCGCAGGTTGTTCCGAACATCTATCTGAATCATGAACAAGGAGGCGATAGGGCAGAAAAGTTCTGGACCCAGATAGATTGCGTACTCCTCACAAGACAAGCCGCATTCGTCATTGAGGTGAAACGACGCAGGAAACACATTTTCACTTCGAGACCCTTTGAGATGATATGGTCATCAAACTCGTGCGAGGAAATGCCTGATCAGTTCTCGTCAAACGAGAGTAACGCTAGGCTAACAGATGGTGATTTCGCGGATGAAAGCTTCGCCTTGAATCAGAACTCCTCCCACGCCGTCGAGTTCGATTCGACTTGCTACGCTTTCCCCTTCGAACGCATATACGAGCAGGTTGTATATGTTGGGACCCGTTCGTTCCATACGGATTGCACGGAGTTCGTCGATAACGTGAACGTATCGTATTTGAGTGCAGACGATTCGAATCCTGATTTCGCGGACATCATCGAGGACGAATGCGGGAGACTGGAAGATATGCTTGACCAAGAAAGGCTCAATGATCTTGGAGAATCACTTGTGGCTTCTTATGGAGATCTCAACCAGATGCGTGCTCAACTGCACGTCCAGCGAATCAAGGATTTGGTACGGACAGGCAGCTGAACGAAGAACAGCATATGAAAGAGGCCGATTGAACGATAATGCGACAATGCGTTTTCAGTACAACGACCCTACTCCTTGCGCCCGCATATCGCATTGAAGACGAAGCTCATGAAGCCACCAAACAGCACAATCGGAAAAACGAAGATAGCGCCGGCGGCGAGCCAGCAGAATGCGGAGCACACAGCCAGGAGGCTTAGGACCGCAACAGCAGTCACAATAAGCATCATTAGTGACAATAGCCAGTCCATGTCATCTCCAACCTCCTGGGTTACGAGAAACATGATAGCGACTGGGCGAAGCAAGAGAGACCCGATTATGGGACACGGAACTTGGCTTTAGGCACCACTTTCGATTGTTTGAAGCGCCGCCGCATGCGATTCTTCGATGAGGGCTACAATCTTATCTTTCAGTTCCTGGGAGCTCAGTTCGTCATTCATCAGAACTTCGCGGACGTTTTCATCGCTTAATGACTGCCAGAGGTCTAGCGTCTCGGGGAGACCGACCTCTGTTATAGAGTAGCCAGTGACTTCTTGAGATAATTCATTGACGCTATCTCTCTGCGCGATCAATTGCTGGCGATACTCACCGTACTGTCTAACAATCTCGCTATCGTCAGCGTTCGCAGTGATCTGCTCGACAAATTCCTCCCTGACTTTATTTTCATCGCTTCCAAACGGAGAACCGAGCCAGCGATTAATGGCATCAAGGGGATTATTTCTATTGGGAGAGTGGTCGTTCACGTAAGAGTCAACATTGCTTATGCACTGGTCGTAGTAATCGTCGAGCAATGGACCAAGTGCATCACGCATTTCCTCTGCAGTCCTGCTTTCATCTGCCTTAGCATCATAGATAAGGATCAACTCTTGTTTGCCCTTTTCCACCTGTGCCTCTATGAACGAGACATTACCCGTCGATCGCAGTTGAGCAATTTGATGATTCGCGACGAGGAACAAGATGCAAAACGCGATCACGAGGGCAATGAGGGCAACGAAATACCTCTTGACCAGAGGCCCCTTGGCATCTTCATTTTTCAATGGAAGCTTATGAAACTCGGCTGCCTTTTCGCCCTTGTCCAGCAGGCAGAAGCAAAACTGGCTTGCTAGTCCGAAAAACACCGATGCGAACAGAATCACCTTTACGATAACGCCAACTATCGCATATCCGTTCGGAACGCTACGCACTGCATAGATTTTCAGTCCCTCAAGAAACGAGGTAAGCGATTCCAGTGCAGAGAATAAGGCACAAGAGCTTTCATCGAACGCGGGCCTGGCTTCGTTAAATGCGGCGTACATCGAAATGTTCTCGGAAGGTGCCTCGAGGGCCGAGAAAACGACATATAGGAGGCAAAGGAACGCACCCGTAGCCCAAAACGCCCACTTCATCGCGGCCGTCTTATCAAACTGATCAGCGTATTCGCGCTTTAGTCGCCGAAGCATAGCTATGAAAACAATGAAATAGAGTGGTATCGCTACGCAAAAGAGAATCCACTCAAGATATCCCCAACCCGGGGCTTCGAGCAGGAACAAAAGGCCAGACAGAAGCCCAAGAACAAACAGTCCAATTAGGTAAATCGTCCATTTTCGGTTCAGCTTTGATAGGTCGCCTTCCTCCCTAAGCTTGTATTGTCGGAGCATCCGGCGCATGACAACAAAATGAAGGGACCCCACCATCGCTATGAATGCGTAGACGATAATGACTAGCATCAAAAAGCCCGTCGGAAGATTTGGCGCGGCCTTTGCCAAGAGGAACAAAATCAGCATGAGGGGAATCGCACGTGTAAAGTAGCGCTTCCCACACTCGACATCAGACTCTTTAAGCGCGGTTGTATTGTTCATGTTCATAACAGCAGCCTCATAGACAGAAACGAGAACAATCACAGTATCCTCTATGGGCCACCAAATATCATCGAAACTGCGAATCGGCGAGCTTTACCAGTCCAGATCATCGGTAGATGCACAATCATCGAGACTCTCGTCATGCGCCTCGATGAGCTTTTCGGCCATGCCCGGGGTCTCCATGATGAAGCGCGTCTCCTCGGCTGCAGGCTGATTGTCCTCGCTGGTGGAAGCCTCTTCGGAGAAATTGAATCGCGTGTGCCAAATCTCCCATTCTTGGGGAGCGTGATCATTCGTCATCGTCGTCCCAATCGGCAGGCAACACGGCGACGCCATCGGCATTTAAATCGGCACGATGAGCTCTAGGGGCAATGACATCCCAGTATTCATCATCATCGTCATCACTGGAATCCTCGTCGCCCGTGAGCTCACCATTGGCAAGCATGAACTCGGTCACGTTGTCGAACACGTCCACGTCGCCGTCAAAATCCATATCGAAAAGCATGAACGCCCTCCCCTCCCGCAAACCAAATGGCAGTCAGCCCCGCCGTCCCTGGCATAAAAAGGCAATCGCCAACACCAGCAACGAGCCGCTACTTGGAACCCCCGCGATCGGCCAGCTCCCCGAACTCCTCGCTCGTCATCGTCTGCACGGAATACCCCTCGCAGGCGTAGAGGCTCTCGTGAAACGGCGCGCTGTTCTTGTGGCAGCGGATGAACTGCACCGCCTTGCCCGTCGAGGCATCGAACCCGACAACCCATACGTAATCACTTGACATACCCATCACATCCCATCGTCATCGAAACCCGTGACGTCGATCGAAAACGCCACGTCGACGATTGTATGCGTGGGGTGTGACACGGTTTTTCATTCAGGGCCCATCTCCGCAAGCCCGTTCACAAGGCCCCTCCACAGACCATTCGCGACCCATCGATCAAAACGGCTGGTGCATGCTGATAAATCCCGTAGGCCCATGAGCGGAGTGTAAGAAGTGTCATCTTTCTCGTTTCGCCATAGGCCCCTGCTATAATGACAGCACTCGTCGGGGTCGTTTCGGACGTAAGCCCAAGGGAGCCTATTTGGCTAGCACGAGGCACCCGACCGAGTCTCTTTCCACATCGTCTTTATCTGAAGCTTTCTCTTACCGCGCTGGATAGTCACCAAATAGACATCGCCACCAATATCTTTTCGCAAGAGAAATTTCTTGTTTCCGAGTTTATCGGTATCGGTGTGCTCACACGAATCAAACTCATTGAGCACAGTCGGGATGCATGCAAAATCCTGCGGAACAATCGTACGCTGTCCACGCTCTTCTTCGTTACTTCCGTGATTTCTCTTGATGTGACGTATATCGCTATCGGTAATGAACACGCTCTCGAGCACATCAGGAAGGTAGCCTCTCATCCACGCAATGAGCTTTTCGCCAACATCAATGCCAATATTGATGAGAACGTCACTGCCGCCCCAAATGCTTTCGGCGGCTCCGACAAGAAGCGGTTCTTCCGGATAGCTGGTTTGGCGCATGTGAATTTCACTCTCCAGAGCAAGCTGCATTTCATCGCATTTCATTAGGCGTCGATCCTTGCGATTTCAATCGAAAACGCCACGTCGGCGATTGTACGCGTGGGGTGTGACACGGTTTCGCTGCTCGAGCCGCTGCGCGGCGTGTCCGACAACGAGAGACTGAAGGGATACGAGCTGAAGGACTCGTTCATGGGCGGCGAGGAGGCCGACCTCGTGATGCTCACCACGTCCCACGAGGAGATATCGCAGGAGGAGCTCGCGCACGACGTGCTGCGCTGCTCGAAGAACGCCGTCGGGGAGCGGCGTGCGCGCATGAGGGACGAGATCCGCATCGGCGGCATGGGCATCCAGGCGGAGTTCGGCTACCGGGGCGCATTCCAGTCCTCCGTGCACCCCGTCTGCGTGCCGCTGAACCTCTCGGAGGTCTACGTCCTCTTCGACGCGCTCGCGGAGTACGCGCGCGAGAAAGACGGGCAGGACCCGCACCGCAAAACCGCCGAGCGCCTCGCGGGCATGGTCAAGTCCCAGCTGAGCGATTACGCGAAGAAGATGCTGCAGACGCGGCTGGAGGAGATGAAGCTTGCCGAAGAGCACGGCATTCAGCGCAAGAGCAAGCGACCGTGCCTTGTCGTGCGCTGCGCGGGTGATGATTATGACATCGTGCCATGGGCAGAGGTGGTTGATGCGAGGAGGGCTTGACTAAGCTCGTCCATTTAGCATCACTCTTTAGATCAAAAGCAGGAAGAAAGGGTATTGAAATCGGTGGCGGCGAGTAGCGTTTTTGTTGTTGGGATATAGCCTTGCGTCCATTGCCGCTATAGGAGCGAACGTCGCTTAGTCCCTTTGTTGCAGTTAAAAATATTATAAATTTTGGTATTGACATACCAAACTGCTGTGCCTAGTATATTTGGTATCGTGATACCAAAAAGGAGACAGCCATGAATAAGCGCATAGATCTCAACTCTAGCCGAAGGATCTTTGTTATCGACATCGAGAACGCTATCGGATGCGGGGTCATCACCGAGGGGGCAGTCCTCCAAGCAAAAGCCTCTCTTGACGAGCTCTACTCGATCTGCGATCAAGATCTTGTTGTGATCGGTGTAAGCCATAGCAGAAACGTCTTCCCCGCACATGCATGGGCTTCAGCTCGCATCGTTTTGAAGCGCGGCCATGATGGCGCGGATCTGGCTTTGAAGAAAGTTCTCAGGGATGAAGGCGTGGCGGACAGGTTTAGAGAGGTCGTCATTGTGTCTGGCGATGGAATCTTTTCAGAGGAAGCGAAGCTTTTGAAAGATGCAGGTTTAAGAGTGGCAATTCATGCCGAGATCAGGCGTATCGCCACAAGGCTTCTGCGTTTAGTTTCATTCGCGAATCTGACTTACGAAAACAAGGTTGCTGTGCAGCTGAAGCTCGCCGCTTAGAAAGGAGAAGAGATGATAGACCAGCACACTGTTGATTCAATAGTATCAGCATCAAAGGAGTGCAGTGACCCAGCGGTCAGTGTTGAAGAGTACATGCTGACCCTGATTATCTCCGCAATTGACGCTCTCGGCTACGACCACGAAGAGCTCGCCTTCAGAGAGGGCGTTGTGAAGGCTACCGCAATCGAGCTTGACGTTCGCGAAGACTCGTTGATCGTGCTTGATTTGTTGAGCATTATGGCCTGTCCAGAGCTATGCAGTCTGAGAAAAGGCGTAAGGTTTGCCATTGCGACTCAGACAATAGGTGTTGAGTTCACGCCCGATGATTACGATGACCTCGACGGGATTTTAAGGACCGGCTTATCCGGTGTCTCTGACTGTTATGCGGGATTGATCGAGACGCCGCAAGATTTGAAGGAGATTGCGGGATCATCCAGCATCATGCAGCTGCGAAGGACGAACGGTGTCGGCGCTCTATCTCCTCGATTCAGCTATATGCTGGAAGAAGACCCTGTCTGGGCCTCGCTACCAGAATTGGGCAACTCGACTAAGGGAATAGTCATTTGGGACAGCCCAACCGCAAACGAGAGCGGCTTTATCGGAGACGTGCTCCTTCCCTATGAGGACTCGCTTCCGGTGTTTAAGCGCCTATCGACAGTACTGGAATTACCAGAAACAGTAGGCGCATGGTTATTTGATTGGCACCCGGTTGGCTCCGAGACTACGAAGATGGTCGACTGCACAGACCTAAACGTTTCAGAGCTCTTCGCATTCTCCACTCAAAGCGAACTGCTAAATGCAGGAACGATTGTGGAGGCGACAAATTTCGAGGTGGCTCTCAACCGCAACTACTGCCCAGCCTATTACTCTTCCGGCAACTACTTGCATGCGCGCAACGTGCTCCTCGGCTCCATAGCAGAGAAGATTCAGCGCGGGACCACTTTGAGCGGAAAAGACTTGGATGTTCGTGGCAACATCTACAAGAAGGATCCTGCAAAAGACCAATCGGGTTCAAAGTTTGTGATGCTTGCAGGTTTAGGAGGGCCGGCTCCATTGGGCCTCAAGAGTAGCTCGTATATCATTTATGGCGACGATTTTTGGTACATAGACAATGCATGCATTCAGCAAGATGGCACTGTTATCCCGAAAGTGATCTCTGAGATACCTGATGGACAGAAGCGATACACGCTCTATCCGGAGGATGGCATATGCATCTTGATACCCAGGAACGGAAAGGCAGTCGTGCCTTTCATTGCCAAGGTTCCAACCTTGATTTCTAACAACCTCTTTTTTGTTCGTCTCGGTACAGAAGAGGAAGAAGCGGAGTATATTGACTGTCTAGTCAGAAGCTCTCTCTTCAAATCCCAAGTTTTTATCGCACCAAAGCCCCTCTCTAAAGAAGATGTCAGTGCTTTTGTATTGCCCATGCTCTCAAAAGAGAACCAAACAGAAGTCGTCAATCGCGATAGAGAGATTCGCGGCAAGATTATCGACCTACAGAATCAGATAGCGATGCTGGAGATGCTCGATTCTTTCGACCCTATTGAGGCGACTGGTATAGAAGCGGATCGAAGAGCATCAAATCGTAAGTTCAAGGAGGAAGTAAATGGTTGATCCGATTGCTCTCCCCGCAAATGAGCTAGCCGCGTATCAGAGATTCTTCTTCGAAGAGATCTGTTTGTTGGATACTGGGGATAGAGCAGATTTCAGCTGCCCCCTACCGGGTAATGAGCTGCTGCACTTTTCCTGCGTACAGGATACAGTCAAACGACTGACTGAGGAGACGGGACGCCTGTCTCGTTTTCAATGGCGCAATTGCGTCTTCGTCCCTGTTGATGCCCGAGTTCCGATCAACGAAATATACGAGTCGACCTTTGACTGGTTAAAGGAGCATTATCCATCTCTGTTCATCAGGTCTTACGTATACGTTGTGTTCATCAAGGTCAAAGGTGTAGGCGCTCTAGACTTTGGAGAAACAAAGCAACAGATCATTCCCACGAAAGACGACTTTCAGATATACGTCTGGAACACAAACTACGATATAAAACGCGAGGGGAAGACCGATCTCTTCAATCTAGAGAGCAGCAAAAAAGATGGGTCAGAAGAGGAGATCGCTAAGAGTATCAACAACAAGGTGTTCATTGTAAGTAACCCTGCAAATGAGCTACTCCGTATCCAAGACTCTAACTCTGATGTCATTGACGCCTCCCGTGCTTTTATGGGGAGCTTGGACTTGATTGAGCAGACTGAGAACAAGATTGAAGAAGTCGACCGTGCCTTAACCGAATCCTCTCATGCCAGAGTCCTTTTGGAGGGACCAGCGCGTTCAGGCAAGACGATCATCGCCATGTCCCTCCTTTCAAGGCACGATAACGCCAAGATGTTGCTAATGAACTGGTATTTCTACGATGCGCTACGAGACGCTTTCAGGATTTGGGGCAAGCTCGATGAATCAGAAATTCGAAAGCTGTTTACAACCGACCCAGACGTACTTGACGACGTGAAGGACAAGACACGCAGAAAGCGGTTAGCCGAAAGCTATATCTCGAACCCCGCTCTTCTGGACGCAGAAATCAAAATGAGGGAGTGGCCATCGCAAAAACTTAAGAGCGTCCCGGGTTGGAAAAAGGAAACAATTGAAGGTCGGCCAGAATTTGTTGTGACGAATATCACGAAGAGCAAACCAGGTGACTATATCTTTGTCGCATCTAAAGATAAGGACTCGAAAGGGAAAAGAACCAAACTAGAATTGGCCCGAATCGCAACAATATTCGAGGAAAGCCAGACTGCAAAAACAAATTATGTCTTTGATTATCAGGACAAAGAAGAACATATCCGGCTGATTGGGGATGACGAGTGCGAAAAGGCAAACACTGAAGCAATAGCTGAGCTTTATGAAATCAAGGCGGCGATCGAAAACGAGGAAGTCTCCGACTATGTTGCTAAGCTAATGAAAGATATCGCAGAGGCACTTAGTAAGAATAGCCAAAGGTTCTTTCATCACGATAGAAGAAGACCAGACGGTCTTTGGGTCGAGGGGCGGAAAATGCTGTTTGCAAACAGCGATATCGTGCTATGCGACGAAGCTCAACGACTTGGAAATTACAGTGACTTTGATGAGGCCGCAGCTCTTGCAAGTCATCCGAGCCAAGTGTTTCTGTGCGGAGACGATTACCAAAAGCTGAATCGCCGAGGTGATTTGGGGATACAGCGTGTATACGAGGGAAGTAGAGAGGAGTTCAGAACTTTCGAGCTGCCTGAATCGGTTGGCATTCCTCCGGAGATCGGTGTCCTTGTTAAAAGCCTTTTAGGAGAAGGAGCGCCGCCTCTTGTGAATTGCGACTTCTGCATTAAACTGATCTATGATTCAGACAAGACACTTGTCTCAGAGTTCGAGGAAGACTCCTCGTTCAAGAAGCATTTCGCGCTTCCTGCGAATTACTACTTTTATCCAAGAGGCTATATGCCTGGCATCAGGCGCTCCAGTGAGCCTACGCGAGAGTGCGATAGTTTTTGCGGTCCTTACTGCGAGCATCGGTTCATTCCCATGCTCTCTCCAGTGCTTGACCCTGTGGGGACGTTTCAAACGCCAAGAAAGGACCTCAGCCAATCATTCAAATTTTTCTGCGCTGAACAGATAATGCCGAACTATGCACTATCGGCATATGAGCTCATATCTAGAGAGGTTGAAAGCCTCTATCTTAAGATTCCGAAGAGGATTGGGCCACAGGTTTTGCAGGCAAGTTTCAGCGATGATGACCATATTGAGTCTTGGATTAAAAGGCATCTATACGTACTGATGACGAGGCCGACAGCGAACCTTGTCATTAACATAGAAGATAAAGACCTTTACAGCCATTTCGTTTTAGTGTGCAAAGAGGCTTCTGCGAATTATGCCGAGCTGACTTCTTCAAGGTGATGATTGTAGAGAAACAGAATGGAGCCGGTAGATGTTACCGGCTCCCCGTTATCGCTAGTAGATGAACGCGACAGGCTCCCATCCCTTCGGCCAAGCCCTGAATATCTTCTTGATCTCTTCATCCATGACATTGCCTAGCATCTGGCACATGTCGTAATCGTTGGACACGTCGGTCACGTGGCCAAGCGACTCCCTCACCCCTACGAGCACGTGCAACGCTTCTGAAACCGTGTCCTGCAAGAGCAGGGCTTCGGTTGCGGGAATCTCAACCTGCTCGATTGTCTCTTTCTCGTCTGTCATAACCGTCCTCGGTAACGTACAATCTCTTGCGCACTTTGACAGCAGCATAGTCTAGATACTAAAAGGACATGGCTCCGGCCTTCGGTATGATTCGAGTGTCTAATTCAATCATGCTAGGAGGCAGAACCATGTCCGATCCCATCGTAACATTCGACGAGGATGCCGTGCGCGGCGAGCTCAGGGAGCTTGTAAGAAGAACAGTCGAGGACACCCTGAACGCCCTTCTCGAGGAGGAGGCCGACGACC
>OGPU01000403.1_pt1 | contig 50445 bp, 37 predicted proteins | sample 1552991 | NCBI WGS metagenome assembly OGPU01 (sample SAMEA2580296, study PRJEB22360) | human gut metagenome | biome: human gut; feature: human-associated habitat; material: faeces | place: Denmark | collected 2008/2010 | reverse complement strand
ACGGCACCGGCATGTGCGGCGGCTGCCGCCTGACCGTGGGCGGCGAGACCAAGTTTGCCTGCGTGGACGGCCCCGACTTTGACGGCGACCTCGTCGATTTCGACGAGGCCATGGCCCGCGGCACCATGTACCGCCCCTTTGAGGCAAAGGCCCGCGAGAAGGCCTGCAATCTGTTCAAGACTGAGGAGGCAAAGTAAGATGGCTTTCAATATGGATCCCAAAAAGTGCCCCATGCCCACCCAGGACCCCAACGTCCGCAACAAGAACTTTGAGGAAGTTGCACTGGGCTATACCGAAGAGATGGCCGTGAACGAGGCAAAGCGCTGCATCCACTGCAAGAATAAGCCCTGCCAGACCGGCTGCCCCGTGGGCATCGATATCCCCGAGTTCATCGGTCATGTGGCCGAGGGCGACTTTGAAGCCGCCTATCAGGTCATTGCCCGCTCTTCCTCCCTGCCTGCCGTCTGCGGCCGTGTCTGCCCCCAGGAGAGCCAGTGCGAGGGCAAGTGCACCCGCGGCATCAAGAACGAGCCCGTGGGCATCGGCCGTCTGGAGCGCTTTGTGGCCGACTGGCACCGTGAAAACGTCCACACCGCCCCCATCGTGCCCGCATGGAACGGCCACAAAGTCGCCATCATCGGCGCTGGCCCTGCCGGTCTGACCGCCGCAGGCGACCTGGCCAAGCTGGGCTATAAGGTCACCGTCTACGAGGCCCTGCATGTGGCCGGCGGCGTGCTGATGTACGGCATCCCCGAGTTCCGTCTGCCCAAGGCCATCGTGCAGCAGGAGATCGACGGCCTGAAGAAGATGGGCGTGGATTTTGAGTGCAACATGGTCATCGGCAAGGTGCTGACCATCGACGAGCTGATGGGCGAGTACGGCTACGAGGCCGTGTTCGTTGGCTCCGGTGCCGGTCTGCCCCGCTTCATGGGCATCCCCGGCGAGAGCCTGAAGGGCGTGTACTCCGCCAACGAGTTCCTGACCCGCTCCAACCTGATGAAGGCCTACCTGCCCACCAGCAAGACCCCCATCCGCACCGGCAAAAAGGTGGCCGTTGTGGGCGGCGGCAACGTGGCCATGGATGCTGCCCGCAGCGCCCTGCGTCTGGGTGCCGAGACCGTGTACATCGTCTACCGCCGCGGCATGGCCGAGCTGCCTGCCCGTAAGGAGGAGGTCGAGCACGCCGAGGAAGAGGGCATCATCTTCAAGACCCTGTGCAACCCCGTGGAGATCCACGCCAACGATGAGGGCTTCGTCAAGTCCATCACCTGCATCGAGATGGAGCTGGGTGAGCCTGATGCTTCCGGCCGCCGCCGTCCCATTGAAAAGAAGGGCAGCGAGTTTGAGCTGGAGGTGGATACCGTGATCATGAGCCTGGGCACCAGCCCCAACCCCCTGATCCGCTCCACCACTCCCGGCCTGGAGACCAACAAGCACGGCTGCATCGTCACCGAGGGCGACGAGGGCAAGACCAGCCGCGAGGGTGTTTACGCGGGCGGCGACGCCGTGACCGGTGCCGCTACCGTCATCAAGGCCATGGGTGCCGGTAAGGCAGCCGCCAAAGCCATGGACGAGTACATCCAGAATAAGTAACTGTGATCCCTGGCTCCCCTATTAGGAGAGCTCCGCAAGGCGCTGGCACAGCCAGACCGAAGCGGTGAGAGATTCAGCCGACATTCCATTGTGGAGTGTCGGCTTTTTTGTTGTTGTATCCCATTTCTTATGCATCCTGCCCAAAAAACAGAGCAATATTTCGTCACTCAAACTTGGCGGAATCTGATTGATTTTGACTGAGATTTTGCTATAATAAGGGGGCGAGGCGGTCAGAACCCGCCAACGTCAATCAAAATCAATCACATAAATCGAACAAGGGGGAATGTTCCCGATGCTGGCAGAAGAACGATTCAGCCTGATTTTGGATCTGCTGGCGCGGCAGCGCACCGCCACCGTGCAGGAACTGTGCGAGGCGTTGAATGCAAGCGAATCCACCATCCGGCGCGACCTGAACGAGCTGGACAAGCAGGGCAAACTGAACAAGGTGCACGGCGGGGCCACCCTGCCGGACAGCCCCTTCCGCACCGACGAGCCCACCATGGCCGCCAAGGAAGAGCTGGCCGTCAGTCAGAAGCAGAGCATCGCCCAGGCGGCGGCAGAACTGATCCTGCCGGAAGATTTCATCTATCTGGATGCAGGCTCCAGCACGCTGGCTCTGGCACGGGCGCTGAGCGGCCCGGCCCTGAACGCCAGCTATGTGACCAACGGCGTGGCCCACGCCCGCCTGCTGGCCCAGAAGGGCTGCCGGGTGTTCCTGCCCGGCGGGCTGCTGCGGCCCCAGACCGAGGCCATCATCGGGGCGGCTGCGCTGACTGCCATCCAGCAGTACAATTTCACCAAAGCCTTCATGGGGGCCAATGGCGTGGCGCTGGATTCCGGCTTTACCACCCCAGACCCCGAGGAAGCCGCCGTCAAGGCTGCGGCTCTCCACCAGGCGCGGGAGGCGTGGTTCCTGGTGGACGACACCAAATTCGCGCAGGTCTACCCCGCCGTCATCTGTGATCTGCACAGCGGTGCCATCCTGACGAACCGGTGCCCCAACCCCAAATACCGGCAATACACTCTGATAAAGGAGACCGAGGTATGATCTACACTGTTACATTCAATCCTGCCATTGATTATGTCGTCCGTCTCGACAGGCCCCTTGAGGTGGGCGAGGTGAACCGCGCCGCCGGGGAGGACTGCGTGCTGGGCGGCAAAGGCATCAATGTTTCCGGCGTGCTCCGGGAGCTGGACTGTGAGAGCGTGGCTCTGGGCTTTGTGGCCGGTGAGACCGGTGCCTGGCTGGAGCGTGGTCTGGCCGCGCAGGGGCTCCGGACCGACTTCATCCATCTGGCCGAGGGCATGACCCGTATCAACGTCAAGATCAAGGCAGACACCGAGACTGAGCTGAACGGCGCAGGCCCCAGCATCCCGGAAAGTGCCATGCAGCAGCTGGAAGCCCAGCTGGACACCCTGCAGCCTGACGACATCCTCATTCTGGCGGGCAGCATCCCCAAGAGCCTTTCCCAGAGCACCTACGAGCGGCTGCTGGCAGGGCTGGAGGGCCACGGTGTGCGGGCCGTGGTGGATGCCACCCAGGATCTGCTGGTCAACGTCCTCCCCTATCATCCCTTCCTGATCAAGCCCAACGATCACGAGCTGGGCGAGATCGTGGGCCGGGAGCTGAAAACGGACGAAGAGATCACCGCCGCTGCCCGCGCCCTGCAGGAAAAGGGTGCCCGGAACGTACTGGTGAGCATGGCCGGAAACGGCGCTCTGCTGGTGGATGAGCACGGCGAGGTGCACCGCATCGGCTGCCCCAAGGGCAAGGTCGTGAACAGCGTGGGCGCAGGCGACAGCATGGTGGCCGGTTTTGTGGCAGGTTATCTGCAAAGCGGCAGCTATGAGCAGGCCCTCCGGCTGGGCACCGCCTGCGGCAGTGCCACCGCATTCAGCCTTGGGCTTGCAACGAAAGAAAAGATCGAAGAATTGTTTGGTCAAATTTAAGGCAGCTCACCCTCTCCGTCATTGCTGACGCAATGCCACCTCCCCCAAAGTGGGAGGTCTTGACAGTCATTGCTATGTTGATGGTTTTGCCAAGGGCTCTCCCTTCGGGAGAGCTGGACGCGAAGCGGCCTGAGAGGGTGAGGACGCTACGAGAGAAAGGAGAACCCTTATGCGCATTACGGAATTATTCACCGCAAAGTCCATCGAGCTGGATTCTGCGGCCTCCAACCGGGACGAGATCCTCTCCCGGCTGGTAGAACTGCAGGCCACTCACGGCAACATCACCGACACAGAAGCCTACAAGAAGGCTCTCTACGCCCGGGAGGATGAGGCTTCCACCTACGTGGACAACGGCATCACCGTTCCCCACGCCAAGACGAATGTGGTCACCCGGCCCAGCCTGGCCGCCCTGCGTCTGAGCACCCCGGTGCAGTACAACGCCGAGGATGACGGCAAGACCGACCTGCTCTTTGCCATTGCGGCCCCCGAAAACGGCAGCCTGCATGTGGATATGCTGGCCCGCATGATGCAGATGCTGATGAACGAGGACTTTGTGGAAAAGCTGAAGGCCGCCAAGACCCCCGCCGAATTCCTTGCCCTCATCGACGCACAGGAGGAGGCCCAGTTCGGTGAGGAGAGCTTCACCCAGCAGGCCATCCCCCAGAGCGGCTACCGCATTCTGGCCGTGACCGCCTGCCCCAACGGCATTGCCCACACCTACATGGCCGCCGAGGCGCTGGCCAAGGCCGGTGACAAGCTGGACCTGCCCACCAAGGTGGAGACCAACGGCTCCGATGGTGCCAAGAACGTGCTGACCCGCGCCGAGATCGCAGCCTGCGATGGCATCATCGTGGCTGCAGACAAAAATGTGGAGACCGCCCGCTTTGACGGCAAGCCCGTGCTGTTTGCCCGGGTGGATGACGGCATCCACAAGCCCGAAGAGCTGCTGAAAAAGGTGGCCCACGGTGAAGTTCCCGTGTATCACGCCAAGGGCGGTGCCGCCGCTGCCGAGGAGGAGACCTCCGGCGACAGCTTTGGCCGCAAGGTGTACAAAGATCTGATGAACGGCGTGTCCCACATGCTGCCCTTTGTGGTGGGCGGCGGCATTATGATCGCGCTGGCCTTCCTGCTGGACGATTACACCATCGACCCCTCCAACTTCGGCATGAACACCCCCATCGCCGCCTTCTTCAAGACGGTGGGCAGCGCCGCCTTTGGCTATATGCTTCCCATTCTGGCAGGCTTCATCGCCATGTCCATCGCCGACCGTCCCGGTCTGGCCGTGGGCTTTGCGGGCGGCGTGCTGGCCATGAACGGCACAAACTTTGCAGGCCTTGCCAATGGTGAGACCACCGGCATCTCCGGCGGCTTCCTGGCCGCTCTGCTGGCCGGTTTCGTGGCCGGTTATGTGGTCGAGTTCCTGAAGAAGATCACCGAAAAGCTCCCCGCCAGCCTGAACGGCATCCGCCCCATGCTGATCTACCCGCTGGGCGGCATCCTCATCATCGGTGCCGTGATGTGCGGCATCAACCCGGTCATGGGCATGATCAACACCGCCATGACCAACTGCCTCAACGCCATGGGCGGCACCTCCAAAGTCCTGCTGGGTGCCATCGTTGCCGGTATGATGAGCATTGACATGGGCGGTCCCTTCAACAAGGCAGCCTACGTCTTTGGCACTGCCGCACTGGCCTCCGGCAACTACGAGGTCATGGCTGCTGTCATGGTGGGCGGCATGGTTCCTCCCATCGCGATTGCCCTCTCCACCACCTTCTGCCCCAAGAAGTGGACCCCTGACGAGCGCCGCAATGGCATCGTGAACTACGTCATGGGCCTATGCTTCGTCACCGAGGGTGCCATCCCCTACGCCGCCACCGACCCGCTGCGCGTCCTGCCCAGCTGTGTGGCCGGTGCCGCGCTGGCCGGTGCCCTCTCCATGACCTTCGGCTGCGCCCTGCGCGCTCCCCACGGCGGCATCTTCGTGTTCCCCGTGGTCGATCATGCCCTGCTCTACTGCGTGGCTCTGGCCGCTGGCAGCGTGGTGGGTGCCGTGATCCTGAGCCTGCTCAAGAAGGCCCGCACCGACGCTGCCTGATCTGCCATTTTCCTTCTTCTTTTGCCATATAAAAAGGGCCCGTCTGCGCGCACCAAAATGCGGCAGGCGGGCCCTTTCGTGCTTATCCCTTGATGATCCGGAGCAGGGTCTTGTCCAGCTGGATGGTGCGGTTCCAGGGGTTCAGGATGATGCCCTGGATCTCCGGCACCTGCAGTGCGGCATCCAACAGCTTTTCAAGCTCCACCAGAAAGGTGGACTGCACCGCTTCCGCGCCCTTCATCTCCTCTTCAAAGCTGGTAAAGGCATACCACCAGCTGGCCCCATCGGCCGTGCGGAGGGCCCGCAGCTGCATCTGCTCACTGGCCGGGTTCGGCTCCACCGCCACCACGACCTGTCCGTTTTCCCGCATCCGCCGCCGGATCACGGTCAGGGTATGCGCCAGCTGCTCCTGTGTAGGCTCCTGCTGTAACTGGCAGACTGCCTGTTCGATCTTCTCGTTGCCGTTCAGGCCCTCGTCCTTCTTCTGTGCCATAAGCTCTCCCGTTCTTTTTGTTGTATTTTATGCTTGTATTATATCCGGACTTTACGAAAAATGGAAGCGCAGGCCAGAGATTCTTTCTTTTTTCGTCTGCTTTCGGGTGTTTTTTCAAAAATCAGTAGCCCCCGCCCCGAAAAAGTGTTACAATGTCTTCGTCTGGTATCATTTCAGAAACGACAGGACGCGCCGTTTTTCCGTGAGCCGTTTTGTCGGAATGGGAGAGATAAGTCAATGAAACGAATCCTTCGTTCTGCCGTCAGTCTGCTGCTGTGCGCCGCCGTGGCGCTGGGCGGCACTGCCTGCGGCCGAAGCAAGCTGCCCACCACCATCACGATCTGGACCTACTACAACGGCGATCAGCTGGAATGCTTCAACCAACTGGTGGAGCAGTTCAACTCCACCGTGGGCAAAGAGAAGAACATCCGGGTCGAAAGCTCCAGTCAGGGCAGCGTGAACGACCTGGAGACCAGCGTGCTGGCCGCTGCCGAGGGCAAGGTGGGTGCCGAGAAGCTGCCCAACATCGTCTCCTCCTACGCAGACACCGCCTTTACGCTGGATCAGATGGGCCTTGCCGTTGACCTGAGCCCCTACCTGACCGAAAAAGAGAAGTCCGCCTATATCGCCGGTTTTCTCGAGGAGGGTGACCTGATGAACAACGGGGAGCTCAAGGTCTTTCCCATCGCAAAGTCCACCGAGCTGCTCTACCTGAACGTCACCGACTTTGCCCCCTTTGCCGAGGCCACAGGCGTGACCTATGCGGATCTTTCCACCGTGGAGGGGCTGAACGAGGCCGCACACAAATACTACGACTGGACCGATGCCCAGACGGCTGCGCCCGACGACGGCAAGGCCCTGTATGGCCGCGACGCGCTGACCAATTACCTGCTCTGCGGCGCACAGGAACTGGGTACGACCATCTTTGATGCCGAGAACGGCGTGATGACCCTGCACTTTGACAAGCCGACCCTCCGCAAGCTGTGGGATAACTACTATGTCCCCTACATCAAGGGCTGGTGCAGTGCCAGCGGCAAGTTCCGCAGCGACGATATCAAGATCGGCAGCCTGCTGGCCTATGTCGGTTCCTCCTCCAGCGCTTCCTTCTTCCCCACCCAGGTGCTGACCAGCGACACCGAGAGCCACGGCATCGAGATGGCCGCGCTGCCCTGCCCCAGCTTTGCAGGCTGTGAGCCGGTGGCCGTCCAGCAGGGGGCCGGCATGGTAGTCATCCCGGGCACCGAGGACGAGATCAGCGCCTGCGTTGCCTTCCTGAAATGGTTCACCCAGCCGGAAAACAACCTGCAGTTCTCGGTGCAGTCCGGCTATATGCCCGTGACCTATGCCGCCAACAGCATGTCCACCCTTGAGAACAGCGGCCTGACGGTCTCCGAGAGTATCCACAAGGTGCTGAGCCTGTCCATTGATGCCATCGATCGCAGCAAGCTCTACACCACCCATGCCTTCCCGGATGCCCTGCGCGCCCGCAACACCCTGCAGTACGCGCTGGAGGACCGTGTCACTGCCGACCGTGCCACGGTGCTGGAGCGGCTGGCTGCCGGGCAGACCCCCGAGGAAGCCGAAGCCGAGTTCCTGACCGATGCCTATTTTGATGCCTGGTACGACCAGACTCTGGCCGCTCTCAGCGCCTTTGCGGGCTGAGATGCCCTTGGAACAACCACAAAAGGAGAGACTCTCAGATGCAGAACCGCAAGCCGCACAGTCAGAAGGCCCCTCAGACGGGCCATTCTATCTTCGGCACCATCCTTTTCTCCCTGCTGGCTGTGCTGGCGGTGGAGTTCCTGCTGCTGACCTTTGCCGTCCACGTCACCCGGCTTGGCCCCCAGCTGAACCAGAACGCCGAGGATATCCTTGCCATGCAGGTGGACAACCGCAGCCGGTATCTTCAGTCCATCTTCCACGATGCACAGGAGCTGACCAGCCTTTCCGATGCCATCAATGGCCTGACCCAGCAGCTTCTGGACGAGGGAGAGATCAGCCTGAGCACGCTGGACAGCAGCAGCGACGCGGCCTATCCCCTGCTGGAAGCCGCCGCGCCGGAGCTCATCAGCACCCTGCGCATCAAGTCGGTGACCGGCGTGTTCCTTATCCTGAACACCCATGATCTGGACAAGCGGAAGCAGGACAGCCTCATGCCCGCCATCTACCTGCGGGATCTCGACCCGGATGCCGCTCCCTCCCAGCGCAACGCCGACCTGACCTTTGTGCGGGCACCGGCCCAGCTGGTGCAGTCCCTCTCCATTGCCACGGACAACAGCTGGGCTCCCACCATCCGCTACCGGGCACTGGGAAACCGTGGCTTCCTTTATCCCCCTTTCCAGGCCGCCTATAAAGACGGAGCCAGCCTTGCCGCCTCCGATTATGGCCACTGGACCTCACAATCCTATCTGGTGCCCGGGGACACCCACGAGGCCATTGCCTACAGCCAGCCCCTGATCCTGCCGGACGGCACCGTTTACGGCGTGATCGGCGTGGAACTGCTGGCCGACTACCTGTGGGAGAACCTGCCCTGCTCTGAGCTGCAGAACAACGGCACCTATTTCCTTGCCGTGACCGATACGGAGGAGCTCTCTGCCTCTGAACTGCAGCTGCGTCCGGTGCTCCGTTCCCACTGCGACGGGCAGCCGGGTTCTGCGGACGAAAGCCTTACGCTGCGCCTCCACAGTGCCCATACCCACCGCTACCTCTTCAGCAATGCCCTCTACATTGCCTCGGTCTCCCCCTTGAACCTCTACAGTCGGAACGCCCCTTTCTCGGGCAAGCACTGGCTTCTCGTGGGCTCCGTTCCCGCGGTGCAGCTCTTTGCTTTCGCCCAGCGGCTGAAGCAGCTGTTCTCCTTCATCATGCTGATCACGCTGGCCGTTGGCTTTGTTTGCAGCTGGCTGATCAGCAGGCGGCTGGCCCGGCCCGTTGCCAAGCTCTCGGCCGAGGTAGCCGCTGCCGAAGCGGATTCCTCCGCCATCCCGCATCTTTCCACCACCGGCATCCGGGAGCTGGATCAATTCTCCTCCGCCTTCACCCAGCTGAGCAAAGACGTGCTGGACTCCTCCACCCGCTTTTTGCGCATTATGAAATTGGCCAGCGCGGAGCTGGGCGGCTATGAGCTGCGCGATGACAGTGTTTATGTGACTGATAACTTCTTCTCCATGCTGGGCCTTGCGCAGGAGCAGCCAGATCCGCTCACGCCAAAGGCTTTCCGCGCCCTGATGGGCACACTGGAGCAGCGGTGGTTCTACCGCCTGTCCCCGGCCAACAACAAGGTCTTTGCCATCCCCCAGCCCGACGGCAGCACCCACTACATCACCCTGCGCATCACCCATATCCTGGGCGAAAGCGTCTCCGAGGTGGGTCTTGCTGAGGATATGACCACCACGGTGCTGGAGCAGCAGCGCATTGAGCACGAGCGCGATTACGATACCCTGACCGGCCTATACCGCCGCCGTGCCTTTGACCGCGCCTGTGACGCGCTGTTCCAGCAGCCCGAAAAGCTGGGCTGTGCCGCCCTGCTGATGATGGATCTGGACAACCTCAAGCAGATCAACGACACCTACGGCCACGACTGGGGCGACCAGTACATCCGCCAGACCGGCCAGTGCTTTGCGGCCAACACGCCCGCCAACACCATCTGCTCCCGCCTTTCGGGCGATGAATTCCTGATCTTCTTCTATGGCTACCAGGATCAGGCACAGCTCCGCGCCCAGCTGGAGCTGCTGAGTGCCGCCCTGCAGCGCAGCGTGTCCATCCTGCCCAACGGCAAGCAGCTGCACATCAGCATCTCGGGCGGCATTGCCTGGTACCCCACGGACGGCCACGACCTGCTCACCCTGAAAAAATATGCCGACTTTGCCATGTATCAGGTCAAGCATTCCCACAAGGGCCGCATGTGTGATTTTGATATCGGCAGCTACCATCAGGAGGCATACGCCGCCCAGACCCAGCAGGACTTTGCGCTCCTGCTGCAGGAGGAGCTGGTGTCCTACCACTTCCAGCCCATCTACTCTGCCCGCAGCGGCCGGGTCGCAGCCTACGAGGCCCTCATGCGGGTCGATCTGCCCACCCTGCACTCCCCCGCTCAGGTCATGCAGCTGGCCCATGAGACAGGCCGCCTGTATGAGATCGAACGGATCACGGTGTTCCATTCCAGCGAGATCTTCCAGCGCATGCAGGCACAGGGCCTGCTCCAGAGCGATGCCCTGCTCTTCCTCAACTCCATTGCCAATGTCAGCCTGACGGTTGAGGATGTGGAGGAATATGCTCAGCGCTACCCCGAGCTGCTCAAGCGGCTGGTGGTGGAGATCACCGAACAGGAAGATCTGGACCGCGCATGTCTGGAGCGGAAGCGGAACATTCCGGGCTTCTCCGGCTCCTTTGCGCTGGATGACTACGGCAGCGGCTACAGCAACGAATTGAACCTGCTGGAGCTCTCGCCCCGGTATATCAAGATCGACATCTCCATTGTGCGCGGGATCGACACCGACCGTGATAAGCAGCAGATCGTCTCCAACATTGTGGCTTACGCCCACGCCCGCAGTATGCAACTCATCGCCGAGGGCATTGAGACCGAGGCCCAGCTGCGCACCGTCATCGGTCTGGGCGTGGATCTGCTGCAGGGCTACTACCTCAGCCGCCCCGCCGCAGTGCCCGCCCCCATTGCACCGGCAGCGCAGGCGGTGATCGACCAGCTCGAACACCAGCGGTTCAATCCTCTCGGTTTATGATCTTTCCGGCTCCCCTGTGGGGGAGCCTTTTGTGACCCCATTCAGAGAAAGGAGACACGATGAACTACGAATCCAGTTCCGCTCTCCCCGCCGCCATCCGGGTGCGGGGCGCGCGGGTGCACAACCTGAAGAACATCGACGTAGACGTGCCGCTCCACAAGATCGTCGGCATTGCGGGCGTGTCCGGCTCCGGCAAGTCCTCGCTGGCGCTGGGTGTCCTCTACGCCGAGGGCTCCCGCCGCTATCTGGAGGCCCTTTCCACCTATACCCGCCGCCGGATGACCCAGGCCGAAAAAGCGCAGGTGGACGAGATCCGCTATGTTCCCGCCGCACTGGCCCTCCACCAGCGGCCCGGCGTGCCCGGAATGCGCTCCACCTTTGGCACCATGACCGAGCTTTTGAACAGCCTGCGCCTGATGTTCTCCCGGCTGTCCCACTATCCCTGCCCCAGCTGCGGCTGCATGGTGCCGCCCAGCCTGAACATTGCGGCTGAGATCCCGCTCTACTGCCCCCGGTGCGGCGCGCAGGTACCGGTGCTGGGCGCGGAGCAGTTCGCCTTTAACAGCACCGGAGCCTGCCCCAGCTGCGAGGGCACCGGCATCGTGCGGGTGGTGGACGAATCCACTCTGGTGCCGGACGAGAGCCTTTCCATCAACGAGGGCGCGGTGCTGCCCTGGCAGACCCTGATGTGGTCGCTGATGAAGGAGATCGCCGAAAAGATGGGCGTGCGCACCAACGTTCCCTTCCGGGAGCTGACCCCGGAAGAGCGCGACATGGTGTTCCACGGCCCCGCCAAAAAAGTGCACCTGCTCTACCAGAACAGCAAGACCGGCGCGGCGGGTGAAATGGATTTCACCTACTTCAACGCCGTTTATACCGTGGAGAACGCCCTTGCCAAGGTGACGGATGAAAAGGGCATGAAGCGGGTGGAGCGGTTCCTGAAACAGGGCCCCTGCCCCGCGTGCGGCGGCTCCCGCCTGAACGCCGCGGCCCGGGCTCCCCGGCTGCGGGGCATCGGGCTGGCCGATGCCTGCCGCATGACGCTGGACACGCTGGTGCAGTGGGTGGAGGGGGTGCCCGCCTCCCTGCCCGTGGAGATGCGCCCCATGGCTGAGAGCATCTGCGAGTCCTTTCAGGCCACCGCTGCCCGCCTGCTGGATCTGGGGCTGGGCTACCTCTCCCTTGACCGGGAGGCTTCCACCCTTTCCACAGGGGAGCGCCAGCGGGTGCAGCTGGCCCGCTCGGTGCGCAACCGCACCACCGGCGTGCTCTATGTGCTGGACGAGCCCTCCATCGGTCTGCACCCCTCCAACATCGAGGGCCTGCGGGGCGTGATGCACGATCTGATCGCGGACGGCAACTCCATCGTGCTGGTGGATCACGACACTGAGATCCTGCGGGATGCCGACTGGCTCATTGAGATGGGCCCCGGTGCCGGTGAAAATGGCGGCACCATCCTGACACAGGGCACTGTGGAGCAGGTAACCCAAAGCCCGGCCTCCCGCATCGGGCCCTTCCTTGCCGACCTGCACACCCTCTCGGCCCGCACCCGCACCCCGGAGGCGGAGCTCTTTGCGCTGGGCACCATCACCCTGCGCACCCGGGCCATCCACACCGTCAAGCCGCTGGAAGTCCGGCTGCCCAAGGGGCGGCTCATTGCGGTGACCGGCGTGTCCGGTTCCGGCAAGACCACGCTGGTGCTGGAAAGCCTGATCCCCGCGCTGGAGGCCGCCGCCAAGGGCGAAGCTCTGCCCGCCCATGTGGAAAGCATCACTGCACCGGGCATTGCGCAGGTCAAGCTCATTGACGCAACGCCCATCGGCATCAACGTGCGGTCCACGGTGGCCACCTATGCCAATGTCCACGATGAGCTGCGCAAGATCTACGCCCGCTCCCCCCTTGCCAAGGAGAAGGGCTACAAGGCGGGCGATTTTTCCTACAACACAGGCCGCCTGCGCTGCCCCGGCTGCGACGGCACCGGCACCATCAGCCTGGACATCCAGTTCCTGCCGGATGTGGAGATCACCTGCCCGGATTGCGGTGGCTCCCGCTACCAGAAGGATGCCGCCGCCCTCTACCGCACCCGGAAGGATGGCACCCAGGCCGAGAGCCTGCCCCGCCTGATGGAGATGAGCGTGGACGAAGCCCTTGCCGCCTGTGCCGACCTCAAGCTGGTGGCCAGCCGGCTGCAGACCCTTTCCAACCTGGGGCTGGGCTACCTGACTTTGGGCGAGGCCACGCCCAGCCTTTCGGGCGGGGAGGCTCAGCGGCTCAAGCTCGCCAGCGAGATGGGCAAAGGGCAGGCCGACACCGTGTTTGTATTCGACGAGCCCACCATCGGCCTGCACCCGCTGGATGTGCGCACTCTGCTGGGCGTGTTCCAGCGTCTCATCGACAGCGGGGCCACTGTGGTGGTCATTGAGCACGATCTGGATGTGATCCGCAACGCCGACTATCTCGTGGACCTTGGCCCCGGCGGCGGCGAGAGCGGCGGACGCATCGTGGCCTGCGGCACACCGGAGCAGGTGGCCGCCGATCCCGCCAGCATCACCGGAAAATATCTGCACCTGTAAACCAAGAGGGAGAGCCCCGCAAGGAGCTCTCCCTCTTACTATTTTATTCTGCCTTTTTCGGGTAGCGGACGAGGTCATACAGCGTGCCGCCCGGCCCCAGGTCGCGCGTACCGTAAAGTTTCATGCCCAGGTGGACATACTTATCGCACTTGGATTTTGCATCGGTGTCCAGCACCACGGGAATGCCCAGCCGGTCGCCTTCGGCAAAGGCAAGATCCATGACCTTGCGCATATAGCCCTGCCCCTGATAAGCTTCCCGCACGCAGACCATGCCCACATAGATGCAGGGCTTTTTCTCCTTATTCAGCACATCTTCCAACGAGGGCCCGGCCTTGGAGAGCATCCGTGCAAAGTGAAACAGCTCCCCCAGGCTCATGGATTGCAGCATCCCCCGCAGCAGGATCCGCGCCGCCTTGAAACTGACCTTCTGCCCCGGCAGCTTGTAGGCAATGTAGCCCTCGCCACGCTCACTGGTGGTGTGCAGAAAGCCGTCTGTCAGCACGCACCGCACAAAGCCGCAGATGTAGGTCACAACCGCTTCCTTGTCACGGAACCAGCTGGCCATACCCTTTTCTTCGCCGTAATCATAATAGCCAAAGGCGTGGCCAATGTCCTGGATGTGCTGCTCACTGATCTCTTTTACCAGCATAAACTTCCTCCTCATTTCTCCCTGCACCCGGGCTTTTCCGCAGAGCTGAGTACGAGTTATATGAAGCTAACCGAAGTATAGCATAGCTGTGAAGCGATTGCAAGGTTGGGTCGCGTTTTCTCGTGAGTAAAAAGACCCCCGGAAAGAACAGCCTTTTGCGCCTCTGTTCTTCCCAGGGGTTATATTTATACTTTTTTGTATCAGACTGCAACTCGACCTTCAGCCCTGCCCTGCGAAATATAATGCTCGTAGTATTTTACGTTGTCATCGCCAAACACTGCCACCAAATCAGGGTTGTTCGCCTTATAGGCGCTTAGGTTGAATCCCGCGCTTCCCTGTCGGCCTTCCTTCATGCCGCTGGTAACAAAGTGCTCGAACAAGGCTTTCTGGTTTGCGCCATACTGTGCCGCCAAATCCGGATTGCAGTTAAGGTAATCCTGATAATTGTAAACGGCCTGATACTGAGCTAGTTGCTGGGCAAAAGGAGGATTTTGAAGCTGCATTCCCCGATACACAGACTCCGGATTATTGACCACTTCCGTACTTCCATCCATATAGGTTATAACAGCTTTATCAACTTTGATGGAATAAATGACCGTTCCATACCACCCACTGTAATCAAATCCGCACCATCTATCCGACATTGCATTTTGGATTTCGTCCTCAGTTAAATATGTACAGCTATAGATATTGTCCAAGTCTGGCTGAACAAAAAAATTCCCATACGAATCCTGATATACTTTTCGCAAGTCATCATTTCCTATTGATACAAAGTAATCTGTTTCTCTATAAAGCTTAAAAGGACAGTCATCCGGAACTCCATATTTTACGTTTAAATCGTAATACGGCTCTCTCCGAACCTCAAACGGCTGATCAGGTCCAACCGATGTTAATTTGTTTGTTGCCGCGCCCGGAATCTTATCTCCAACGCGATTATATGCTGTTGTATACCAATCCACATACTTAATTGCTTTATTGGAATTATTGCGATAATACAGTGTTGGGGAATGGACATAGGTATTCCCCCATGTTACTCGCATCGTTATAAGTTCTACGCTGGGCTTCACCGCAAAGGCCGAAAGGCAAAAGAACGTACACAGCATCAACGCTGTACAAAAAAGAGCGGTTGCTTTCTTTTTCATTACAATTCCTCCTTTTTGACGATTCATGACTTCTTTTGATTCCAGTATACAATCTTTCCATATATTGTCAAGAGAGAAAATGCTTTCCGTCAGCAAAAAAGAGGGACCCCGCCCAACGGCGAGGTCCCTCTGACATTTTATAACAAATTTTAGGTATCCTGCAGTTCCCCGCGGCTGGCGGCCTTGAGGTAAGCAAAAATGAAGCCGTCCAGATCACCATCCATCACGGCATCGACATTGCCGGTCTCGTAGTTGGTGCGGTGATCCTTGACCATGGTGTAGGGCATGAACACATAGCTGCGGATCTGGTGGCCCCAGGCGATCTCATTCTGCACGCCCTTGATGTCATCGATCTTGTCCATGTGCTGCTGCTTTGCGATCTGATAGAGCTTTGCCTTCAGCATTTCCATGGCGTAGTCACGGTTCTGGAACTGGCTGCGCTGGGTCTGGCAGCTAACCACGACGCCGGTGGGCTTGTGGATCAGACGGACAGCGGAAGAGGTCTTGTTGATGTGCTGGCCGCCGGCACCGGAGGAGCGGAACACCTGCATCTCGATATCCTCAGGGCGGATGTCCACCTGAATGGTGTTGTCCAGCTCAGGCATCACTTCCAGAGAGGCAAAGCTGGTCTGGCGGCGGGCGTTGGCATCAAAGGGAGACACACGGACCAGACGGTGCACGCCGTTCTCGCTTTTCAGCAGGCCGTAGGCGTTGGCACCCTTGACCATCATGGAAGCGCTCTTCATGCCGGCCTCATCGCCGTCCTGATAATCCAGCACCTCCACGGTCATGCCGTGTGCCTGTGCCCACTTATTGTACATGCGGTAGAGCATCTCGGCCCAGTCCTGCGCCTCGGTGCCGCCGGTACCGGCGTGGAAGGTCAGGATGGCGTTGCTGTGGTCGTACTCACCGTTCAGCATGGTCATCAGCTGCAGCTCGTCCACGGCCTTGCCCACGGCGTTCACGGCTTCCTCTGCTTCGGGCACCATATCGGGGTCGTACTCCTCGTCCAGCATCACCAGCATGGTCTCGGCATCATCGTACAGGCCCTGCAGCTTCTCAAAGCGGTTCAGCTTGCCCTTCAGGTCGCCCACTTCATCAAAGACCTTCTTGCTCAGCTCAGCGTCATCATAGAAGCCGGGGCGGCTCATGGTGTGCTCCAGCTCCTGCACGCGCTTGCGGGAAGCGTCGATGGCCAGCGCTTCCTCCAGGTCCTTCACAGCGGTACCGTAATCGGCCAGCTGCACTTTCAGTTCGTCAGTAGTAATCATATTTTAAGAATCCCTCAAAAGATACAGTTTATACACAGATACTTCATTAGTATACCCAGAATCCATGATAAAGTAAAGAGGAAAAATACTCAACCTACTGGAATTTTGAAGATTTTTGCCTTTTCTTTTCTCTTTTAAGGGAGTATAATAAGTTCAACTAGCATACTGGGAGGATCTTATGCCCAAATATTATGGCTGCCCCTGTGAGGGCTGCGGCAAGCCGCTGACACTGCAGGACGATATCGTTGTCTGCCCCGACTGCGGCGCGCCTTATCACCGCGATTGTTACGAAAAGCTCGGCCGCTGCATCCATGCCCCGGCCCACGCCGCCGGATACGAGTGGAAGTTCCCTTATCAGGAAAGTGAGCTGTGCACCTGCCCTGCCTGCGGCGAGCGCACCCTGCGCAGTGAATCTGTCTGCCGTTGCTGCGGTGCGGCCCTGCCCCCGGAGGGGGCACAGGAGCCCGCAGACCGTGCCGATTCGGATGAGCACAGCGAGGAGTTTGATTACTCCACCTTTTACCGCCAGTTCCAGGAGACCGGAGCCCCGCAGGTAGATCCGCTGCGCCAGACCTATCAGGCCGCTTTTGGCAAGGAAGAGGTCATGGACGGCATCCCCTGCAAGGACTGGGCGGATTTCATCGGCCCGGCTTCCCCTGCCTACCTGAGCGCCTACTGCCGGATGCAGCTGTCCCACACCAAGACCTCCATGAGCTTTTCGGCCATGCTGTTCGGCCCGTTCTATTTCTTCTACCGCAAGGCGTGGAAGCCCGCGTTCGCCTTTCTGGCCGCCGAGCTGGTGCTGGCCCTGCCCACCTTCATTGACCTTTTGCAGATCACGGACAGCAGCCTGGCCCCGGGGCTTTCCACCTCCACCCTGCTCACCCTTTCCCGGGTCTGCTCGGTGCTCAGCTTTCTGCTGATGATCGTGCGCGGCCTGTATGGCAAGTGGCTCTACCGCCAGAGTGCCGCCGAGAAGATCCGCCGCATCCGTGCGGAGTTCCCGGACGCGGCACAGCGCAAAGCCGTGCTCTGCGCTCAGGGCGGCACCAGCTGGGCCGCCGTGCTCGGCTGTCTGGTCCTGCTCATGGTCATCGGCAGCGCGTTCACCCTGCTGCTGGGTCCCAATGTGGATGCCCTGATCCATCTGGTCTACGGCTGAGCGTTCAGCCTGAAATGATATGATGAAGGAGTTCCGAACCATGAAAAAAGTTACGAAGGCTGTCATCCCTGCCGCCGGTCTGGGCACCCGTGTGCTGCCTGCCACCAAGGCCATGCCCAAGGGGATGCTCCCCATCGTGGATAAGCCCGCCATCCAGTATCTGGTGGAGGAAGCTGTCAAGTCCGGCATCACGGACATTCTGATCATTCTGGGCCGCAACCAGAGCATCATCGAGGATCACTTTGACCGCAGCCCCGAGCTGGAAGAAAAGCTGGCCGCCCCCGGCAAGGAAAAGATGCTGGAGGAGTGCCTGGGCATCTCGAACCTTGCCAACATCTTCTTTGTGCGCCAGAAGCAGACGCTGGGCCTGGGCCACGCCGTGAGCATGGCAAAGGCTTTTACCGGTGACGACCCGTTCGTGGTCATCTACGGCGACGACGTGATCTGGGGCGAGGACCCTGTCTGCGCCCAGCTCATCCGCGCCTATGAGGAGTTCGGCCGCCCGGCTGCTGGTGTCTCCGCTGTGCCCTGGGCCGATGTGAGCCGCTACTGCAGCCTGAAGACCACCCCCATCCACGACAACTATTTCTTTGTGGATGACATGATCGAGAAGCCCAAGAAGGGCCAGGAGTTCAGCAACTACTCCATTCTGGGCCGTGTGCTGCTGACCCCTGAGATCTACGATATCCTCGCCCACACCAAACCCGGTGCAGGCGGCGAGATCCAGCTGACCGATGCCATGGCCGAGTATGCCCGCAACTGCGGCGGCATGACCGCTGTGGAGTTCACCGGCACCCACTACGACATGGGCAACAAGCTCCGCGTGGTGGAGGCTCAGGTGGAGCTGGCATTGCAGCACCCCGAGATCGGCGAGGCTTTCCGCGCCTACCTGAAGGAGTTCTGCAAGACCCTGTAACGTTCCGCTTCTTTTCCATGACCCAAGACCGCTCTGCCGCCGGGCAGGGCGGTCTTTTGCTGCAATAACCCCGGCAAGGAATTGGTTGATACAAAACAGTTCCTGCGGTATACTGGGTGTGAATGTTTTTTATGTAAAGATCGTATCAAAGAGAAAGCGAGGTTTTTTCATGGCAAATGCCGACCGCAGCGCGGAGCAGTTCCGTAAAATGACGGAGACCCCCATCCCGAAATTGATCCTGAGTCTGGCGGCTCCCACGATATTGAGCATGCTCATCACCAGCATCTACAATCTGGCCGACACCTTTTTTGTGGGCCAGATCTCCACCAGCGCATCCGGTGCAGTGGGCATCGTTTCCAGCCTGATGGCCATTCTCCAGGCGCTGGGCTTCATGCTGGGCCACGGCTCCGGCAGCATCATCAGCCGCAGCCTGGGCAGCCAGAACACCGATGCCGCCACCCGGTTTGCTTCCACCAGCTTCTTCACAGCGCTGGTGTTCGGCGGCATCATCACAACGGCAGGCCTGCTCACCCTGCCCGATTTTATGATGCTGCTGGGCAGCACCGAGACCATCCTGCCCCATGCCTGTGCCTACGCGCGGTACATCCTGCTGGCCGCTCCCATTATGATGTCCAGTCTGGTGATGAACAACATCCTGCGCTATGAGGGCAAGGCCAGCTTTGCAATGATCGGCCTGGTCACCGGCGGCCTGCTGAACATTGCGCTGGACCCGCTGTTCATCTTTGGGCTGGGCATGGGCACCGCCGGTGCGGGCCTTGCCACGGCCCTGAGCCAGACCATCAGCTTCTGCATCCTGCTGTCCATGTTCCTGCGGGGCAAAACGGTCAGCCAGTTCCGGATTACGGCAGTCACCCGCAGCCCGGCGGAGTTCGGCACCATCCTGATGACCGGTATGCCCAGCTTTGGTCGTCAGGGCCTGAACAGCATTGGCGGAATGCTGCTGAACATTGCCGCCCGGGGCTATGGCGACGCTGCCGTGGCCGGTATGAGCATCGTTTCCCGCATCTTCATGTTCATCATCTCGGTGGCCATCGGCACCGGTCAGGGTTTTCAGCCGGTGGCAGGCTTCAACTATGGTGCCAGAAAGTACCGCCGGGTGCAGCAGGCCTGCCTGTTCACCATGGCAGCCAGCTTCTGCTTCCTCTCTGTCATTCTCACCGCCTGCTGGTTCAATGCCGAGACCCTCATCCGCCTTTTCCGCGATGATCCCGAAGTCACCGCCGTGGCCCTGCCTGCCTTCCGCTACCAGTGCTTTGCCATGCTGCTGCAGCCCGTGATCGTGGCGGGCAACATGCTGTTCCAGTCCATCGGCAAATCGGGCCGGGCCACCTTTCTGGCCTGCTGCCGTCAGGGCGTGTTTTTCATCCCGCTCATCCTCACCCTGCCCCGGGCCTTCGGGCTGCTGGGCGTTGAGATCTGCCAGCCCATCGCCGATGTGCTGACCTTCTTTGTCACTGTGCCCTTCCTCTTCCCCTTCCTGCGTCAGCTGGTGCGGATGGACGAAGCTGAGGCTGCCGAGGTCTGAGCGAACCCTGTAACAAAACTGTAACCATGACCGGACATTCAATTGCAATTGAACGTCCGGTTTATTCGTATTATAATCAGGATAGGAAAGTTAAATTCTGCCAAACCTGTGAGGTACGCTTATGAAACGTTCTGTTCTCCGCATCGGCTGTGCAGTGCTCAGCCTGTCTGCCGCGGCAGGGCTGCTGGCCTCCTGCTCCCTGCTGCCTCCGGCCTCGCCCCTGCCCGATTCCAAGCCCGCGCAGGCTGAGGAGGTGCCCGGCACCGCTGCAGCTTCACTGGACGACGGCAAGCTGCGCATCCTGTACAGCAACGGCTCCAACGGCGGCAATACCGTGCTCTGCGGCAATACCGTGTTGTATCAGGCCGCCAGCAGTGAGACCGTGTATCTGGTGCCGGATACCCTGACCGGTGCCGTGCGATACTATCTGCGGCAGTGGTCAGACCCCAGTACCCCCACCGGGCGGGCAACCGCCCTGTGCGACCGCAGCGGCAAGGAGATTCTGACCTTTGACCGTGCCTACGATGCCGTCCTGACCGGCAGCCTGCTGGTCCTGACCGCACCGGAACAGATGGCCTATGCCCCCTGCAACAACCATGCCGCAGGCGATTGCCGGGTGATCGACCTTGCCACGGGCGAGGAGCTGGCTGTGCCCGAAAACGCCTACGGATGCAGCATAGCAGGCAGCTATCTGGCCTTTGAAGTCTGCAATGTCCCGGCAGACTATGTGCAGGAAAACGAATGGGGCGATGATCTGACCGCCTACTGCGCCGTGCAGGTGCAGGATCGGCAGGGTGAGGTAGTCTATCAGGCAGAGCTGTCCGGCCTTTCCAGCTTCTATGCCAGCAGCAGCGACAGCTCCGCCCCCACCGACTGGCTGGTGGTGAGCCACTACAACGAGGATGGCACGACGGGTACCGACAGCCTGTACAACCCCGCCACCGGCGAGGAGCTGACCGGATTCCAGCAGTACACCGGCGCGGGTACGGTCTGCCTGTACAACAGCGGCCGATATCAGCTGGTCGATCTGGCCAGCACTGAACAAAGCGCGGTGCTCTGTGAGTTCGATGAGCCGGTGCGGTATTACCTGCCCGGTGCTGCCATCACAGAGCCGGAGGCATCCGGGCGGTACCGCTTCCACGATCTGCTTACCGGCGAGGAAAAGGAACTTTACGATGTGGGCACCGACGATGCCACGCTGGCCATCTACGCCCTGGACGGCACCGTGCGGGTGTTCGACCGGCAGACCGGCGTGCTTCTGACCGACACCGCCATCGACCCGGTGGAGAACCAGGTGCGGGCCCATGTCTATGCCGAAAACGGCTGGGTCTGGGTCGCGCAGGACGACAACGACAACTATGTGAACACGGCCATCCAGATCTGCGGGCCGGACGGCACCCACAAAACGCTGGATCCCCGCACGCTGGAAGAAGCCTACACCCATTATTATCCCCTGTTTTCCACAGCCGATGGACTCTATTTCTACGGCTGCTGCAACGGCCCCGGCGGCAGCTGGCTGTATGACATCCTGGACAGCGACGGCAATGTCGTCGTGGGCGGGCTGCGCAGCTGCAGCACCTATTATGCCGACAGCGCCAACGGCCTGCCGGAGGGTGTGTTTGCCGCCAGCAAGGGCTTTTCTTACGGCTGGATGGATCTTTCCGGCCGGTGGCTCTATGCCGAAAGCATCTTTGCTTCCACCGCTGATGAGATGGACAACTACTACTTCTGAGGGAGGATTTCCGTATGAAAAACGTTAAGATCACCCGCCGCAGTTTTCTGTTGGGCCTGGGAGCCGCCTCCTCGGCCCTGCTGCTTTCCGCCTGCGGCAGCACCGATGCCCCGGCATCGTCCGCCAGCACATCCGCCTTGCCGCAGCCTGACTCCGGGGCTCCGGCTTCGTCCGCTGCCAGCGAGGTCCCGCTGGAACCCATCCTGCGTGTGGACGAGTTCCCCATCACCGACGGCAGCACGGCCTGCATCCCGCTGATCGCGCAGATCATGGCCGACACCACCGGGCTGGATCTGGAGACCGCCCGGAGCGCCGTGACCACCAACACCACAGCCCAGGCCTGGCGCAACCTGGGCCTGTACGGCAATAATTACGGCGATTCGGTCAAGCTGATCATCGCCTACGAGGCCCCGGAATCCGTCAAGGAAGAGCTGAAGGCAGACGGTGACCCGCTGGAGCAAAAGGCCATTGGCCGGGACGCGCTGGTGTTCATCGTCAACGAGGACAACCCCGTGCAGAGCCTGACCCGGCAGCAGCTCAAGGACATCTACGCCGGAACGATCACCAACTGGAAAGATGTGGGCGGCAAGGATCAGGAGATCATTGCATTCCAGCGGCGGGCGGACTCCGGCAGCCAGACCCTGTTCCAGAAGCTATTGATCCAGGGCGGCCCGCTGATGGAGGCCCCCACCGAGCTGGCCCCCACCGCCATGGGTGAGCTGGTGGACAGCATTGCAGAGTATAACAACTCTGCCAACGCCATCGGTTTCTCGGTCTACTACTACATCGACCAGATGTACTCCAAGCCCGGTCTGCGGCTGCTGGCCGTGGATGGCGTGACCCCTTCCAACGAGACGATCGCCGACCAGAGCTACCCGCTGTGCAACGAATTCTATGCCGCCATCCTGCAGGATTCCGCTGCCGACAGCCCGGAACGCAGGATCTACGAATGGCTCTCCACCGATGCAGGCCGTTCCTGCATTGAGCACTCCGGCTATGTAGCCGTCCAGTAATTCCCAGAAAATTCGGCACATTTCATTGACTTTGCTCAAATCCTTTGCTAAACTTAAGAAAAGTTTGTCAGCTTTTTTCGTTTCACGATCTTGAGCAAAGGAGATGTCGCATCATGTCCCATCCTTCCGACACCCCGCACTCCTCCCATGTTGAGAGCCGCAGCCGCAAGGCACTGCGCAGCTACATCATTCAGGCCTCCACCCTGCTGGAGATCGTGCTGTCCGGGCTGGTGCTCATCGGCCTGCTGCTCAGCTTCATTCCTCTGCTCAAGTGGATGCCGGGCCTGCTGTTTGATGGCAACGATGTAGAGATTCGCGGCTTCCTTGAGCGGGCGCTGGACATTGTCATCGGCGTGGAGTTCATCAAGATGCTGGCCAAGCACAGCCCCGGCAGCAGCCTGGAAGTGCTGCTCTACGCCATTGCCCGCCACATGGTGGTCGGGCACGAATCGGCTCTGGACAACCTCATCAGCGTGGGTGCCATTGCGTTGATCTTTGTCGTGCGCAAGTTCTTCTTTGTGCCAGCCTTTGGTGCCCACCTGCCTGACGGCAAGCCCGCCCCGGACCTGACCCCCAACCAGAGCGGCATCCCCGCCGAGGAGTTCCGCACCCGCCTGCGCCAGCGCATCCATGCAGAAGCTCTCGCCGACGAAGATGACGACGACGAGGATGAGACCGAGGAAGTATAATCCCCCAGATACAGCAAAACGAGGACAGCCATTGGCCGTCCTCGTTTTTTTGCTTCAATCGTCGTAATGTCCCTTGCACTGGTACACTTCGATCAGATCATTTTCAATGCGATAGACCAGCCGGTTCACATCATCGATCCGGCGGCTCCAATACCCGCTGAGATTTTCTTTCAGCCCTTCCGGTTTTCCAATGCCTTCATACGGGCTGCGCGAAATATCCTTGAGCAATGCGTTGATCCGTTTCAGCGTCTTTTTATCCTGAGACTGCCAATACAGATATTCCGCAAAGGCCCGCTCCGTGAAGGTGATCTTACTCATGTTCCATAGCCTCAAGCTCTTCCAGCGTTCTCGTTACAGTCTTTCCCTGACGCATTTCGTCAATGCTGTCATTCAGGGCGGCCATATTGGATGCACTATAAAAGGGATCCATCGAGACTTCAAACGGAATGCGTTTTTCACGCGTCATCTTCTTGGCCAGCATGGTGATGGCTGTTGTCATCGAAAGGCCCAGTTCATTGCAGATTTCATCAAAATCCCGCTTCAGGTTCTCATCCATCCGGACACTTACCGTCGTCATACTCTCACGCTCCTTTGTCACTTTTATTATATTCACATTGTGCAGCATTGTCAATACATCGTTGCACAGATTCGCGCAAAAGAAACACCCTGTACATTTCTGCACGGGGTGTTTCTCATTACTGCATCATAAAATTCAGATTTATGCGTTGGTCTCGCCGCCCTCAACGACCAGCTCATCCTCATAGTCGAGACCGTAGGTATCCACCAGCGTCTCCTCGTAATCCTTGTGGAAGAAGCTCTCCTCGCCCAGGTTCTTAATCTCGTCATTGATCCAGTCCAGCAGGGTGGTGTTGCCCTTGCTCACAGCGGGGGCAATGGTATCCTGGCTGCCCAGAGAGGGGATGCCCACCGTGTAGCCGGAGTTCTGCTTTGCAAAAGCGATGACCTCGGTGTTGTCGTTGGCCCATGCAGCGCCATTGCCGTTTTCCAGCGCGTTCTTGGCGGTCGCATAGGAATCATACTTCTGCAGGGGAATGTCGGGATATTCCTTGGTCAGGTAGGTCTCGGCGGTGGTGCCGGAAATGACGATCATCTGATCGTCGGCGTTCCAGTTGTCCAGACTGGTGATGACATTGCTGTCGGGAGAGATGACACCCAGTGCAACATTCATGTAGGGCAATGCAAAGTCCACCTCCTCAGCGCGCTCGGGCGTGACGGTGAAGTTTGCCAGAATGATATCGACCTTGCCGGTCTGCAGGTACTCAATGCGGTTGGCGGCCTCCGTGGAGACGAAGTTGGCTTCCACGCCCAGATCCTCGGCCAGGCGGCGGGCGAAGTAGACATCATAGCCCTGATACTCGCCGTTCTCATCCACATAGCCGAACGGGTTCTTGTCGGAGAAAACGCCGATGTTCACGGTGCCGTCCGCCTTGATCTCGTCCAGCGTGCGGAACACATCACTGCCCGCAGCTGCGGCAGAGCCGGAAGCGGCAGAAGAGGAGGATGCGCTGCCGCCGCAGGCAGAAAGCAGGGCGGCGGTGGAAACTGCGCCCAGACCCAGCAGGAAGGCACGGCGAGAGATCTTGTTAATTTTCATGGTAGTAACTCCTTTCCTTTCTTTCCCATATAAAAATCTATCCATGATCCGTGACATCATTTCACAGCATCAGACAAAAAGGATCAAAGTGGAAATGGGTTGCTGCGCATTTCTCACTGCTTTGCAACCGCATCAAAGGTGAACGTGCGCAGGAAACGCTGTGCACGTTCGGTCTGCGGGTGGTCGAAGAAGTCCGCCGGGGGCGCTTCCTCCACAATACGGCCATCGTCCAGAAACAGCACCCGGCTGGCAATTGCCCGAGCAAACTGCATCTCGTGGGTGACGATCACCATGGTCTTGCCCTCACGGGCCAGGTCGAGCATGACATCCAGCACCTCGCGCACCATTTCAGGGTCAAGGGCGACGGTCACTTCGTCGAACAGCAGGATCTCGGGGTGCATACAGAGCGCGCGCACAATGGCGACACGCTGCTTCTGACCACCCGAAAGCTCCCGGGGGTAGCTGTTCTTTTTGGCCAGCAGGCCCACGCGGTCCAGCAGGGCCTCGGCTTCCTGCTGCACCTCAGCCCGGGGGCGTTTCTGCACCTTGGTGGGAGCCAGCAGGATATTTTCCAGCACGGTCAGGTGCGGGAAAAGCTCATAGCTCTGGAACACCATGCCGATGCGCTGGCGCAGGGCCGCCAGATTCTTGCCGCCGTAGGCGACCGTCTCACTGCCCAGCTTCACCCGGCCCGCCTGCACCGGCTCCAGACCGTTCAGACAGCGCAGCAGGGTGCTTTTGCCGCAGCCGGAAGGGCCCACCACAACGATGACCTCACCGGGCTTGACGGCAAAGCTGACATTATCCAGAACATTGGTCTTGCCATCGTAGCTTTTCACCAGATGGTCTACGGTCAGGATCGGCTCTGCCATAACAGTCACTTCCATTTCTTTTCGAGGTAACCGGCCAGCAGGCTGATGGGCCAGCAGGCCAGAAAATACAGAACAAACACGGTGAGGTAGATGCCAAACGCCGCGTTGGGGCTGGCGGTGCGGTTGGCCTCAATGATCTGCTGGGCCACCTTGAGCACCTCCACCACACCGATCATCAACACCAGGCTGGTGGTCTTGATCATGCGGGTGATGAGGTTGATGGACAGTGGGATGAGCCGCCGCACCGTCTGGGGGATGATGATGTACCAATAGGTCTGCGCCCGGCTCATGCCCAGCGCCTCGCTGCTCTCATACTGATGCTTCGGGATGGCGATGAGGGCACCGCGGACGAGGTCGCTCATCTCGGCCGTGCCCCAGAGCACGAACACGATGACCGCCGCCGTCTCGCCGGAAAGATCCCAGCCAAAGGCCCGCGTGGTGCCAAAATACACCAGAAAGAGCAGCACCATCTGGGGCATGATGCGGATGAATTCCAGATACACCCGGAGGATGGCTTTCAGGATGGGATTTTTAAAAGTCATCAGCACACCCAGCAGGATGCCCAGCGGCAGACTGATGAGGACAGACACAGCGCTGATCTTAAGCGCCACGCCCAGACCGCCCAGCAGGCGAACCATATTTTTGCCCTTGAGCAGGACTTCAAGACCCAAATCCGGCATAGCGCAGCCTCCTTTCCAGCCAGCTGCCCAGCAGGGACACCGGCAGCAGGATGATGAGGTAGAACACCACCAGCAGGAAAAGGTTCTCGGCCGTCTTATAGTACAGGCCGATGAGGTCTTTTGCCGTGAACATCAGATCCATCAGGCTGATGGCGCTGAACACGCTGGTCTCCTTGAGCAGGAAGATGATATTGGCCATAAAGGCCGGCATACTGATGGAGACCGCCTGCGGCAGCACCACATAGCGCATGGTCTGCAGCCGGCTCATGCCAAGACTCAGGGCACTTTCGGTCTGGATGGGTTCGATGGCTTCCAGCCCGCTGCGGAAGGCCTCGGCCATGTAGCTGCCGCCCAGAAAGGCAAGGCCTGCAATGCCGCAGAGATCGGCGTTGGTCTTGATGCCGATCTTGGGCAGGCCGTAATAAAGAAAGAACAGCTGGACCAGCAGCGGCGTGTTCCGGCTGAGCTGGATATAAGCGCCCACGATACGGCGCAGCACCGGCACTTTTTCGTACTGGAGCACGGCGCAGACAAGGCCCACAAGGATGGCCCAGAAGATACCGGCCACACCCAGACGCAGGGTGAGCCAGGCCGCTTTTTCATACTGCGGCAGATATTGCGCCATCACATTCCAGTCCATGTCTGTTCCCCTCCTTTTCTCCTGATCTTGCGGATGTACGTTTCCGTTGGCCGTATGATATACCTATTTTCCTAGAATGTCAATAGGTTTATAGGTTTTTTGTTGCACAAATTCCGGTCAAATTGATAAACGAGCGATTCATCGCTGATTTTTCATTTCGGTTTTTCCACGCAAAAACGCCGTCTCTTGCCTTTTTGCACAAGAGACGGCGTTTGTTTTTGGTGGTTTAACTTTGGGTTGCAGTTAACAAGGCCTCGTTTTGTTCACCAATTGTCAGTGTACTCTTCTTTGCTTCCCAATCACCGTTATAAACGATCGTTTTCAAATTGCAGTAATCAAATGCATATTTCTCTACGTTCGACAATGTTCCCGGCAGAACGATCTTTTTCAGGCCGCTATGTTCAAAAGCGCCTTCTTCAATCCGGATCACACCCTCGCCAAGCTGCACACTTTGCAGAGCTTTACACCGGGCAAATATGCGCTGACCTGTCATTGGTGTATTTTCAATTGTTGCAGTTGTAAGCGAATGACAGTCCGCAAATACATCGTTTTTCAATTCCTTAATACTGGCTGGTATGTAAATCTGTTTTAGCCCAGATTCTTGAAATGCAGACTGCTGAATTTCAACCACATCTTCTGGAATCGTTATCCCGGTTAGTTTCCAATTTTTCATAAAGCAGTTCGCACCGATACTGTACGGCTTTCCCGTCGGAAGGAGCACATTTGCCCCATTCGTAAACTCATAGCTGACCAATACCAGCTTGCCTTGTTCTATTTTCCACTCCGCCTTACAGCCTTCCGGGACGACCATGCCATCCCACGGTTTGGGCGGTTCCGGTTCCGGAAGCGGCTCCGGTTCACTGGAAGAAGCCGATTCCGAGGGGGCGGGCACTTCCTCCGGCTGAGAGGGAGCCGATACCTCACTGGAAGCGGGCGGTTCCGCAGGCGCGGGGACCTCTCCCCCGCCGCAGGCAGAAAGCAGCACGGCACCGCACAAAAACAGCGCTGTACACAGAACGGTCCTCCATTTCATAGCGAGCCTCCTATTCTGCCCCGCAGGGGCCATCTTCTTTTTTCAGAACACCTTGCGGCACTCCACCACAAGGCCGACCACCCGCACCTGCACCCGTTTCAGATCATAGATCTGGGGCTGGTGCACGGGGTTGAAGCTTTTGGGGGTCAGGACCACAAGGCTCCCCTCCTGACGGAAATATTTCACGGTGGCTTCATCGCCATTGACCATCACCACGGCAAGCTGGCCGTTTTCCACCTCCGGCTGCTCCCGCACCAGGATCTCATCGTTTTCCGAAATGCCCACGGCGTTCATGCTGTCGCCCCGGACACGGAGCCAGAAGTACCGTGCCCCGTCCTTCCGGGTGATGGGAATGTAGCCCTCAATGTTTTCTTCCGCATACATGGGCAGCCCTGCACGCACCGTGCCCAGCAGCGGAGCCGTGAGGGCGGGATCGAACGGGACAGCTCCTTCGGGCAGCTTCCGCTCCTCCTGCACCGACGGGACGGCTTCGCCCAGCAGCTCCCCCACCGGCACGCCAAAATAGGCGGACACCCTGGCCAGCGTCTCGCCCGAGGGGGTCGCCCCGGTGTTTTTCCATTTGGTCACTGTGGAGTTGCTCAAGCCCATCTCCTGCGCGGCCCGGCTGCGGCTGATTCCTCTGGCCTGACACAGGGCCGTGTAGCAGTCATAAAACACAAATTTTGCACTCCTTCTTGTGCAGAACGCCGGTTTTCTAACCGGATTCAGATTTTCCCTTGACTTTCTGAATTTAATCAGATATTATAGCCTCACAAGCTGATTTTGGTTAGATTTTATCCACCAAACCATCTGCGGTCTTTTCACAATCTTACCGGAAACTCTAACCAAAGTCAAGCTTTTTGAACGCGAAAACCACGACAAAAGGAGTGAAACTGTATGATTGAATGTCAGATCCATTTATCCTCGGGCGGCGGGGCTGCTTTGCAGGGGTATGATGGCCTGCTCCGCTTCGGCTACACCAAAAACCGGGGCATCTACGCCCTGCGGGTGGAAGCCGACGGCGAGTGGCAGGGCATGACCCTGCGGGCCTTCTGGCACCTGCCGGATGGGAACGCTGCCCCCTCCACGCTGGTGGCAAACGGCCTTGTGGAGGTGCCCGCCCTCATCACGGCTGTGCCCGGGGAGGGGCGCATCACCTTTGAGGGCACCGATGGCACCCGCACCCTGACCAGCGCGGACGTGTGCTACTGCGTGGCCGAAAATTCCGGCACTGAGGACAGCACCCTGCCCCAGCCCGGCACGCCCGCCTGGCAGGCCCTGCTCGACCGGCTGAAAGCAGCTGTGGAAAGCGGTGCATTCCGGGGCGAAAAGGGTGACCCCGGACCGCAGGGAGAACCCGGTGCCGCAGGACCCACCGGCCCCAAAGGAGAGCCCGGCCCGCAAGGCCCGCAGGGAGAACCCGGCCCCCAGGGCCCAAAGGGTGACCCCAGCAATCCCGGCCAGTGGGAGCTGCTGGAAAAGGTGTCTCTGAACGCCGCCGCTGCCAGCTTTGAGCGCACCTTTCCCACCGAACTGCAGGCGCTGAAGGTGCTGTTTCAGGCAGGCAGCAGCCAATCCAAGGGCACGCTGCACTGGGTGTGCAGCACCAGCGATGGTGCCCAGCTGCTCAGTGCTTCTGCCCCCTGTGCTGCCAGCAGCTCGATGTCCAGCCCGCCCACCCGCACCTTTGCCAGCTTTCAGGCACTTCCCTGCTTCGGGCAGTATCTCTGTTTTGCCGCATCCGGCACCACGGGTGCACTGCCTGCGGTCGTTTTACCTGCCGGAAGCGGCGGCCAGAATGTGGATGCCAGCCAGAAGCTCGGCAGGCTGACCCTGACCGTGGACACCAATGTCCGGCTTGCCGCCGGTGCCACGATCGAGCTGTGGGGCGTTCCGGCCTGAGCGGGAGCACCGAAACCGTTCCCGACAGAACTTTCGGTAAAATTTCTTTCACTTTCCATGAAATTTTTGTGTTTTGTCTTGATGCATCTTCCATATTTTGTTATACTGGTTAAAAAGCGGAAAGTGGGGAATCGGCCATGGATGTCCCTGTTCGGTTTATCGATTCGATCATCAACAATCCCCTGCTGATGCAGTTTCTTGTGCATCGGTGGTTTTTCCTGCTGGAATATGACCCCCGTCCGGATCAGCTGCGGGTCTACGATACCCGGAGCCGCACGCTGGAGACACTGGATGCCTACCTTAGCTCCGAGAAGCCGGAGCACGCCACGATCCTCGCGGAGGACCGCTGGAAGATGCGTGCCCTGCTCACCGGCGAGCTGTACGGCCCGCTGGAGATGCGCTTTGTCTCGCCGGAGGGAGTGTATTATTCCCGGGAGGTGGATGCCCGCCCGGTCGAGGACCCCGCCCGCGGCACGCTCTATGTAGGCTACGCTAAGGACATCACCGACCAGAAGAATCAGACCCAGGAGCTGCTGGAGCAGGCCCGCCACGATTCCCTGACCCAGCTGTATAACAACCGCACCGGCAAGGAGCTCATTGACCGCTATCTGCAGGCCAAAGATCCCTATGCCTCCTGCGGAATGCTGGTCATCGACCTGGATTTTTTCAAGAACGTCAACGACTGCTACGGCCATCTGTTCGGTGACAAGGTCCTGCAGGAGTTTGCCCGGCTGCTGCGCACCCTGTTCCGCTCCAGCGACATTCTGGTGCGGTTCGGCGGTGATGAGTTCGTGGTGTTTTTGAAAGATATCCCCAACACCACCCTGCTCCAGAAGACCCGCCAGCTTTCGGAATCCGTGCAGCAGGTGAAGTTCTGGGAAAACGATTACCGGATGACCTGCAGCATCGGTGCCTGCTTCCTGCCCGAAAACACGGCGGGCTATTCCTTTGACCAGCTGTTCGAAAACGCGGACTGGGCCCTGTATCAGGCCAAGCAGAACGGCCGCAACCAGTATGTGTTCTGCGACAATCTGCGGCGCTATGCCCAGGCGGTTCCTGCCGCCCCGGAAACGGCCGATATCGATGCACGCTACCTGCACAACGACCTGATCTCCACCGCCTTTGAACTGTTTGAGAAGAACAACAGCTTTGAGACCGCCATTCCCCTCTTCCTGAAGATCGTCGGCATCCGGCTGCAGCTGGACCGCATCACCATTGTGGACACCCGCATCCGGGAACACAGCGTCTCCCGGCAGTTCCAGTGGACCTCTCCCCGCGCGGAGCCGGTGCCTCTGAACGGTGAATCCTATACCAAGGAGGACTTCCTGACCCTGTTCCACAGCTATGATGAATACGGCACCACCGTGCTGCAGGCCGACAACATGGGGATGTACTCGCCGCAGGGGCGAGCACTGCTGATGCAGGGCGGGGCCCAGACAGTGGTCTACGCTGCCATGTACGGCGAGGGCGAGTATCAGGGTGCCATTGCCTATGTGGTGTGCGGCAGCAAGCGGTACTGGACTCCCCAGAACCGCCGGGAGCTGGGCGAGATCACCAAGATCATCAACGCCTACCTGAGCAAACATCTGGCCGTGAACGCCGTGAGCCGCGGCATGACCTCTGCCCCCGAGTTTGACCGGCTGACCGGCCTGCTGGCCTTTTCCCGTTTCAAGGAGGAGGTCTCCCACAAGATCATCGGCGGCTATGCCGAGGGCTTCCAGATCTTCTACTGTGACTTCGAGAACTTCAAATACTTCAACGAAAAATACAGCTACGCCACCGGTGATCAGCTGCTGAAGGAATTCAGCGATTTCCTCATCGAGGCGGCCCGCCACTGGGGCGAGTGCTTCCTGTGCCGGGTGGTGGGTGACCAGTTCGTACTCTACCTCTCCTGCCGCGACGAGAAAGGCCCGCTCCACTATGCAGACACGCTCTGCCGCCAGTTTGAGCAGTATCAGGCCCAGCATTACCCGGAGGTACGCCTGCGGGTGCGGATGGGTGTGTACGCCATTGAGCCCGGCTGCCTGAGCGCATCTGCCGCCATCGACAAGGCAAACTTTGCCCGCAAGCAGGTGCACAGCAACACCCGCGTGTCTGCCATCCAGTTTGACAAAAAGCTGGAGGTCAAGCAGACCCTGACCGGTGAGCTGCTGAGCGGCCTGCCGCAGGCGCTTGAAAACGGCGAATTCAAACTGTACCTCCAGCCCAAGTTCTCGCCCAAGGATCTCTCGGTCATCGGAGCTGAGGCGCTGACCCGCTGGATCAAGCCGGACGGCACCGTGGTCTACCCCGACCAGTTCATTCCCATTCTGGAATCCACAGGCCACATCATGGAGCTGGATCTGTACATCTTCGAGCAGGTGGCCCAGTTCCTGCAACGCAATGCACAGGCCGGGCACCGGCTGCTGCCCATTGCGGTGAATGCCTCGGCGGTGCTGGCCCGGGAGGATGCCCCCACCCAGGAGTACAGCGAAATTCTGGAAAAGCACAACATCAGCGCCCGGATGCTGGAGATCGAGCTGACCGAGACAGCGGTGGTCTCGGAGTACGATCGGGTGAAGCGCCTGCTTTCCTCCTTCCAAAGCAATGGAATGCAGACCTCGCTGGACGATTTCGGCGCGGGCGGTTCCCTGCTGAACAACATGGTGGATATCCCCGTGAACACCATCAAGCTGGACAAACTCTTTCTGACCCGGTGCAGTTCCAACGCGCGGGGCACCGATTTTCTGCGGGAGATCGTGCATCTGGTCAAACGGCTGGGCTTTAACGTCATCTGTGAGGGCATCGAGACCGAGGAGCAGGTGCAGCTCCTCCGCTCGCTGGACTGCGATGGTGCGCAGGGCTTCTGGTTTTCCAAGGCCATCCCGGCTGAGGAGTTCGAGCGGCGGTATCTCTGCGACTGAGACAAAAAAACACTCCCCTTCGGGCGGAGCCGTGCGGCACACGGTCCTGCCCGAAGGGGAGTGTTGCTGTTTAGAAAGAATTATACCGTGGTCTCGACCCGGGGAGCCCCACCGGCAATTTCTTCTGCCGTCAGGGGGGCAGCCTGCGCCGGGACGTTCAGGCGCTCCTTGGCGACTGCCAGCATCAGCTTGATGCGGTTTTCCTGGTTGACCCGGGTGGCGCTGGGGTCATAATCGATGGGGGTGATGTTGGCGCTGGGATACAGGGCACGGATCTTGTTCACCATGCCCTTGCCCACGATATGGTTGGGCAGGCAGCCGAAGGGCTGGGCACAGACGATGTTGCCGTAGCCGCCCTGCACCAGCTCGATCATCTCGGCGGTCAGCAGCCAGCCCTCGCCCATCTTGGCACCCAGCGAAATGATGCCCTTGGGCTTTTCCACCAGCTCCTTGAAGGGCCCGGGGGCGTAGAATCCGGCATCGGCTGTGGCCTTGAGCATGGCACGCTCCACGCTGTCCAGCCAGTTAAGCAATTGATCGGTGCCCATCTTGACGGCCAGCTTGCCGCCGTAAAGGACATGATCCTCGCCCATATTGAAGATGCAGTACTGCACAAAGCCCATCAGGCCCGGGAAGTTCACCTCACAGTCCTGGCTCTCCAGGAACTTCTGCAGGTCGTTGTTGCCCAAGGGGCTGTATTTGACGTAGATCTCACCGACCACACCCACCTTGACCTTGGGCACCCGGGTCACGGGGATGGCCGCAAAATCCTTTGCAATGAGCGGGAAGGTGTGCTTCATTTCCCGGGCAGTAAAGCCCTTGCCGGCCAGCAGAACACGGCCCAGACGCTCGACCCACAGATCGACCATCCGGTCAGCGGCACCCTTTTCGTTCTCGTAGGGGGCCACCTGATTGCGCAGGGCACAGAGCATATCGCCGTAGAAAATGCAGGCCAGCGCGCGGCGGGCCAGCGGCAGGGTCATCTGGAAGCCGCTGTCTTTTTCCAGACCAGAGAAGTTCAGGCTGGCAACGGGGATCTGGGGATAGCCCGCTTTGACCAGAGCCTTGCGGAGCAGGTGGATGTAGTTGGAAGCACGGCAGCCGCCGCCGGTCTGGGTGATGAGCAGGGCCGTGTGATCCAGGTCATACTTGCCGCTGTTCAGGGCATCCAGAAACTGGCCGATGACCAGCAGGGCCGGATAGCAGGTGTCGTTGTGGACGTATTTCAGGCCAAGCTGTGCCACGGCGCTGCCGCAGTTGCCCAGGATCTCGCACTTGTAGCCGTCGTAGCGCAGGGCGTATTCCAGCAGCCGGAACTGGGTAATGGCCATGTTGGGGATGAGGATGGTGTGGGTCTGCTTCATCTCCGGGGTAAATTTGGGATAATTGTATTCCATAGGTTCCTCCTATGTATCAGGCTTCTGCCTTGGGGGCGGCCTTTTCCTCTGCCGCCTCATCGCGCTCCTCCAGAGCGGCGAACAGGCTGCGCAGACGGATGTTGACCGCACCCAGATTGGTGATCTCATCGATCTTGAGCTGGGTGTAGAGCTTGCTGCCTGCCTGCAGGATCTCGCGGGTCTCATCGGTGGTAATGGCATCCACGCCGCAGCCAAAGGAGACCAGCTGCACCAGATCCATATCCTTCTGGGTGGTGCAGTACTTGGCCGCCGCATACAGGCGGCTGTGGTAGGTCCACTGGTTCAGCACACTGGTGGGGAACTTTTCCACCCGGTTGGAGATGCTGTCCTCGGTGACAACAGCCGCGCCGTGGCGGGTGATGAGGTGGTCGATGCCATGGTTGATCTCAGGGTCAACGTGGTAGGGGCGGCCAGCCAGCACGATGATGCGCTTGCCCTGACGGCGTGCCTCATCAATGATCTCGCTGCCCTTGACCCGGATCTGGGCCATGTGGGCCTCGTGCTCGGCGTAGGCAGCATCGGCAGCGGCCTGCACTTCCTTTTCGGAAATGCCGCCGAAGTATTTGGGCAGGACTTCCTTTGCCATCTTGCGGACAAAGTCCTTGGGGCGGTGGATGCCCACATAGTCATAGATAAACTTCTGACCCTCCAGCTCGGGGCAGTTGCCTGCCAGAACTTCAGGGTAATAGGCCACCACCGGGCAGTTATAGTGGTTGTCGCCCAGTCCTTCGTCAAAGTTGTAAGTCAGGCAGGGGTAGAAGATGGCATCCAGATGCATCTGGCTCAGGGCCTTGATGTGGCCATGGCTCAGCTTGGCCGGGAAGCAGGCGGTATCGCTGGGGATGGTGGCCTGACCGGCCAGATACAGCCCCCGGCTGGACACCGGGCTGGTGTGCACGGCAAAGCCCAGCCTGGTCCAGAAGGTGTACCAGAAGGGCAGCAGCTCGTACATATTCAGGCAGAGCGGAATGCCAATGGAGCCGCGCTTGCCGGGCACGGGCTTGTAACCGGCCAGCAGCTGCTGCTTGTAGGCGTACAGATTCAGGCTGTCGTCCTCGCTCTTACCAGTCACGGGCTTATCGCAGCGGTTGCCGGAGATGAACTTGCGGCCATCGGCAAAGGTGTTGATGGTGAGCTGGCAGTGGTTGCCGCAGCCGCCGCACTTGACACTGACCACCTTCTGGTCGAAGGCTTCCAGCTCGGCCAGATTCATCATCCTGGAAGTTTCCTGATGGTTCTTATGGCTCTGGCGCAGGCCGAACAGGGCCGCGCCGTAGGCACCCATCAGGCCCGCGATGTCGGGGCGGATGACCTCCACGCCCATCTCTTTTTCAAAGGCGCGGAGAACAGCTTCATTGTAGAAAGTACCGCCCTGCACCACGATCCTGCGGCCCAGCTCCTCGGGGCTGGATGCGCGGATGACCTTGTACAGCGCGTTCTTGACCACACTGATGGACAGACCGGCGGAAATATTCTCGATGGAAGCGCCGTCCTTCTGGGCCTGCTTGACCGAGCTGTTCATAAACACGGTACAGCGGCTGCCCAGATCCACGGGGCGGTCTGCGAACAGGCCGAGAGCGGCGAACTTCTTGACATCATAGCCCAATGCCTGAGCAAAGGTCTGCAAAAAGCTGCCGCAGCCGGAGGAGCAGGCCTCGTTCAGGAAGATGTTGCTGATGGCACCATCCTCGATCTTGAAGCACTTCATGTCCTGACCGCCGATATCGATGATGAAATCTACATCGGGCATAAAGTATTTGGCGGCGGTGAAATGAGCCACCGTTTCCACCAGGCCATAATCACAGCGGAAGGCGTTCTTGACCAGTTCCTCGCCGTAGCCAGTGGTGGTCACGCTGGCCACCTGCAGGCCGGGGTGCTCCCGGTAGATATTGATCAGCTGTTCCCGGATCAGGGGCAGCGGGTTGCCAAGGTTGGGCTGGTAATTGGTGTACAGGATCTGGCTCTTCTCGTCCACCACCACCAGCTTGACGGTGGTGGAGCCGGAGTCGATGCCGATATGCACCGGGCCGCACTGGGCGCTGAAAGGCACATGAGGCACTCTGTGGGACATGTGCCGGGCATGGAATTCCTCGTACTCCTGCTTGTTGGCAAAGAGCGGAGGCTCACTGGCATAAGTAGCGGTGGCGGCGTACTGGTCCAGCGCGTCGGCCACTGCGGAGAGGTCGAACTCCTTGTCCGCATAGAGGGCGGCACCCAGCGCCACATAGAGCAGGCTGTTCTCGGGGCAGGTTCCGGTGACCCCCAGCGCCTCATCAAAGCTCTTGCGCAGCACGCTGCTGAAGGTCAGCGGCCCGCCCAGATACAGGATATTGCCCCTGATGGGGCGGCCCTGTGCCAGACCGGCAATGGTCTGGTTGACCACCGCCTTGTAGATGCTGGCGGCGATATCCTCCGTGCGCGCGCCCTGATTGATGAGGGGCTGCACGTCACTTTTGGCAAACACGCCGCAGCGGGACGCGATGGTATAGGTGCGCTCGGCCTTTTCCGCGGCCTTGTTCATCTCGTCGGCACTCATCTTCAGCAGGGTGGCCATCTGGTCAATAAAGGCACCGGTGCCGCCGGCACAGCTGCCGTTCATGCGGACCTCGGTGCCGTTGGTCAGGAACAGGATCTTTGCGTCCTCGCCGCCCAGCTCGATCACGCAGTCGGTGGCGGGCACAAACCGCTTGACTGCCACACGGGTGGAGAACACCTCCTGCACAAAGGGCACGCCGCAGCTGTCGGCCAGGCCCATACCGGCAGAACCGGAGATGCTCAGCAGAGCCTTGTTTCCGTGCAGGTGCTCTGCATCGATGCGGCGCAGCAGCTCCTGCGCCTTTTCCAGAATATGGCTGTAATGACGCTCGTATGTTGAATAAATCAGCGCATCATGTTCGTCCAGCACCGCGCACTTGATGGTGGTGCTTCCGATGTCAAGACCTACTCTCACTTGCTTTTCCTCCTGAGGAACAATATAAAAATACAGTTGTATTATACTCAAAAATCGGGATACAATCAATCCAGTCACCACATTTTACACGCAAAAAATAGTATTTTCCGCTCAAAAAGTTAAACATTTTGTTAAATTCACGAATACAGCCCCCCTGTTTTTCTACATTCCGGTTAAGATTCTTTACTCGGAGTGATTTTTACACAAAAACGCCCTGCCCCGGAAAAGCCCGGAGCAGGGCGCTGAATATCATATCATTCCATTTTATCGGACAACAGGGCAAGCTCCCGCAGGATCTGCCAGCGCAGGCCGTCGGCAGTGGTGAGTGCCGGATGAATGGTGTGCAGTTCCACGCTGCCCTCAATGGGAAACATCGTTCCGGCCAGCGGGATGCGTACCTCTGCCCGGGTGCCGCTTCCAGCATCGCGCGGCGTGAGGGAAAGCACCCACCCCATGTGGGCGCAGTAGCGGCGGCAGAGCAGCAGCCCTGCCTGCACACCGCCCAGGAAGCGGCGGCGGTTCTCCATCCAGTTTTCACCGGTGGGCAGGCCGCAGCCGTCGTCCTCCACGATCAGGTACAGATCCTCGTCGTCCCGGGTGAGCCGGATCTTGATCTGCCCGCCGGGGCTTACGGCCCGCAGGGCGTTGGAAAGCAGATGAAACAGCAGCTGCTCGGCCTCCTGGGCATCCGCCTTGACATAGCAGCGCCGGAACGGGCTGTGATCCACGATCAGCCGGATGCCCAGCTGCTTCTCGATCTCCGGGGCCATCTGGGCGGCCTCCATCAGAATCCAGCACAGGTCTACCGGCTTCATGGACGGCTTGTCGTTCATCTCCACTTCCAGCAGACCCATCATTTCCCGCAGGGTGCGCTCCAGGCGGATGCTCTCCTGCCCCATATCCTCCAGCGCCTGCCGGGTCCTTTCGTCTCCGGTCCGGGCCAGATGCATCTGCAGGTATTCCCGGTTCTGGTCCATGATGCGCAGGGAGTGCAGCAGCACGCTCTCAAATTGTTTGCGGGGGAAATCCCCCATCCCGCTCTCTTTTGCCATTCCGTTCTCTCTCTTTTTTCTCATCGTCCGGCCTTCCGTCCCTGCGTTCCGCTGTCGATCAATTTCTGGCGGCCCGCATAGATCAGCTTGCCCAGGGTAACGCTATGCCCCATCAGGCCGTAATCCTGCTTGAATTTCTGCCAGGCTTCGGTGTTGTATTTTTCCACCCCGTCGATCAGGCGGCGCATCCCGCAGTCCACAGCGGCCACTGTGGTGTGGTGTTCCTCGGCCACAGTCTGCAGGATCTCCTTGCGCACGGCCAGCTTCCGCTCTGTGCCGCATACGACCTGCAGCGCGGTGGTCAGATATTCACAGTTCACATCCGGCTGCTGGATGCCCCACTCCGCATAAAGCTGCTTGCAGAACGGCAGCACCCAGAAGATGCCGATGTCCGTGGAGCTGCGCAGATCCAGCAGCAGATCCAGCAGGCTGCTGCGCTCCGGCAGGTACTGCCTGCCGTCCGGCCGCAGGAACGATGCCGTGGCATCGCTGTACCAGTCATCCCCCTGCAACAGCAGCAGCGGGCGGTTATGCAGGCTGTTGAGCCGCTTGAGGAACTCATACCCGTCCATATCCTCCAGCTGGCTCGAAAGCACCACGATATCCACACTGCGCTGCTGGCGCAGCTCCCGCAGCAGCTCCTCGCCGCTGTGGAAACATACACAGCAGATCGCAGGATTCTGCTCCTCCAGATAATTTTTCCGGACGCGGATCTCCCGCTCGTCGTAGCTCAAAAGCGCGACATGCAGCTTTGAAACGAGTCGTTCCGTCAATCCAACCTTCCCCTTTGCCTTAAATTTGCCGCACTTTTCTTCCGTGCGTACTGTACGATACTATTTTATAAGGCCCTGCGGAAAGATTCAATCCCCGAAAAAACGTCACTATGCGTCGAACCGTGCAGGAATGACGGCTTTTTGCGTCTTGTTTTCTGGTAATTTACGTCATAAAGTGTCGATTTTTGTTTCTTTTACCTTCTCCAGCATAACACCATCTTTCCAGAAAAGCAACGGTTTGTTCACATTCATCTGATACCATATCTACGTTATTTTGTTTTTTGTCCGGCATTTCCCACACGCCGCCGGGCATGCATAAGAAAGGCCTGCCTATGCTACAACTGAAAAAGATCCGCAAGGAATACAAAACCGGTGACCTTGTACAGACCGCACTGAATGATGTCAGCCTGAACCTGCGCGACAGCGAATTCGTCGCCATCCTGGGCCCCTCCGGCTCCGGTAAGACCACCCTGCTGAACATCATCGGCGGCCTGGATCGGTACGACAGCGGTGACCTTGTCATCAACGGGATCTCCACCAAAAAGTACACCGACCGCGATTGGGACTCCTACCGCAACCACACCATCGGCTTTGTGTTCCAGAGCTACAACCTGATCCCTCATCAGACCGTTCTGGCCAACGTGGAGCTGGCCCTGACCATTTCCGGCATCTCGGGCGCAGAGCGCAAGCGCCGCGCCACCGAGGCGCTGCAGAAGGTGGGGCTGGGCAATCAGCTGCATAAGCACCCCAGCGAGATGTCCGGCGGCCAGATGCAGCGCGTTGCCATTGCCCGTGCGCTGGTCAACAATCCGGATATCCTGCTGGCGGACGAGCCCACCGGCGCGCTGGACAGCGAGACCAGCATCCAGGTCATGGAGCTGCTCAAGGAGGTGGCAAAGGACCGGCTGGTGGTCATGGTCACCCACAACCCGGAGCTGGCCCAACAGTACGCCACCCGCATCGTGAACCTGAAGGATGGTGTCATCCGCTCCGACACCGCCCCCTACGAGCCCGACACCGTTCAGCTTGCCCCTGCCGTTCACAAGAACATGGGCCGCTCCTCCATGTCGTGGTGGACCTCGCTGACCCTGAGCTTCAACAACCTCTGGACCAAAAAGACCCGCACCCTGCTCACGGCCTTTGCTGGCTCTATCGGCATCATCGGCATTGCGCTGATCATTTCCCTGTCCACCGGTGTCAACCAGTATATCGCCGATATGGAGCGGGACACCCTTTCCGAGTACCCGGTGCAGATCCTGCGCAGCGGCATGGACCTGACCAGCCTGCTGTCTGCTGACCTGCCCGGCCAGCCCGCCGCCCCCGACCTCGGCGAAGGGATGGTGCCGGTGCGCCAGCTCGTGACCCAGATGGTTTCCGGCATCACCTCCAACGACCTAAAGAGCCTGAAAACCTACCTCGAGAGCGATGCCTGCAGCATCGGGGAGAGCGTTTCCTCGGTGGAGTATTCCTATAATGTACAGCCCCAGATCTACCGCCAGGACCCGGACGGCAGCATCCGGCAGGTGAACCCGGATTCCTCCCTTTCCGCTCTGGGCATCAGCTCCACCAGCTCGACCAACAACATGATGGCCAGCATGATGAACACCAGCGTGTTCTACCAGCTGCCCGCCAGCGATGCCCTGTATCATTCCCAGTACGAGGTCAAGGCAGGCCGCTGGCCCGAAAGCTACAACGAATGCGTTGCCGTGCTGGGTGCGGATGGTTCCATCACCGATTATGCTCTCTACGCGCTGGGTCTGCGGGACAACGCCGAGCTGGACAAGATGATCCAGCAATTCGCCCAGAACCAGAATGTGGATGTGCCCGAAGATTTCAAGACCTACCGGTACAGCGATTTTCTGGGCCGCACCTTCAAACTGGTCAACGCGGCCGACCGCTACCAGTACGACGATGCCCACAGCACCTGGGTGGATAAATCGGACGACAAGGCCTTCCTGCAGGAGCTTGTGGCCAACAGCGAGACCATGACCATCGTGGGCGTGGTGCAGCCCAGGGAGAACGCCTCCGCCGCCATGCTGTCCTCCGGCATCGCCTATCCCGCCTCCCTGACCCGGCACGTCATGGACACCGCCGCCCAGAGCAGGCTGGTGCAGGACCAGCTCGCCGACCCGCAGACCAATGTGCTGAACGGCGAACCCTTCGGCACCGAGCAGACCGCTGCCTTGGACATGGCTTCCCTCTTCTCCATTGACACCGACCAGCTCGAGAGCGCCTTCCAGTTCGACCCCGGTAAGCTGGATCTTGACCTGAGTGACGGTTCCGTAGATTTTTCCTCCCTCATTGACCCGGACAGCTTCCAATTTGATCTGGCCGAAACGCCCGACATCGACATGAGCGCCCTGACGGACGTGTTCGCCAACATGGACATTTCCATCCCCGCCGACAAAATGCAGCAGCTGGCCCAGAAGGTGATGACTGGCTACAAGGATTACATCATCGGCAACGGCATTCTGGGGCTGGACAAGATCAGTTTTGACCAGTATCTTGCCAGTGACCAGTTCCAGCAGCTGATGAAGGATTCCATGGGCAGCCTCATCGATACCGCTGCCCTGCAGGAGCAGTTTACTGCCGCCATGCAGCAGGTCATGGGCAGCGTGATGTCAAACTTCTCGGAACAGATCGCCGCCGAATTGCAGGCCCAGCTGGGCACTGCCATGGAGCAGGCCATGGGCCAGATCAGCACAAACCTGCAGAGTCAGATGACCGAACGCTTCTCCTCTCTGGGCAGCCAGATGGAAAGCGCGCTGAAGATCGACGCAGATGCGTTCCGGAATGCCATCCGATTCAACATGACCGAGGACGATCTGGCGGAGCTGATGAAGTCGAAAATGATGTCCACCAGCGCCACCTATGAAAGCAACCTGCAGGCCTTTGGTTATGCCAGCGAGGACGACCCCAGCCAGATCAACATCTATCCGCTGGACTTCGAGCAAAAGGCTAAGGTCCTCAACGTGCTGGACAGCTACAATGCCGCCATGCGTGAACAGGGCGCGGAGGACAAGGTGATCCAGTACACCGATGTAGTGGGCACCCTGATGACCTCCGTGACCAGGATCATCAACATGATCTCCAACATGCTGGTGGCCTTTGTCTCCATCTCGCTGGTGGTCTCCTCCATTATGATCGGCATCATCACCTATATCAGCGTGCTGGAGCGCCGCAAGGAGATCGGCATCCTGCGTGCCATCGGTGCTTCCAAGCGGAACATCTCCGAGGTGTTCAACGCCGAGACCTTCATCATCGGCCTGTGCTCGGGCCTCATGGGCATCGGCCTCAGCAGACTGCTGCTCATTCCGGGCAACATGCTCATCCAGAAGATCGCCGTCGGCACCAGCGTAGTGGCCGTTCTGCCCTGGAAGGCCGCTGTGGTGCTGGTTGCGCTGGCAACTGTGCTGACCATTCTGGGCGGCTTCATCCCCGCCAAAACCGCTTCCCGCTCTGACCCTGTCAAGGCTCTGAGAGCAGAATAAGATCGCTTTTCCAAAGAGGCTGTTGCACAAGCCCCAGCAAAAAAGACCAGAGTTGTTTCGCCAAACGGCGTTACAACTCTGGTCTTTTGCTTTAATATGAACAGTGCGGCGGCTTCTTTACCACTCTTCTTCGTCAGCGCCCACCCTTGTGCGGCGGAACATGCTCTCCACAATGGCGCAGTATTTATCCGCCAGACAGACGATGACCGCCTCGCGGCAGGTCGGGATATGGCGGAAAGTCAGGGGCCACATGTGGCTTGCAATGATGTTCTGCTCCTTTTTGGTAATGCCGAACACCCGCTGTGCGTTCACACAGGCAGACCCCGGGTGAGAAAAGCCGTGCATCTCAAACAGATGCCGCAGGCCGCGGAAGGAGCCCTGCTTGTGCCAGTCATAGAGATAGAAATCGTGGAGGAAAGCCCCCACGGCCAGCGTGGTCTCATCGGCTCCCAGATGGAAGCGGTGGTTGATCCAGCAGCTGACCACGACCACATTCTTGCAGTGCTGGTAGGTGGTCACATCACCGTGCTGGATAAACTCACGCATTTCCTGCACCTTGGGGTGATGGTCGTACTGTTCCAGAATAGCGGACAGGCGCTCCCGTTCCGTTTGTGAAAGCTGCATGGAAAATTCCCTTTCTTTTTGTCAGAAACGCTCAGCTCAGCTCCGCAGCTGAACCGGGTTGGAGCTGCCAAAGTTCTCAGCGGCCGAAGGAGTTTCGCGGGTCAGGCTCAGGTCCACCAGATACTGCTTGCCGTCGCCCAGTGCTTCCAGCTCGGCCAGCTTGGCCTCGGCAGAAGCCTTGTCCGGGTACCACTGGATGAGGAAGAAGTTTTCCTCCTCCACGCCGTAATACAGCCACTGGCCGTCCGCCCGCAGCAGGTCGTCCAGATGGTCCACCTCGTCGCCGTCGGTCAGGCCCAGGCCTTCCTCGGCGTAGACATTTTCAGGTTCCACCTGCAGCACCTCGATGACCTGAATGGCGCTCTGTAAGTATTCATCCTGCGAAATGCTCTTGTCCGAGCGTTCCCAGCCCGTCAGGAATGCCTGCATCAGCAGGTTCTTCACGGAGATCTCCGGCTTCATTGCCATAACATATTCCTCTTTCCTCGTTTGTTTCCGCTGACCAGTATACGCTAAAAATTGTGAAAGGTCAACTATTTCTTTATGAATTTTTTGTAGCAACGCACAAAAGGCATTTTGTTCCAGTTCATTTCTGAACTTTTTATGAAACCCCTTGATTTTTGACCCGCATCGGTGTATATTAGCACTCGAAAGATATGAGTGCTAAGAAGATGCAGCATCGGCTGCTTCTTTTGCATTGCCGCTCCTTTTGCAAGGGGCCGGATCTGAATACTGTACAAAAGAGGTTTTGTATTATGGCGAAGAAAGAATTTCAGGCTGAAAGCAAAAAGCTGATGGACATGATGATCAACTCCATCTACACCAACAAGGAGATCTTCCTCCGTGAGCTGATCTCCAACGCTTCGGATGCCATCGACAAACTTTATTATAAGAGCCTGACCGATCCCTCCGTGGGCATGAACAAGGGCGATTTCCGCATCCTGCTCACCCGCGATAAGGACAATCGCCTGCTGACTGTCTCCGATAACGGCATCGGCATGACCAAAGAAGAGCTGGAGCAGAACCTGGGCACCATCGCCCACTCCGGTTCTCTGGACTTCAAGAAGGACAATAAGGACGAGAACATCGACATCATCGGTCAGTTCGGCGTGGGCTTCTACTCCGCCTTCATGGTCGCCGACAAGGTCACCGTCATCTCCAAGGCATACGGTGCGGATGAGGCTTGGCAGTGGGAGTCCAGCGGTGCTGACGGCTACGAGCTGACCCCCGCTGAGAAGGAAACCGCCGGTACCGACATCATCCTGCACATCAAGGACAGCACCGATACCGACAATTACGAGAACTTCCTCGATGAATACGGCATCGTGGCCATCGTCAAAAAGTACAGCGACTATGTGCGCTATCCCATCCAGATGGAGCGGGAGAAGAGCCGCCAGAAACCCGAACCCGATCCCAAGCCCGAGGACTACAAGCCGGAGTGGGAGACCTACACCGAGCTTGAGACCCTGAACAGCATGGTGCCCATCTGGAAGAAGCAGAAGAGCGAGGTCACCGATGAGGAATACGCCAGCTTCTACAAGGATAAATTCAACGATTATTCTGACCCCGCCCGCGTCATCGTGAGCCGCACCGAGGGCACCGCCAACTACAACGCCCTGCTGTTCGTGCCCAGCCACCGCCCCTATGATTTCTACACCAAGGAGTATGAGAAGGGTCTGGCTCTGTACGCATCCGGCGTGCTCATCATGGAAAAGTGCGCAGACCTGCTGCCCGATTACTTCAGCTTCGTCAAGGGCATTGTGGACAGCCAGGATCTGAGCCTGAACATCAGCCGCGAGATGCTGCAGAAGGACAACCAGCTCAAGCTGATCCACAACGCACTGGAAAAGAAGATCAAGAACGAGCTGCACTCCATGCTGGTCAACGACCGCGAAAAGTACGAGGCATTCTGGAAGGAGTTCGGCCGCCAGATCAAGTTCGGCGCTTACTCTGATTACGGGATGCACGCCGAGCTGCTGCGCGACCTGCTGCTGTTCTGGTCTGCCAAGGAGCAGAAGATGGTCACCCTGCAGGAGTATGTGGACAAGATGCCTGCCGAGCAGAAGTTCATCTACTTTGCCGCCGGTGACTCCACTGACCGTCTGGCCAAGCTCCCCGCCGCCGAGCTGGTTCTGGACAAGGGCTATGATGTCCTGCTGCTGACCGAGGATGTGGATGAGTTCTGCCTGCAGATCATGCGCAGCTACCCCCGCAAGGATGCCGAGGGCAAAGACGGCACCGTGGAGTTCAAGAACGTCAACAGCGGTGATCTGGGCCTTGAGACCGAGGACGAGAAAAAGGCCGCTGAAGATGCCACCGCCGAGAACAAGCCCCTGTTCGATGCCATGAAGGACGCTCTGGACGGCAAGGTCAAGGAGGTCAAGGTCTCCACCCGCCTGAAGGATCACCCTGTCTGCCTGAGCGCCGACGGCCCCCTGTCCATCGAGATGGAGAAAGTGCTCTCCAAGCAGCCCGGCAGCGAAGGCGTGAAGAGCGACAAGGTGCTGGAGCTGAATATCAACCACCCCGTGTTCGCCGTGCTGAAGGCCGCACAGGAGGCCGGTGATGCCGACAAGGTCAAGAAATACAGCAGCCTGCTCTATGCACAGGCACAGCTGATCGAGGGTCTGCCCGTGGATGATCCCGCCGCTTACGCCGAGGCCGTTTGCAGCCTGATGAAGTAATTTTCTTTCCCACAAATAAATTACCCCCTTAACAAAAGGGCCGTGCTCCGCTATAATAAAGTGGAACACGGCTTTTTTGTTTTAGGAGGATTCTGCCCCATGGAGCCCAGACGCAGCAAACATTTTCTTGCCCACATCCCAACCATCGCGTTACTGGTGTTGTTCGCCATGTCGCCCTGGCTGGGCATCCTGTTCTTCATCCTGCGTGCCATTGACCGGGATGCCGAAAAAAAGGAGCAGGAGAACGCGGAATATTCCTGCGATTTCCGTCCCCAGGACACCGGTGCCGGTCAGCCGGCCCGGGACACTGAGCCGGTCTACGGCCACGATGTGCCCACTGCCGAGCAGCAGAACGCCAAAAAGTGGCACAAGACCCTGACCAGCCTCTGCACGGTGTTCGGCGGCATCTTTCTGGGGGTGGGCCTTGCAGGCCTTGCCGATATCATTGACATGTGGGGCTACTGGTTCGACTGGGGCGAGTTTCTGACCGCGCTGGCCCAGACCATTGGCGGCGGCGCTGCGCTGGCCATGGTTCTGCGGATGAAACAGGCCCGCCATCTGGAGCGCCAGCTGGACAAGATCGTTGGGACCCGGGATAATATCCCGCTGGACGAACTCTTTGCAGCCGCGGGCATTGATGCCGACAAGGGCCGCGCCGCCGTGGAGCGCGCCATCGACCACGGCTATTTCGGGGCCGATGCCTATATCGACAACCGCACCGGCACGCTGGTGGTGCGGGGCGCTGCGCCCCAGCCGCCCAGGCCCGCCGAGCCCGCACCCGCACCGGCTCCCGAGGATCAGTATGCCGCCCTGCAGCGCCAGCTCCGGCAGGCCAACGATGCCATCCCCGACCCGGTGATGACGGCCAAGATCTCCCGGCTGGAGGATGTCAGCGCCCGCATCTTCGCACTGGCAAAAAAGGACCCGGACAAAAAAGCCCAGCTGCAGAAATTTATGGATTACTACCTGCCCACCGCGCTGAAGCTGCTGAATACCTACGCACAGCTTTCGGCACAGGATGTGCAGGGCACCAACATCACTGAGGCAAAGCAGAGCATTGAACGGAGCATGGATCTGCTCATCACCGCCTTTGAAAACCAGCTGGACAAGCTGTTTGCCTCCGATGCGCTGGATGTTTCCACCGACATTGCCGCGCTGGAAGGGATGCTGAACCTCGACGGGCTCACCGGCGGCGATTTCACGCCCCGGAGCTGACCGCCGGAACTGCGTTGACCTTTCATCCAGATGCAACAATAATACATGGTCTTTTCTCGACAGAACCGATATTATAGAATCAGAAGAACGGGCCCTGGCCCTTTGAAGAATCATTCACCTATACGAGGAGGAACGCGCCATGATGAAGCCTATTTCTGTCTGGAAGCAGGAGCTGGCGGGCGGCACCCATACCGCCCGGCTGGCCTCCCTCTACTGCTGTTCGCCGGAGCAGACCGCTGCCCACGCCGCACGCTATGCGGCAGTGCTGGACGGGCTGGAAGCTACCTTTGGTGCCCACACCGAGGCCGGACTGTACAGCGCCCCGGGCCGCACCGAGATCGGCGGCAACCACACCGACCACCAGCATGGCCGGGTGCTGGCCGGCAGCGTGAACATTGACATGATCGCTGCCGCTGCCCCCAACGGCCTGAACCAGCTGCGTGTGCAGAGCGAGGGCTATGACCTCTGTGTCATCGACCTTGGCGACCTTGCTGCCCGCAAGGAGGAAGAGAATACCACCATGGCCCTGCTGCGGGGCGAGTGCGAGGCTTTCAAGGAGCGTGGCGCTGCCCTCTCCGGCCTGGACGTGTACATTTCCTCCAACGTGCCCAAGGGCAGCGGCGTTTCGTCCTCTGCCGCCTTTGAGGTGCTGATCGGTGTCATTCTGAACGACCGCTTCATGGCCGAAAAGGTCTCCCCCATCGCCATTGCGCAGATCGGCCAGTGGGCAGAGAACGTCTACTTTGGCAAGCCCTGCGGCCTGATGGATCAGATGGCCTCCAGCGTGGGCAACATTATCACCATCGACTTTGCCGATCCTGCCCACCCCGATGTGGAGCCAGTGCAGGTGGATTTCTCTCAGGCCGGCCTTGCCCTCTGCATCCTGGATTCCGGTGCAGACCACGCCGACCTGACCGATGAATACGCCGCCATTCCCAACGAGTGCCGCGCCGTGGCCGCTGTCTGCGGCGGCGAAGTCCTGCGGGATGTGCCCTTTGAGACCTTTATTGCAAATCTGCCCGCATGCCGCAAACAGTGCGGCGACCGTGCCGTGCTCCGGGCTTTCCACGTCTACGCTGACAACCAGCGCGTTGCCCGGCAGGTAAACGCCCTGCGCGCCGGTGATTTTAAGACCTTCCTGCAACTGGTCAACGAATCCGGCACCAGCAGCTGGGAATACCTGCAGAACGTCATCCCTGCCGGGTACAAGGAGCATCAGGAAGTGGCTGTGACCATTGCCGCCGCAAAGCATTTCCTGAACGGCGCGGGCGCTGTCCGCGTTCACGGCGGCGGCTTTGCCGGCACCGTGCAGGCCTTTGTACCGCTGGAGAAGCTGGATGCCTTCAAGGCTGAGATGGAGGCCATTCTGGGTGCAGGCAAGTGCCACATCCTCTCCATCCGTCCGGAAGGAGGTGCCGTGCTGTGATCTCTACTGCCATTCAACAGCTCGTCAACTATGGGCTGGACACCGGGCTCATCCTGCCCGATGACGAGATCTACATCCGCAATCAGCTGCTGATGACCATGCAGCTGGACAGCTTTGCCGAGCCTGAGGGGGATGTCTGCTACACCGACCTCGAAAGCATCCTGAAAACGCTGGTGGACGATGCCGTGGCCCGGGGCGTGTGCGAGGACAATTCCACCGCCCGCGACCTGTTTGACACCAGGCTGATGGGTGTGCTGACCCCGCGCCCCTCTATTGTCCGCGCCAACTTTGAGGAGCGGTACGAAAGCGAGGGCCCCCAGGCCGCCACCGACTGGTTCTATGAATTCAGCCAGGATACCGATTACATCCGCCGCTACCGCATCAAGCGGGACGTGAAGTGGGTCACCAAGACCCCCTACGGCGATCTGGACATCACCATCAACCTCTCGAAGCCGGAAAAAGATCCCAAGGCCATTGCCGCCGCCAAGCTGGCCCCCCAGAGCGCCTACCCCAAGTGCCAGCTCTGCGTGGAGAACGAGGGCTATGCAGGCCGGATGAACCACCCCGCCCGCGAAAACCACCGCATCATCCCGCTGACCATCAACGGCAGCGCATGGAATCTGCAGTACAGCCCCTATGTCTACTACAACGAGCACTGCATCGTGTTCAACAGCCAGCACACCCCCATGAAGATCGAGCGGGCCACCTTCCGCAAGCTGCTGGATTTCGTGGGCCTGTTCCCCCACTATTTCGTGGGCAGCAATGCCGACCTGCCCATTGTGGGCGGCAGCATCCTGAGCCACGACCACTTCCAGGGCGGCCACTACGAGTTCGCCATGGCCAAGGCCCCCATCGAGAAGAGCTGGGTGTTCCCCGGCTTTGAGGATGTGGAAGCCGGCATCGTCCACTGGCCCATGAGCTGCATCCGCCTGACCTGTGCGGATGACGAGCGTCTGGTGGAGCTGGCAGACAAGATCCTGACCGCATGGCGCGGCTATACCGACGAGGCAAGCTTCATCTTTGCCGAGACGGACGGCGAGCCCCACAACACCATCACTCCCATTGCCCGGGTGCGGGATGGCAGATATCAGCTGGATCTGGTTCTGCGCAACAACATCACCACCCCGGAACACCCGCTGGGGGTCTACCATCCCCACGCAAAACTCCACCACATCAAAAAGGAGAACATCGGCCTGATCGAGGTCATGGGTCTGGCAGTCCTTCCCAGCCGCCTGAAGCAGGAGCTGTTCGATCTGGCAGATATGCTGGTGGCCCGGGTGCCTGCCGAGCAGTACCCCGAAGCCCTGCAGAAGCACGCCGCATGGGCACAGGAGATCCTGGCCCGCCATCCTGAGCTGAACAGCGACAGCGTCCACCTGATCCTGCAGGATGAGGTAGGCCAGGTGTTCGCGCAGGTGCTGGCAGATGCCGGTGTCTACAAGCTGGATGAAGCCGGCCGCGTCGGTTTCGTGCGGTTCCTCGAAAGTGTAAAGTAACCACCACAGGCCGGCGGTGATTCCCCACGCAAGTGAGTACGGGTTGCGGCTCCCAGCGTCTGCTTCGTGCAATTGCACTCGCATCCTGCTGGCCGCGGCCCCAACAAC
>OGPU01000400.1_pt1 | contig 50794 bp, 45 predicted proteins | sample 1552991 | NCBI WGS metagenome assembly OGPU01 (sample SAMEA2580296, study PRJEB22360) | human gut metagenome | biome: human gut; feature: human-associated habitat; material: faeces | place: Denmark | collected 2008/2010 | reverse complement strand
GCCCTGCCTTTGGAAACCGCAAGCTTTTGAAAAAGCTTGAGCAAAACTTTTAATTTTGAAATTTAGACGCGAATAACAAGTGTTAATTTCACAAAAAAGTTGAACGCGTCTTGACGGCGGAGGCACTCCGCCTTGAGCAAAACTTTTAATTGTCTTTAGAAAGTAAGTGTAGGAGCGAACTGTGTTCGCCCGTTTGGTAGCTACTGATTTAAGCCATATTTTTATTTAAAGCGAGGTCGATAAGCTCAGCGATAAGCTGTTTACCTTCTTTTCCACAATTAGCCATAAGCTTAGGATACATACTAATTGAAGTAAAGCCCGGAAGTGTGTTAAGCTCGTTGAGAAGAACTCTGCCGTCTTCTGTTACAAAGAAATCAACTCTTGTAAGTCCAGCACAGCCAAAGAGATGATAGGCCTTTTTAGCAGTTTCTCTTACCTTTTCAATAAGCTCATCACTGATTTTTGCAGGAATATAAAGTTCACTGCTTGCACTCTGATATTTTGCCTCATAGTCATAAAATTCCTTTGCGGGTGCAATTTCACCGGGAATTGAAGCGAAAATATCCTCATTTCCGAATACAGCACATTCAACCTCTTTGCCGATAATATTTTCCTCAAAGAGAATTTTGCTATCCTCTTTTATAGCAATTTCAATAGCGTTGATGAGCTGTTCACGATTTTTAGCTTTATTTACACCAACAGAAGAACCTGCATTTGCTGGTTTGACAAAGATAGGGTATGCAAGAGCATTTTCAACCTGTTCAATACATTTTTCAGGCGAACGCTTATATTCATATGTATAGAACCAAGTGAAATCAGCTTCATCAATTCCGCTGTCACGAAGCATAATGTTTGTAAAAACCTTATCCATACAGCAAGCAGATGCAGCTACGCCACAACCAACATATGGAATCTTGCTAAGCTCAAGAAGACCTTGAACTGTACCGTCTTCACCATTTTTGCCGTGAAGAACAGGGAATACAACATCAAGCTTGACAACCTCACTATGACCGTCACTATTAAGAACAACAAGACCGCCTACTGTTGGAGCAGGAGAGATAAAAGCTTTTTTGTTGTTTGTATCGTTTTCCCATTCACCATTTGCGATTTTATCTGTTGGTGCATTTGTTAAGAACCAGCGACCGTCTTTTGTAATACCTATTGTAACAACATCAAATTTTTCTTTATCGATGCTGTTTATAATATAAGCTGAAGAAAGTCTTGATACCTCATGTTCAGATGAAGCACCACCGAATATTACGGCAATACGCTTTTTGCTCAATGAACTCACTCCTAAAAATGTATTATCTGATATATACTTAGGGTTTTAATTTATTTTATCATAATTTAAAAGTACCTGCAAACTCTATATTAAGAAAGAGCGATTTTTGACATTAGAAATCTAAATTATCTAAAAATTTATTTTGTTTATTTTGCCCAAATTTGCATATAAATTGCTTGTATGCTCGAAAAAGGCTTGATTTTTACGGAAAATAATGTTATTATGTTACCAATTTGTAATTACTTTTACAAATTTATAATTTCGCATATGTATTGTGGTTCGTGGAATTCGCCACGAACAATAGCGAAAAATGCCTTTTTGGCAAGCAGACATTATAAAAGGAGTTTTTCGATGAAAAGAAGTTTAGGAAAATCAGTAACTAAGAAAATTGTTTCTGTTGCAATTGCAGCAGCACTTATTCTTTCAGTTGCTACAACTGGTGTACTTACAACATCAGCTTCTGATAGTACAGGTGTTGGTCTTTCAGCACACGCACTTCAAGCATATAACGAGCATTGGTCATATGTTTGGGGCGGAGCAAGCTATGGGGCAGTTGATTGCTCTGGCTTATTCATTACTTATAACGGTGTAGGTGGCAACAGAACAGACCTTTTAGGCTCATCATCAGAATGGGGCTATGTAGCTGATGGTATTCCAAGGATACATGGTCTTGGACTTCACCAGCCATACCATGTAGGTATCTATATCGGAAGTGGCACAGCTATTGATGCAAGAGATGAAAATTCGGGCGTTGTTTATCACGATGTATATTCAAAGCCATGGGTTGAATGGTTCAAGGTTGCAGGAGTTTCTTATCCTACAACAGGCTGGGTATTGTTTGATGGCGATTCTTTCTACTATGAAAATGGTCAGTATATTGTTAATACATCAAGAACACTCGATGGTGTGACATATTATTTCGATGCTAATGGTGTTTCAAATATTGCACCTCCTTCAAGTGCTTATTCACAGACAGATTACAGCACAGCAACAGCAGCCCCGGCACCAAGTAAGCCAGAGCCAAGCTATGAGGAATCAAGCGAAGAACCTGAGCCAGAGCCAAGCTACGAAGAATCAAGCACAGAACCTGAGCCAGAGCCAAGCTACGAGGAATCAAGCGAAGAACCTGAGCCAGAGCCAAGCTATGAGGAATCAAGCGAAGAACCTGAGCCAGAGCCAAGCTACGAGGAATCAAGCGAAGAAGTATCCGAGCCAGAACCAAGCTACGAGGAATCAAGCACAGAACCTGAGCCAGAGCCAAGCTACGAGGAATCAAGCGAAGAAGTATCCGAGCCAGAGTCAAGCGTTGAGGAATCAAGCAAAGAGGAGTCAGAAGTAAGCAAAGAACCTGAAAAGCCTAAGTTTGTAACACTTACAGAGGGCAACATGGACGAAACTATTGCTGATGCAAAGATAACAGAAATTCAGCAAACTCTCGCAAAGCTTGGTTATTATACATATGAAGTAACAGGTTACTATGGTGAAGCAACTACTGCTGCTGTTAAAGATTTCCAGGCAAAAGCAGGAATTGAAGTAACAGGTAATGTTGACGAAGCTACATGGAATGCTATTTTTGCTGATTCAGCTCCAGTAAAGTATAATAGCTATAAGAGTGGCGATTATGATGAGGAACAGACAGGCATTAAGGATATTCAAGATAAGCTTGTTGCTCTTTCATACCTCACAGCAGGTGAATATGAAGAAGGCAAGTTTGATGGAAATACAGTAATTGCAATGCAGCTTTTCCAGAGTGCTAATGAAATAGAGGCAACAGGCGAAGCAGATTTCAATAGCCAACTCGTACTCTTTAGTGGCAGTGCTGTTGAAAATCCAAATGCTGGTGCAGTTATCTATGGTATGAGTGGAAGTGCTGTTACAAAGCTTCAAGAAAGACTCAAGGCACTAAGATATACAACAGATGAGCCAACAGGCATATTTGATGATGCTACATTAAAGGCGGTCAACGCATATCAGAAGAATGCAGGTCTTGAAGTAAGCAATTTACTTTCTGCTGAAGAATTAAAGGTACTTTATTCTGATAAGGCTGTTAAGTCAGAAGATTATGATAATCTTCAAGTAGGTTATAACGGCAGCGATGTTAAGTCACTTGAAGGTGACCTCACAAAGCTTGGTTATTATGAAGGGTCTATAACAGGCGAATTTAACGATGAGCTTGAAACAGCAGTTCAGGATTATCAGAAAGAGAATAAACTCGAAGCAAACGGTGTTGCTGATGATACAGTTCGTAACAGCATCACAAAGAGCATTGCAAGACAAGGCTCAGAGAATGCACAGTGTATCATTACAGATACTGCGTCAGTTGCAAATGAAGCAATGTCAGGACTTGCAACATCTAAGACAGAGAAGCTTTCATTAGAGAAAGAACAGAGTGATAACCACCTTTCTAATGTAAGGAATATGCTCTATATTCTTCTTGGTTTGATTCTTGTTCTTAGCGTTTCTGTTGTAGCCGCAATGGTAAGGTCTAAAAAGCGTATGACAAAGGCTATGAAAAAAGCAGTTGCACAAAGACACGCTAACGACAACATCAGAAAGTTCTAATTAAAATACACACCTTTCAACACAAAAGACGACTGATTGTTAAAAATCAGCCGTCTTTTGTTATATATAAATTTTCTAAAAAAGAAATCAAAAAATCCGAATGTTAAAATAACATTCGGATTTTTTGGTGGGGCATCAGGGACTCGAACCCCGGACCGACCGGTTATGAGCCGGTTGCTCTAACCAACTGAGCTAATGCCCCTTATTCAGTTGATAATGCTTCCAATCAAGCAAGAATTATTATATCACTTAAAGCCTGATTTGTCAAGAAAATTTTTCCGAAATTGAAAAAAATAAATAAATTTTATTTTATAGCTTTTATTACATCACTAAATATGCTATTATATATTTAGTAATAATTCTTAAAATTGGAGGAATTTATAATGTCAAATATTACAGTTTCAGACTCCATCAGATATATTGGTGCAGATGACCTCGATATAGACCTTTTCGAGAGTCAGTATGTAGTTCCTAATGGCATATCCTATAATTCATATGTTATTCTTGATGATAAGATTACTGTTATGGATACCATTGATAAACGCAAAACAGATGAATGGCTTGAAAATCTCGAAAAAGTCCTTGATGGTAAAAAGCCAGATTATCTTGTTGTTCAGCACTTAGAGCCAGACCACGCAGCAAGCTTAAAAATTCTTGCAGACAAGTATCCAGAAATGAAGCTTGTCGGAAATGTCAAAACCTTTGCGATGATTCCTCAGTTCTTTGATATTGACCTTGAGGATAGAAAGGTAGTAGTAAAAGAGGGTGACGCTCTTAATATTGGTTCTCATACGCTCAAGTTTATTATGGCACCTATGGTTCATTGGCCAGAGGTTATGGTCACATATGAAGAGAGTGAGAAAGTTCTTTTCTCAGCTGATGGTTTTGGAAAATTTGGTGCATTAAGCACTGATGAAGATTGGACTTGTGAGGCAAGACGCTACTACTTTAATATTGTCGGTAAGTATGGTTTTCAGGTTCAGGCTCTCCTCAAGAAGGCAGCAGAACTTGATATTCAAATGATATGCCCACTTCATGGACCTATCCTTAAAGAGAATCTTGGATATTATATCAACAAGTATGATATTTGGAGTAGTTATAAGCCAGAAGATGAAGGTATCTTTGTTGCCTATGCTTCAATTCATGGTAATACAGCTGCAGCAGCAAAACAATTTGCAGAGATGCTAAGAGAAAAGGGTGCAGTTAAGGTTACAGTTTCAGACCTTTCACGCAGTGATATGGCAGAAAATGTCGAAGACGCATTCAGATATAATAAGCTTGTCCTTGCCTCAGCATCATATGACGGCGGGGTATTCCCAGTTATGCAGGATTTCTTGCTCCACTTAAAAGCTAAGAACTATCAGAATCGTACAATTGCGATAATCGAAAATGGTTCATGGGCACCGTCTGCAGCTCGTACAATGAAGGGTATACTTGAAACAATGAAGAACCTTACAGTTTTAGATAATATTGTTACAATCAAGTCAACAGTAAAGCCAGAAACAGTTACAGCCCTTGAAACTCTCGCAGATGATATTATAAAAGCATAGTAGAAAATTTTCTTGAATTCAAAAAGCCACAGTTCATAATTGAATTGTGGCTTTAATTAATGTATTTTAGTTTTTTTGAGGAGAATTACGGCTATCAGATAAAGGCTTGTTAAAAGTAATGTGAAATTATATTTTGATTGAAGTAATAACAAAAAGCCAAGTACTGTACATGGGAATAATATTACAAGAGATAATATAAGCATAGTTCGTTCGGTAGCTTTTTCAGATAGCTTTGATGAGAGAATTAAATATAATGCCTGACCACCATCAAGAGTATCTATTGGCAGAAGATTATATATAAGTAAAAGAATATTAGTTCCTGAAAGAACAATCAGAAAATTATATTTGAAAATAAGATAAAGTGCAAAACATACTGAACCGAAAATTAAGTTTATCATAACTCCACCGAGAGTGATTAAAAGCTCTTGATGAAGAGGACGATTAAATTTTTTGTGGTCAATTATAGCAATATCAAAAAGGCTTATCTTAATTTCTTTCGGAAATGAATTGAAATGCCACATAAAAAATAAATGACCTGATTCGTGCATAAGGGCAGAAAAACAACCAAGCATTACAGTTTGTGAATTATCCAGAAGTATTATTGCTGTCATTACACAGCATAGTGGGATACTTACTATTATAGAGAGATTTCCAAGCTTAATTCTCATAGCTATTTACTATTTTCGGAGGAATTATTGCTTGCTCCGAAGATTGAGAGATTATTATTTTCACCGCTTATGTATATAGAATTATAGTAATTTTTTTCATACCAGTTGATTATTCCATTGCAGAAATCACCACCTATTAGCTTGATTACAAGCATAAAAAGCAGAGCAATGCCACAGATTATTAGCTGAATTATAATCAACAGTTGTTTACCAATTACAATTTTCTTTTCTTGAATGGATTCTTCCTCGGTGGGAAGTTCTTCATATTCATCATATAATTCTTGTTTATCGGAATATTCTGTCATTTCATCACCTCGTCCATTTATATATAAATATGCTATTGAAGTAATAAAAATGAGAAAAAATAAAAACTCACAGCCTTAAGCGGTGAGTTTTGGCGGATATGTAATTTTAATCATTGTCTGGAATATCATCAAATGCTTCTTGTGCGTCCTTTATGCCAAACATAACCTCGATAATTGCATCACCAAATTTATTGAACATATACGCCGGAATCATTATGCTATCTTCAATAACTTCTTTTGATGGTATGCAATTTTTGCAGTTTGTGGCGGTTTTATAGCGAACCTCTCCATCAGAATAATCAATTTCAAAGTTTCCGAAAATTAAGCCATAGTTAATCATTGCAAGAAGCTTTGCCATTTGATTTTTATTAGGTTCATCACAATTAAGATTGATTAGTCCATATACCATATATTTATCTTCACGAATATCTATGATAATTTTACATTCTTGCAGACGATTACTAAGGTTGACACCACAACGAATTACATTATTTTCTTTATCGAGAGTATAATGCCATTCATCATCTCTAAGGTATTTTTCTATAGCTGATTTAATTTCATTTAAAGAAGACATAGATAAGTTCACCTCTGTAATATAATATTAAAATTTCATAAAATGTTACCCTATATTTTATCATTAAGCATTATAAAAGTCAAGAAATGAAAAAAGGGCAAGCTTATTAGCCAGCCCTTATTATACGGTTTATTAAATTCAAATTTTGTCAATAATAGATGTAGTCATCATTGTTATCTGGATTTTCTGTTTGACCACAATATGGGTTATTGATAACATTGTAGCCAAGACCACCAAATGTTCCACCTGTGCTTTGAAAAGTCCCTGGTAAAATTATTTGGTGATTTTTGGGAAAATCATTATCAAGAGGGTCAAACGGAACTCCTGGTAGTTGCTTAATTTTTTTCTTTTTTTCAATCTCGATTTGTTTCTTTCTTTTGTCCATAATTTTCCTCCGATATTCCTAAAGGGATTAGCGGTTTCATTCCGCATAATATATAATTCCCCCAAAATAAGAGAGTATTCGTAGAAGAAATTAAGAATAAAATGTAAAGTTTATCTGAAATTATGACAAGTATACTTGACATACAACATACTTAGTGATAAAATACACATATAGTAAGAAAAATGCCGTCTACAAGATTTTGTAAACGGCAAATTGCTTATTCTTCAGTAGTTTCATTATTCTTTTTGATAAAAACATCTTTTGGAGCACCACAGATAGGGCAAGTCCAATCATCAGGAAGCTCTTCAAAAGGAATAAGAGAATTGTCATATTCATACTTGCATATCTTGCAGGTATAAACATCTCCGGCAGGCTCATTATCAGGAACATAGGTTGGTGCATATTTTGGAGATTTTCCTTTTATAACATCGTGATAGAATTTGTATGTCATAGGTGTTCCGGTGATTTTTTCACTGCCTGCGGTAAGCTCGCCAATGAAGATAGTATGTGTTGTTGTTTCAATAGAATCACGAACCTTGCATAAGAACCAACAGCATATATCTTCCTGAACTACAGGAGCACCCTCACGCAAAATTTTATGGCGGACATTTTGAAGCTTATTGCTTTCACGACCAGAATTAAAGCCTAAAGCACCAATTATTGCACCTGAGGTATTCTCTGAAAGAACAGAAACAGTAAATTCACCCTGCTTTTTGATACATTCATTGGTATAATTTGCGTGATTTATGCTTATAGCAACCATCATTGGAGATGATGTAATCTGAAAGACAGTATTTACTATACAAGCGGTCGGATATTTTTCTCCTTTTACTCCGACAGCATATAATCCATAGGAAAGTGATTGGAGTATTCTATTATTCATAAAAATGCTCAACTCCTTAGTAATAAAGGTGATAAAATTTTATACATTACATATTTTACCACAAAATCTTCTTTATTACAAGAAGTTTTGTATATAATTACAGACAAAATTCATCATAATGTTTGCATTTTCCAAAATCTATTGAAATAGCTTGATTATACAAAGAATTATACCATAGATTACAGATGCAACTGTGCCATAGACTATTACAGGGCCTGCGATTATGAACATTTTCGCACCTAAGCCGAGAACATAACCCTCGCTTTTAAATTCTATTGCCGGTGAAACAACAGCATTAGAAAAACCAGTTATAGGAACTATACTACCTGCACCTGCAAATCTTGCGAGGTCATCATATACTCCAATAACAGTGAGAAATGCACCAAGGAAAATTAGTGTTGAGCTTGTTGCGGCTCGGGAATCAATTTCTTGCAAGCCAAAACTTCGATACATTAAAAATAGGCTGTGTCCTATGGTGCATATAGCACCGCCGACCAGAAAAGCACAGCTGCAATCCTTGAGCAATGAACTATTTTTGGATGCTTTATCGGTCATACTTGAATATTCAGTTTTAGTAACCCTCATAGAAAGATACTCCTCTCAAAAAGAATGTTGGCATTATTCAACAAATAGCCTTTATAGTCTATATTTTCCCCGAAAAAGCTCTTTATATTCGCAAAAAAATGTAGTATAATAAAATGTACGCTTTGAGTGGTGTATTTAAAATTTTTAAGATTAAATTGATTGTATGCTGAAATATACTTTTATTTGATATAAAATAGAAATTTAATTGAATATATTTGGTGGTATTTTAATTGAGTAAAATTGTTTATCTTGATAATAGTGCAACAACAGTTGTCTGTGAGGAGGCCGCTAAGAAAGCCTACTATATTATGACTGAAAAATATGGAAATCCTTCGTCACTTCATACACTTGGCTTTGAGGCGGCTAAGGAGCTTGAGGCGGCAAGAGATGTTATTGCAGGTTCTCTCAGCGTTTCGCCAACAGAGATTTTCTTTACCTCAGGTGGAACAGAGAGCAATAATACAGCTGTTTTTGGAGCAGTTAATGCACTTAAACGCAGAGGAAACAGAATCGTTACAACGGCAATAGAACATTCTTCGGTTGTAGAAGCTGCCGAAAAGCTTAAAAAGGACGGTTATGAGGTTATATTCCTTGAGCCTGATGAATCTGGTGTTATTCCAAAAGAAAAATTTATTAATGCTATAAATTCTGATACAATTTTAGTCAGCGTTATGGCGGTTAATAATGAAACAGGTATTATCCAACCTATAAAATTGGTCAGCAATATAATAAGCAAGAGCGGTTCGCCTGCTTTATTTCATTGTGACGCTGTTCAGGCTTTTGGAAAGGTTAATTTGAAGCCTCAAAAGCTTGGCGTTGATTTGATGTCTATAAGCTCACATAAGATACATGGTCCGAAAGGTGTGGGAGCTTTATATATCAGAAAGGGTGCAAGAATTGTACCTTTACACTATGGTGGAGAACAAGAAAGAAAAATTCGCCCTGGTACAGAATCACTTCCTTTGATTTGTGCATTTGCTGAGGCTGTAAAGGCTTTGCCGAATATTGATGACCAGCATGAAAAGATTGAAGAACTTTGGAATTATTGCAAAGAAAAGGTTTTAGAAATTCCGAATGTATATATAAATTCTCCGGACGGAGTTTTGCCGTATATATTGAATATATCAGCCGTTGGAGTTCGCTCGGAAACAATGTTGCATTATCTCGCTGAGAGCGGAATATATGTTTCGAGCGGTTCAGCTTGTGCTAAGGGCAAAAAAAGCCATGTACTGACGGCAATGGGTTTATCTCCTGAAAGGATAGATTCTGCTATAAGAATCAGCTTTTCAAAATTTAATACAAAAGATGATATTGATATATTTGCAGAAAAACTTGCTGAGGGAATGAAAAATCTCGCAAAATCAAGATAAATAAGGGGTATTTTATGAAAGAAACAATACTTATTAAGGTTGGAGAAATAGCTTTAAAAGGTCTTAACAGAAGAAGCTTTGAAGATGTTCTCATAAAAAATATTAAACGCAGAGTTAATTGCATAACTCCTTGCGAAGTTAAAATTGCACAATCTACAATAGCTGTAACACCATATAAAGATGATGTTGATTTTGATGAGATTGAGGAATGTATATCTAAAATCTTTGGTATAGCGACATATTCAAGAGCTTGTATCGCTGAAAAGAATATGGAATCTATTCTTAGCTGTGCTAAGGAATATCTTGCTGAAACACTTAACGAGATAAATTCCTTTAAGGTTGAATCTAAGCGCTCGGATAAGAAATTCCCTTTGACATCACCTGAAATAAGTCGAGAGGTTGGCGGTTTTCTTGCAGAGGAATTTCCACATCTGATAGTTGATGTACATAATCCTGATTTGGTTGTGACAGTAGAAGTTCGTGATTATGCGGCGTTTATTCGTGGAGCAGCTAAAAAGGGTGCTGGCGGAATACCTGTCGGAACAGGCGGAAATGCGGTTATACTTATTTCTGGTGGTATAGATTCTCCGGTTGCGGCTTGGACTATGGCTAAGAGAGGTCTTTCACTTACAGCTGTTCATTTTGCAAGCCCTCCATATACAAGCGAAAGAGCAGAAGATAAGGTTGTAAGACTACTTAAAAAGGTATCTGAATATAGTGGTCGTATGCAGATGTATACAGTTCCGTTTACTAAGATTCAGGAACAAATCAAAGATAATTGTCCTGAGGAACTTTTCACTATAATAATGCGTAGATTTATGATGCAGATTTCTGAGAGGATTGCAAGAGAGAAAAACTGCGGTGCTTTGATTACAGGTGAAAGTCTTGGTCAGGTAGCAAGCCAGACTATTGGTGCAATAGGCTGTACTGATGAGGCTTGCAGACTTCCTGTTTTCAGACCGCTTATAGGTATGGATAAGGAAGAAATCATTGAGATTTCGAGAAAGATTGATACTTTCGATATTTCAATAGAGCCGTTTGAAGATTGCTGTACGGTATTTACACCAAAGCACCCAAGAACTAAGCCTGTACTTAAGTATGTTGTAGAGGCACAAAATAAGCTTCCTGTTGATGAATTGATTGATGAGGCTGTTAAGAATGTAAAAGTTACAGAGATTTCTTTCTGATAGTTGAGATTTGTTGTGGCTGAAAGGAGTTCTAAAAATGAATGCTGAAATTTATCTTTTAAGAGGTGGAAATGCTTCGTCAGCCTGTGGAACAGAGGATTTTAACAGACAGATGAAGGTTCTTGCTGAACATAATGTCTGTGTTCTTTATAAAACTGCTGTTGATAATAGCGAGAGCAGTTTGAAAGAAGCTTTAAAGCTTTCGCTTACTGATGATGAGGGTATAGATGTTGTAATTGTAGCTGATGCTATTGAAGAAAGCACAAGGCAAAATGCAGAGGATTTTTTTGCAGTCTTTGGAGTTAAGAAAAAAGATGTAAGAAGAATTTCTGTTGAATTTGATATATCTGCATCTGAGGCAAAAGACAATGATAAAGAAGTTGAAATAGGCAGTCATTCAGAAAAGAATAGTTCTGAAGCTGAGAAGAAAAATGTAAATGTTTATTCTGCAAGAGTAGGCGGTAAAAATGGAGTTAAGATGATAATTCTTCCAAAGGCAGAATCAGCAGAGGTTGAATTTTCAGATTTACTTTATGGTGCTATATATAATTCTTGCATAAAAAATAATCAAAAGAGAGCATGGTGGAAAAACTTTATTCCAATAAAAGGAGATAAGCCACTTGAGATTGTAAGAAAATCTATTCTTATGCTTGCTATTGCGACATTTTTGGTTTCAGGTACATTGCTCTTTAATGAGCTTGTTATTAAGCCTGCGGTTGCAGATAAAACTAAAAGCGAAGTTAAGGACTTATTAACAGAGGCCACTGGTGGCGGTGATAGCGATGACGATGATTATAATGCTGTTGCACCAAAGCGAAAGAAAATTGTCATAGGTGAAAGTGAAATTTTACCAGACTTTGAAAAGCTTCTTAACGAAAATAAGGATACTGTTGGTTGGATTAAGATTCCTAATACACAGATTGACTATGTTGTTTGCCAGTCACAAGACCCTGAACAGCCAGAATACTATTTGAAGCGTGATTTCTACGGAAATTACAGCGACTACGGAACAATCTTCCTTGATTACAGAAGTCCACTCGATGCAAAGAATCTTATTCTACACGGACATCATATGAATGACGGAAGAATGTTTGCAAATTTACTTTACTATCAGGATATTAATTTCTATAAGGAAAATCCTGCCTTTACATTTAATACTATATACGAAAAGGCAAAGTGGAAAATTATTTCTATATATAAGACTAATACACTCGAAAGTCAGGGTGAGTTTTTCAATTATCTGAGAGGAACTTTTGAAACAGAATCCGACTTTATGAACTATATATATCAGGTTCGTGCAAGGTCTATTATAGATTGCCCTGTTGATGTTAATGAAGATGATACACTTGTAACTCTTTCAACCTGTGCTTATGATTTTGACCAGTTCAGGTTTGTTGTTGTTGCAAGGCGTGTTCGTGAGGGTGAAACAGCAAAGGTAGATACTTCAACAGCTAAGATGGCATCTAACCCTGTTTATCCTGATTGCTGGTATGAGGCATATGGTGGCAAGAAGCCGGTTTTGACGAGCTTTGAGGAGGCTCTTGCTGCAAAGCAGATTACTTGGTATGATAATCCTCATAAGAAAAAGTGGAATGCATCAGAAGCTCAAAAGGAAGCCACTAAGAAGGCAGAAGAACAAAAGAAGAAAGAGGAAGAAGCCTCGAAGGCTGCTGAAAAAGCAAGCAAGCTTAAAAGTGCAAAGGCTGAGCTTGAAAGTGCAAATTCATATCTTGATGTAGCAAAAGAAAATTATAATATTGCCAATGAAGTGTATTCTGATATAAAATTATTGGCAAATTCTGCAAAAGAGGCATCAGCTACTGCATATAATAATGCAAGCAAGGGTATCCCTAAGGCCAAGTCTGAGAGTGCAATAAATAGTCTTATTAAAGATATGAACAATGCGAAAGCTCTGAATAATCAAGTTATAGCTACTGATATGAGCAAATGGAAAGATGCTATTGATAGGCAATGTGATGGTGTAATAGAATATGTAAATGCTGCTTTGAAATATTCTACATATAAAACTATAAAAACTGAGGCGGCAGCCTTAAAGAAAAGTGCAGAGGATTATAAGAAAAAAATCCAAAGTATTATTGATGGTTTGGAAAAGTTTATATCAAGTGCAAAAGATAGAAATAGCAAGCTTGATAATATGATTGAAAAGGGTAATGCAGCTATTAAAAAGCTTAAAGCACAAGAAAGCAGTAAGCCAAAGCCAAGCAACAGTAAACCAGAGCCAAGCAGCAGTAAGCCTGAACCAAGCAGTAAACCAGAGCCAAGCCACAGTGAGCCTGAATCGAGTAAGGAACCCGAATTAAGTATAGAGCCTGAGCCAGAATCAAGTATGGAAGAAACGACACATCCAGAAGAGCAGACCGCATAAAGAGGCAGCCTAATATAGAGTAACGGAGAGATTTATTATGGATTACGAACTTATATATTACACCGCAGGAAGAACTGCTGAGGTAGAGCGTGTTCTTGATAAGAACCTTTCTCAGATGGGACTTTCACATTCGGCAGGTGAGGCGGCAACTACTACATCTGAACTTGCTAATGCACTTGCGAAAAAGTTGAAGAAAAGCCAGCTTATATTTGTTATTGGTGGTCTTAATAATGGTTATGATAGTACAGATAAGGTCCTTTCTAAGATTCTTGTGACTAATGATTCTAATGTATTTTCTAAGCGTGTTGACGGGGAGAAAAACAGTGGATATATTATTAGGGCAATAGGTCAGACTATTGTTATTTTGCCTGATGAACCTGATGAGGTTTCTAATATATTAAAAAATGGAATTATATCAGATTTGGCAATAACATATTCTTTGAAAGCACCTAAAGAAGAAACAAATAATGTAGATGACATTATGCAAAATCTTGATGAAAGCCTTTCGGGGGTTCAAAGGGTAAGATTGATTTCTGCTCCGCCTAAACCTAAGCTTTATAAGCGTAGCCGTAGAGCAAAGGTTATTATTGGGGTGTTGATTGCATTGGGAGCGGTTCTTGCTATAGCTGCCACAGCTGTTGCAGCTATTTACTATTTCATTCCATATTCAACAAATGTTTAATTAATATACAGAAAAGAGGTAAAGTCTATTTCAGGCTTTACCTCTTTTCTTATAGGAAATGGGTCTATTTAAAAAGAAAATATTTTATTATGATAGCTAATAATCTTAAAAAATATTAAATTCAAGATTTTCGCTAAAATTGGAATTTCAGGGAACCCCCTGCGAGGGTTCCCTACGAAAAACATTCCACTGGAATGTTTTTCTACCCTCCTGCGCTTTATGGAGTATAAAGTATTTCGCTCTCTGCGGAGAGCGACAAGGGCGTTGCCCTTGACCTATGAGCCTTTAAAAAGGCTCAAGCGAAACTTTTAAGTGTCTTACGGAAGTTTGTTAATTCATTGGCAGTTTCGTCAGACGCATGAAAAGTCTAATCTACTATGAGCGAAAATTTTAATTTATTATATCAGCGTTACAAAATTGCTATTTACATAGCCTTGAAGTCCATTGTAGTTTATGAGATACCACGGGCCATCTGTGCCTAAAATTGTAAGAATTGCACCACGAGGTGCCTGACCGATAACTTGAGCATTGATTGATGGTTGATTTCTTATATTTAGAGCAGTGTTTTGCGTTGTAACTCTGCCTTGACGGGGAACGCTTGGCTCTTCTTCAATTACACCGAGAAAATCAGTTACTGATGTGGATAAATTTTCGGCTATGGCGGAAATGTTATCACGAATCCATTGTGCCTCTTCCGGATTATCATGATAGCCTACTTCAATAAGAATAGCAGGTGCTTTCGTTCGAACAATTTCTGCAAGTGATGTTGTAGGAATTGTTTTTACAAGTTCAGGATATGGATAAATTAACTTATAGTTATTTGCAAAGATTGTTGCGGCTCGAGTTCCTTGACTACTTGCTGCCGAGTAATATATGTCAGCTCCTTTGACGTTGCCAGCGTTTGATGGAGGAGCGGCATTTGAATGTATGGCAAGATGAAGATTATAGTTTCCTGCGTTAGATTGTGCAATAGCCTGAGAAAGAGTTTGTTCGGGACTATTTCTGCCCACCTCTATCCCACTTGAGGTTAGAATAGGAACCATTTCATCAGCAATTAAATTCATATAATATTCTTCGTTTCCGCCATTTACATAGGGATTGTATTCTTGAAGTGACGGACTTAGAAAAACACTTGGCATAAAATCTCTCCTTTAATCTTATAAACTATAATATAAATATTATCCTGAAATGTTTATTATTCTATTTTTGAGAGGATTTCAGCAGAGCTTTTATTATGTGGTCGTATAAAACGATGCAATTCGTGCAAATCGGCTTCACTTTTTATATGATTAAGTTTTTCTGAACAGTCAAAGCTTGCTCGAAAGCCTAATTCCTTGATTATATCTGGAGAATTTTTAGAAATTGCACCATATGGATAGGTAAAAGCTGTTGGAGTTATATTTAACTCTGCTTTCATTCTCTCGTTGAATTTTTTTAAATCTTCTGAAAGATTTTTTCGATATTCTTCATCAGATTCTCCGATTTTTTGGCTTGCTCCAACTCTGCCTATTGATGCGTGCATATTATATGTATGATTTTGGATTTCTACCAAACCTGAATCTGACATTTCACGAAGCGTATTCCAATCGGCTTGTGCATAGGCTGGGTTTTTATCACCATTTTTGCTGTATTCATCAATACACTTTCCAATAGGAGAAAGAATCATTTTTGCATTATATTTTTTTAATAATGGAAAAGCATAGGTATAGTTATTAAGGCAACCATCATCGAAAGTTATCATAATTGGTTTTTCAGGAAGGGCTTTGCCATTATCAAAATATTCAAGCAAATCGGCAACAACGATTGTTTCATAGCCATTTTCTTTTATATATTTTAGGTCGGATTCAAATTCATCGGGGGATATTACATATTTGTTCTGTGCAGAGGTAGATTTTCTTATGCCGTGATACATAAGTATGGGCAATTTGATTTCTTTGGCAGATGATGTAGATGCTTCAAGACTTGTTGGTTTTGAAGCAGTAAAAATACATATAGTTATTGCACTTATAATGCAAATTGCAAGAACAGCTGGCAAAATCAAATGCTTTAATCTTAATGATATAAACATAGGATATACGCTCCTTGGCTATGTTGTTAAAAGTATATTCAAAGGAAAAAACTATTATGATTTTTTGGTAAATAAAAAAATTAGAAAAATTTACGAAAAAGACTTTACAAATTGAAATTTATATGATATATTATAAAAGAAATCAGTAATGATTATCATTTTTAGAGGTCTAGTTATGAATCGTACAAATTATAGTGCCAAGCGTGAAGCTATATACAGTGCAATATGCTCAACAACAACTCACCCTGACGCAGAATGGATTTATAATAAGGTTCGGGCTGATTTTCCAAATATTAGTCTTGGAACAGTTTATCGTAATCTGGTTATGCTAAGGAATGAGGGGAAAATTATTTCTCTGGGGGTAGTTAAGGGCTGTGAACGCTTTGACGGAAATGTTCGTGAACATTCGCATTTTATATGCACTGAATGTGGAAGAATAATTGATGTCAGCAGAAACTTTGCTGTGCATATAAGCAATCTTGATGAGCTTGTTCAGAAAGAGCTTGGTGTAAAAGTAGAAAGTCACGACCTTGCTTTTTACGGGAAATGTGATTTGTGCATAGAAGGTCAAGAAAATTAGCGTTCATTATCCAGAAGGATATAAAAACAAATTATACAATTGGAGGTAATTTAATATGAAAAAGTTTGTATGTCAGGTATGCGGTTATGTTTACACAGGTGATGAGGCTCCAGAGCAATGCCCAGTATGTAAAGCACCTAAGGAAAAGTTTAAAGAGGTTAAGGGCGAGGCTTCTTATGCAACAGTTCACGAGGTTGGCTGTGCTAAGGGCGTAGACAAGGTTATTTATGATGACCTCGTTGCTAATTTTAACGGCGAATGCTCAGAGGTTGGTATGTATCTTGCAATGTCAAGAGTTGCTGACAGAGAGGGCTATCCTGAAATCGCAGAAGCTTTCAAGAGATATGCTTTTGAAGAAGCAGAACACGCAGCAAAGTTTGCAGAGCTTCTCGGCGAAGTTGTAACAGACAGCACAAAGAAAAACCTTGAAATGCGTGTAGACGCTGAGGCTGGTGCTTGTGCAGGAAAATTTGAGCTTGCTAAGCTTGCTAAGGCTCAAAACCTTGATGCTATCCACGATACAGTTCACGAGATGGCTAAGGACGAGGCAAGACACGGTGCAGGTTTTGCAGGACTTCTCAAGAGATATTTCGGCGAATAATTTAATATTAAACTAATTTGGGTTGGCACATATTGTGTCAACCCATTTTTTATGACTTTAAAACATTAAAAATTTACAATTTTGTTACTTTCACTCATTTTAATGAAACTTGTTAAAATATATTGACTTATTTTAACAAGTGTGATATTATAAATTTATACAAATGTAAACTTATATAGAAAGGAGAAAACCAATGATATAAGATATTTTTATAGGTTTGATTTTAAATTATTTAAATAAAGGGGTGTTTTATATGAAGAAGATATTATCAATATTTTTTGTTACAATAATAGTTAGTAGTATTTTATGTTCAAATTTTCATGTTTCAGCTGAACAAATACTTCCAGGTGTTAAAACAAATGTATCACTTATGGGAACAACACAAAATGATAATGCGGATAGATCTTCTTGGATAGAAGGAACTGTAGATATTGTAAATCAAATGGGATATAAAGCTTTGGGAACACCTAATGTTTCCCGTTCTTCTGCATTTTCTAATCTTAAAAATAGTAAAATTTGGGCTATACATGCACATGGAAATAAAACTGGTGTAAGATTTGATTATAGTAATAGTTGGATTTCTTATGATGATATTGCGAATTTGTCAAGTAATGCTTTATCTAACGAGAAAGTAGTTATTTTTGGAACTTGTAATGCAGGAGAGGGAGGAGCTTCTGCAAAAAATATGGTGAATATTACTTATAATAAAGGTGCTAATGTAGTCATTGGTTTTAAGAGTACAACATATACATCACAAATAAATAGATGGATGTATGAATTTTTTGTTGGATGTAAAGATGGAAAAAATGTTAGAGAGGCTTGCGAACATGCTGATTATTGGACAAAATTTTATCATTTGGGCTTTGATGGAGGCACTGGAAATCGTTTGTTGAGGGGTGGAGGAGGTTTGACATTATAATGATTGTAAAAAATATAAAAAAGATTTGTGCTGTTATTATAATATTGATATTTATATCAGTTAGTACGTTTTTAATTGACAGCTGTTTAGCTGAAAATAATAAATCTCCGATATTTTCTTTTCCATATGCACATATAAATGATGGTGGCTCGGTTTGCTATTTGGGATTGGGCTATCAAATTATCAAATGGAAAACTTATTCTGAAGATTTGAAGTTTTATAATGTTGGTGTTGAAAAACACTATATTTTTGGAATAAATTTATATCCAGAAAAACCTAATGTTCAATTGGTTATAAAAAACGATACAAGTTTATAAAGGAGGATTTATATGAAAAAATACAAGTATTTAAGTATATATACTGTAATTATAGCTGTGATAATAGTTATGTCAATAAATGTATATGCGGGCAATATTAAAATTAAGGATATAACAATAAATGATGAATGTTCAAAAAGAATTGGTGCTTTAACATATTTAAATGGGGAACCAATGGATGTTCAGTATAAAGAAACTAGGATAAATAATGAGTCTAATAAGGAAAATCATGTATATACTGATAAATCAAAAAATCAATATATCTTTAATGAATATGGGAATATGATTGGTTTTATTTCTGTGGTGAACCAGAATAATCTGGATACGATAAATTCAATAAAAATTTCTGCCGATGATCGTAGACATATATGTGAAGATTTTTTATCTCAACAAATTGGTAGTATATTAGGTTATAAATATTTTGGAGAAACTTATGTTGATGAACAAGGGTATTATGAACTGTTGTATTATAAGATGATAAATGGAATTAAAACTTCAGATTTTATATTTATTGATATATCACCTACAGGAGATATAGTTGCATTTGCAGCACCAAATATAAATTGTTTTTCAGAGATAAAAGTTCCAGAATTTTCAGTTGATGATTATAGCGAGAATATTTTTGATATATTAAATCAAAAATATCCTAATATGATAAGTTATGATATTAAAGATGCAATTTTACAAAAAAATTTAAATAGTATAGATTTGGTGGTATACATTGAAGTTAGTTTATCTGATACTAATAAAAGTTATAAACAAGGTGATAATGTTACTGTAACAATAATATGAGTATATTTCTAGCAATTTGAAAGAATAAAAACTGCGAGTTTAAATAATTGAACGAAAATATATAATATAACAATCTGAATAAAATTAAATCAATAAATTATGTTAAAACTGCCAAAAACAAAAAAAGCTATTGACTTTTTAAGACCACTGGTATATACTAACACTTGTAAACAGCAATGGCGCTGTAGAACGACAAAAGGTTCTACAGCGTCATTTTTTATTCAGAAAAAACTTACAAAGGATAGGTGTTGAGTAATGTCAAGTGTACCTGAGATGTTTGGAAGTCTTGTTTTCAACGACTCTACTATGAAAGAAAGATTGCCTAAAGATATTTATAAGGCATTCAAAAAGACTATTGATGAGGGAAAACCTCTTGATTTGACTATCGCAAATGCAGTTGCTAATGCTATGAAGGATTGGGCAGTAGAAAAGGGTGCAACCCATTACACACACTGGTTCCAGCCTATGACTGGCATTACTGCTGAAAAGCATGATAGCTTTATCTCTCCTGTTGGCGATAAGGTTATTATGGAATTCTCTGGCAAGGAACTTATCAAGGGCGAGCCTGACGCATCAAGCTTCCCATCAGGCGGTATCCGTGCTACTTTTGAGGCAAGAGGATATACAGCTTGGGACCCTACTTCATATGCATTTATTAAAGACGGTTCACTTTGCATTCCAACAGCTTTTTGCTCATATACTGGTGAGGTTCTTGATAAGAAAACTCCGCTTCTCCGTTCTATGGAGGCTATCAATACACAGGCTCTTAGAATTCTTAAACTTTTCGGCAACACAGAGGCTAAGAGAGTTATTACAACAGTTGGTCCTGAGCAGGAATACTTCCTCATTGATAAGGAAATGTATAAGAAGCGTAAAGACCTTATCTACTGCGGAAGGACACTTTTCGGTGCAAGACCTCCTAAGGGTCAGGAGCTTGAGGACCATTACTTCGGCGTAATTAAGCCAAGAGTTTCTGCTTATATGAAGGAGCTTGATGAAGAGCTTTGGAAGCTTGGCATTCTTGCTAAAACAAAGCATAACGAAGTTGCTCCTGCACAGCACGAGCTTGCTCCTATTTTTACTACATCAAATGTTGCAACTGACCACAATCAGCTTACAATGGAGATGATGAAGAAGGTTGCTGACCGTCATGGTCTTGTTTGCTTGCTCCACGAGAAGCCATTCGCAGGCGTAAACGGAAGTGGTAAGCACAATAACTGGTCAATGTCCACAGACCTCGGAGAGAACCTCCTTGAGCCAGGCAAGAAGCCAAGCGAAAACAAGCAGTTCCTTCTCTTCCTTGCAGCTGTTATCAAGGGTGTTGATGAATATCAGGACCTCCTCAGAATTTCTGTTGCAAGTGCAGGCAATGACCACCGTCTTGGTGCTAACGAGGCTCCTCCTGCTATTATTTCTATCTTCCTCGGTGATGAACTCAAAGATATTCTTGATGCTATCGAAACAGGTACAGAATACCATGCACAGGGTAGAGCTATTATGGACACTAAGGTTGCTGTTCTCCCTAACTTCTATAAGGATACAACAGACCGTAACAGAACTTCACCATTCGCATTTACAGGCAATAAGTTTGAATTCAGAATGGCTGGTTCAGCTGAAAACATCGGCTGCCCTAACGAAATGCTTAACACAATCGTAGCAGAAGAACTTGAGCAGTTCGCAGATGTTCTCGAGAAGGCAGACGATTTTGATAAGGCTGTTATTGATGTTATCAGAAAGACATATCAAGAGCATAAGAGAATCGTATTCAACGGCGATAACTACTCTGATGAGTGGCTTGAAGAGGCAGAAAGAAGAGGTCTTTATAACCTCAGATCTATGCCAGAGGCTATGCCTCATTATGTTGCTGAGAAGAACCTCAAGCTCTTCAAGAAGCACGGAATCTTTACTGAGGCAGAGGTTCGTGCAAGATATGAGATTCAGCTCGAGAACTACTCTAAGATTATCAACATTGAAGCTCTTACAACACTTGATATGGCTAAGAAGGACATTGTTCCTGCTGTTGTTAAGTATTTGAAGCTTCTTGCTGATTCTGCAAGTGTAATGAAATCTATTGACAGCGATATTTGCACTTGTGCAGAAACAGAGCTTCTTAAAAAGCTTTCTGCACTTCTCACAGACTTTACTAAGAAGATTGATGTTCTTGATAAGGCTGTTGTTGGTGCTAAGGATTACACAGATGTTCAGGAGCTTGCTAACTACTATAGAAATTCTGTATTTGCGGCAATGCAGGAGCTTAGAGCAGTAGCTGATGAGATGGAATCAAATATGTCTGCTGAATACTGGCCATATCCATCATACGGAAAGTTGCTTTTCAGCGTCTGATTTAGAGCTACATATAAAAGGGATAAAAGGGGTAACTCTATATAAATGAGATGATAAAATGCGGAGTTCTTGCTACCGCATTTTATTATACAATATTTTGAAATTTTTAATATTTAAAAGTTTTAAAAATGAGAGGGGAAATAGATTATGGGCGAATATTCTGCTGTAAATACCATATGGGTATTAGTTGGTGCGGCACTTGTTTTTTTCATGCAAGCAGGCTTCGCAATGGTCGAAACAGGTTTCACAAGGGCTAAAAATGCTGGTAACATCATTATGAAAAACTTGATGGATTTCTGTATCGGCACACCACTTTATTGGCTGGTTGGTTTCGGAATAATGTTTGGAACATCTTCAGCATTTTTCGGAAACATTGACCTCTTTGCGGTAGGAGGTTACAGCGGTGCATATGATAGCATACTTCCTGACGGAGTTCCGTTATATGCATATATGATTTTCCAGACAGTTTTCTGTGCAACATCAGCAACAATCGTTTCTGGTGCTATGGCAGAAAGAACTAAGTTCAGTGCTTATTGCGTATATTCAGCAATCATCAGCTTGATTATTTATCCGATTTCAGGACACTGGATTTGGGGCGGTGGCTGGCTTGCACAGCTTGGTTTCCACGATTTCGCAGGCTCTACAACAGTTCATATGGTTGGCGGTGTTGCAGCACTTGTTGGTGCAATCTTCCTCGGACCTCGTATCGGTAAGTATGGCAAAGACGGCAAGCCAAGAGCAATTCCAGGTCATAGCTTGACACTTGGTGCTTTGGGTGTATTCATTCTTTGGTTCTGCTGGTTCGGATTTAATGGTGCTTCAACTGTTTCTATGACAGGTGATGACACAATCGCAAATGCAGGTTTGGTTTTCTATACAACTAACCTTTGCACAGCAGTTTCTACACTCACAGTTATGTTTATTACTTGGGTTAAGTATAAGAAACCTGATGTTTCTATGACACTGAATGGTTCTCTTGCAGGACTTGTTGCTATTACTGCTGGTTGTGATACAGTTGAGCCTTGGGCTGCTGCTGTTATCGGTGTAATTGCAGGTTTCGTAGTAGTATTTGGTATTGAATTTATTGATAAGGTTTGCAAGATTGATGACCCTGTTGGTGCAGTTGGCGTTCACGGAATGTGCGGCTTTGTTGGAACAATCTGTGTAGGTATTTTCTCTAATGGCTATGGCACAAAGGGCAAGGGTCTTATATATGGTGAATTTGAATGTTTAGGCATTCAAACACTCGGTGCTGTGGTAGTTGCACTTTATGTAGCAATTGCTATGACAATCGTATTCTTTGTAATCAAGCATACAATGGGACTTCGTGCTTCAAGAGAGGAAGAAATCAAGGGTCTTGATATTACAGAGCATGGCTTGGTAAGCTCTTATGCAGACTTTATGCCAAATGTATCTTCTGTTGCTCTTGATGATACAGACGCTGATGTTGGTGAAGTTCCGGTCAACGAGGCTGTTCCTGTACAGGTTGCATTTACTCCTAAGGAAAAGAACACGGTCACAGCCTCTGATGTTAAGCTTTCTAAGATTGATATTGTTCTCAAGCAATCTAAGTTTGAAGACCTGAAGAATGCACTTAATGAAATCGGTGTAACAGGTATGACAGTAACTCAGGTTCTCGGCTGTGGCGTACAGAAGGGTAAAACTGAATACTATCGTGGTGTTGAGGTTGAGATGAACCTTCTTCCTAAGGTTCAGGTTGAAATCGTTGTTTGCAAGGTTCCGGTTAAGGCAGTTATTGATGCGGCAGTAAAGGCACTTTATACTGGACATATTGGCGATGGTAAGATTTTCGTATATGATGTTGAAGATGTTGTTAAGGTAAGAACTGGTGAAACAGGTTGCGACGCACTTCAAGGTGAAGACGATATTTGATTATCGCATTTAGGGTACTTACATATACTTTCTGAATAAATATGCGGCAAGCTTGCTCTTGGGTTATTACTCAAGGGCAAGCTTCATTTTTGCAGAAAATTCTGTAAAATATTTTTTTAAAAGACTTGACTTTTTATTGATGGTTTGATATAATATCATTCGTTGACAAGAAATGTCAAAAAAGTTGATATTTGCGAGTGTGCTGGAATTGGCAGACAGGCACGTTTGAGGGGCGTGTGTTTTACGACGTACGGGTTCAAGTCCCGTCACTCGCACCAGATTATTACGGTGGTTTTGAAAAATCACCGTATTTTTTGTTATAGTATGTATCAGAATTTTCAGATATTAGGCAAATGAAGAAATATATTCTATAGGATTTGAATGATGTTAAGTACTTGATTATTAAAGTAATTTTGGAAATCCTGTTGTGTTTATGGGAACTGAAACCAATCGTTTGAAAATGCTGTTTATTTTTCCAACAAAATGAGGAAGAGAAATTGGTAAACAATTGATACAATATGATATTCGGAATTATGAAATTCAAGAGTCTGCTATCAACGAAAAGAATATATAAGAGGTTGGATTTTATAAGCATTTAGGCTTTGAAATATATAAACTAACTGATTGTGATAAGGAAATAAAATCTTAATTAATAAAAATTTGTAAAATTATTTAAAAAAGTTCTTGACAACTAAAATACTTTTTGATATAATACTACTTGTTGAAAAGACAAATTGATATTTGCGAGTGTGCTGGAATTGGCAGACAGGCACGTTTGAGGGGCGTGTGTTTTACGACGTACGGGTTCAAGTCCCGTCACTCGCACCAAATTTATGAAGTCCGTTGCATACGCAACGGGCTTTTTCGTCAATAAATTTTTATTTGGAGAAAACAAATATGAATCAATCGGAAAGACAACTATATTTAATAGATGCACTTCTTGGTGAACAACCTATGGGCAAAGGTGCTTTTATACCTCAAGGGGAAACTGAGCGTTGGAATTTTCTTCGTTCGCTTTTTAATATCCGTATGCCTAAGAGAGCAAGTGAGAAATTTATTGAAATTCAGAACGAATTTTTGCAAGAAGAAATCCGCAAAAAGGGTATAACTGATATTTCTGAGCTTGAGCCTATAATTGATGATATTTACCTATGGAAAGGTGACATAACAACTCTTAAATGTGGTGCAATCGTAAATGCTGCAAATTCTGAGCTGCTTGGTTGCTTTAATCCTAATCATTTATGTATTGATAATACAATTCATACTTATGCGGGAATACAGCTAAGGCTTGAATGTAATGATATTATGAAAGCTCAAGGACACAGTGAACCAATAGGAAAAGCAAAGATTACATCTGCTTATAATCTTCCAAGTAAATATATTATTCATACTGTTGGACCGATGATTTTTAATAAGGTTATGAAGAAGGATTGTGACGCACTTGAAAACTGTTATCGTTCTTGCCTATCGCTTGCTGATGAATATGATGTAAACAGCATTGCGTTTTGCTGTATTTCTACAGGTGAATTTAAATTTCCTAATAATATAGCCGCAGAGCTTGCAGTGAGAAGTGTAAGAAGATATAAGCAAGAAACAGACAGTAAGATTAAAGTTATTTTTAATGTATTTAGGGAAAATGATAATCAAATTTATAAAAAATTACTTGAAGAATAAATGGAGGTTAAGACTATGAATGAAACTATAAAAAATATGATTGAGAGAAGAAGCATCAGAAAATATACTTCTGAGCCAGTTCCACAAGAGATTATTGATGAAATAGTTGAGGCTGGAACATATGCCGCAACAGGCAGAAATGCTCAATCGCCAATTATTATTGAGGTTACTAATAAGGAATTAAGAGATAGGCTTTCTGCTCTTAATGCAAAGATTATGGGCAAAGAGGAAGGCTTTGACCCATTTTATGGTGCAAATACAGTTTTGATTGTTCTTGCAGATAAATCAAAACCTACTTATCTTTATGACGGCTCTCTTGTTATGGGAAATCTTATGCTTGCTGCCCATTCGCTTGGAATTGGTAGCTGTTGGATTCATAGAGCAAAAGAAGAATTTGAGATGCCAGAGGGTAAGGAAATTCTTAAACAGCTTGGCATAGAGGGCGATTATGAGGGCATAGGACACTGCATTTTAGGCTATACTGATGGCGATATGCCAAAGCCACATAAACGCAAGGATTCTTATGTTTATAAGATAAAATAAGTTATAAAAGACTTCATATACACAGTGTTTTTATGGACAATTCCATATTAAATACTGTGTATTTTTATGTTCAATTTTGCCATTTATGTATTATAAATTTATTGTAACTTGACTTTTGTGTACTGGGTGATTATTATATATTTTATAGGAGAATTATTTATTGTTATTATTTTAGCTTAATAGCCTTTACTTTTAGGGGGATTTAATTTAAACTTTGGCTACTTTTGTGTCATTTTATAATGGCTTTTAAAGTGATATTTCTATTTCTGTCGAGGACAGTTTTAATATAATTAAAATTAAAACGGAGGTCTAAAGTTTGGATACAAAAAAAAAGAAAATATCTGGAAAAACGGTTTTTAATTTCATAGTTTTTGCTTTGTGTGGCTTTATGATTGTATACTTCTGCTTTTCTAAAGGTGGTTTGGTAGAACTTATAAACTCATCACAACAAATAAATATTTTTTGGCTTATGCTTGCCATAGGTGCGCATTTACTTAATATTGTAATTGATGCAGTGATTTTACATAGATTTTTAAATCTTTCAACTAATGGTGTTAAGATAACTCATAGCATAAAGGCTGCATTGGCAGGACAATTTTTCTGTGCCGTTACACCTAGCTCTACGGGTGGTCAGCCTATGCAGATTATGATTTTATCACATTATGGTGTTGATGCCGGAAAGGCAACATCTGCACTCGTTCAAAAATTTCTCGTATGGCAGTTTACATTGACAGGATATACAATAGCTGTAATACTTCTGAAATTTAATTTCTTTGCCGAGCGTTTAAGTCCGTTTCTTTGGGTTATGTCTGCGATAGGCTTTATCGTTCAAGCGGCTATGATATTTATACTTATATTAGTATCATTTTCACACAAAATTACATTCAGGCTTATAAAATGGTTCTGTAAGATAGGAAACAAGCTTAGATTTATTAAAAATCCTGAAAAGACTCTTGATAAGATTGAGCAACAGCTTGTATACTTCCACAAGAGTAATAAAGAGCTTTCTGAACACAAAGGTTTTCTTGCTATAAATTATATTCTTACAATAATACAAATGACAGCTATATATATTGTTCCATATTGTGTTTATCGTGCATTAAGTCCTGATAGCACTATCAATGTTGGAGTTTTTGATATTATTAGTGCCCAATCATTTGTAAATATGGTTTCAAGCCTTGTGCCACTTCCTGGTGCATCTGGTGCGGCAGAGCTTAGCTTCGCTGGATTCTTTAGCGGTATTTTTGATGAAACTACTATGAAATCTGCTATTCTTATCTGGAGAACTATTACTTATTATGGAACAATATTCATTTCGGCTCCATTCTCTGGTATGGGAAAGAAGAAAGCAACAGAGCTTGTTACTGAAATGAAGGAAGACATTGAAGAAGTTGAGGAAGAACTTTAGATAGGGGAAAAAAGTGGTGAATGATTTATGGGTGATATAAATAAGCCAGAGATAAGCATCATTATACCTATATATAATGTTGAGAAATATCTTAGCCGTTGCCTTGGTTCTGTCGAAAAGCAAACCTTTAAGGATTTTGAGGTTATTATGGTTGATGATGGCTCTACTGATGGCAGTGCAGGTATTGCAAAGGAATTTGCTAAAAGAGATGAAAGATTTAAATTTTTCTCAAGAGAAAATTTAGGTGCATCTAAAACCCGTAACTTTGCTATGGAACAAGCCACTGGAGAATATATTTCTTTTATAGATTCTGATGATTATGTTTCTTATAATTTTCTTGCAGTGCTTTATTTGGCTATTAAGCGTAGTGATGCAGATATTGCTATGTGTGGATTTAATATTCATTATGAGCAAAACGCTAAGAATAAATCTGTTAAAAGCCTTAAGGCAGGAGAATATAGCAGAGATGAAGCTTTGGGATATTTGCTTAAAGATAATGAGATTCGTTTCTTTATATGGAATAAGCTTTGGAAAACAGATTTGCTGAAGAATAATGATATTCAATTCAGGGATATGTATTATGAAGATATTCTTTTTTGCACAAAGGCTTTTGTCAAAATAAATAAACTTGTAGTAGTAGATAAGAAAGCTTATTACTATTCAAGAAGAACTAAGACTTTTCTTGAATCATCTATGAGCGATAAAAGAATTAATGATTATATCTATACAGTAGAATTTTTGCGTAAATTTCTTGAGGAAAACAATCTTTATGATAAATATAAGGATTGCTTTAAGGTTCATGCAAATCATGTCTATTGGTCTTTACCTATTTTGAATATTCAAGCAAGTCATAGCTCAAAGAAAAAAGGTTGTATAAAGAGAATTATTGATGGCAGAAAACAAGTCAAAAAGTATAAGCCATAAATAAATTTTATATAAATCAGGCAGGAGGTATTATAATGCAGGAAACTAAAAATCCCGAAATCAGTATAATAATTCCTGTCTATAATGTGGAGCCTTATATAAGAAGATGCCTTAATTCTATTAAAGCTCAGACTTTTACTGACTTTGAAGCCATTATTGTTGATGACTCATCGCCTGATGGAAGTATTAAAATTGCTATGGAATTTGTTGCGGGTGATTCAAGATTTAAGATAGTTACTCGTGAAAATGGCGGTCTTAGTGCGGCAAGAAACACTGGGATAGAACATTCAGTAGGCAGATATATAGCTTTTATTGATAGCGATGATTTTATTGCTCCAACTTATCTTGAAAAGCTTTATAATGCTTGTGAGGAAAATAATGCTGATATGTCATACTGTGGCTTTACTTATTATATTGATAAGAACGGTATGAAAAAAAATCAGATGTTTATTGTTAAAGATTGTGTTATGGAACATAATGAGGCTGTGGCAAGAATTATAAGTGACCACGGACTTCATAGCTATGCTTGGAACAAGCTATATAAACGCACAATTTTTACTGAACATAAGATTACATATCCTACTATGTATTTTGAGGATGTTGCTACAAGCCCGAAAACAGTTTTTTATGCAAATAAGCTTGCTGTTGTTGGGGAATGTCTTTATTTCTATGTTAAGCGTCAGGGCAGTATTCTTAGCACAATGAATGTTAAGAAAATAAATGACTTGCTTTATTCGGTTATGATTATAAGCAACTTTTTGAGAAGAAATGGCGAATATGCTTCTTTTGAAACTGAAATTAGGCGAATAATTACAAAGTTTAAACTTGTTAATATCTATTCGATTATAAGACAGCATATTTTGGCTTTTTCGTTTAAAGGTATGCACAGCAATCTTAAGACAAACTTTAAAATGGCAAGATATATTTTAGATTGCGAATGGACACCAACAGAAGGCTTACCAGAATTGCCTTATGCTGTTAAAGCACCAATTAAAAAAGATAAAAAATAATATTCTGAGGGGCGAATTATTTTCGCTCCTTTTATTATTTGTGTCCATATAGGCAAGCATAGTTTGCCCTACGCTTAGTTAATAAGCTTCCATAAGATAATTAAAAGTTTCGCTCAAGCCTTTTTAAAGGCTTGCAGGGTCGAGGGACGGAGTCCCTCGTGGGTGTTAAGGGCAAAGCCCTTAACATCTCTTGCCAAAAGGGCGGACGGAGTCCGCTCAAATCGGTAGTTCATTGGTAACTTCTTAATTATTAGCAATAAACTGCTTAAGCCTAAAAATATATTATTTTAATTTTTATCAGAATTTAGAATAATTTCGAAAAAAAATAAAAAAACTTTTGAGAAAAGCTTGACATTTAGAAGCTTATATGGTATTATAATTCTCGCAGTCACAACAGTGGCGAAGATAAATGGAGAGGTGTCCGAGTGGTTTAAGGAGCTAGTCTTGAAAACTAGTGATCCCGAAAGGGACCAAGGGTTCGAATCCCTTCCTCTCCGCCAATTTTTATTATTTTATTTGTTTTATTTACCATTGGAGGATTACCCAAGTGGTGAAGGGGCTCCCCTGCTAAGGGAGTAGGTCGGGAAACCGGCGCGAGGGTTCAAATCCCTTGTCCTCCGCCATAAGTCCACCGTAATTTTGATAGAATTGCGGTGGACTTTTTCTATGCCTGAAAACCGCATGAAATCAAGGTTTTCACCATTCCAGAGCATAAACGAACCCCGCCACAGAGCAATTCTGCGGTGGGGTTCGTGCATTTTGTAGGGATTGTGGCTTTCTGCTCTGCCATAATCATTAAACTGGGGATATTTGTTTAATCAGTTGAGTTTCTATTATTGGTACCTTTGAGGATTGTCTTGCTGTTTCGCTGTGGGACGCCACCCTTCCAGTTCTTTGTCCAGACCGACACGGAGAACTTTGTAAGGGGCGAGGAAGTCGTCGATACCTTGTTTCAGACTGTATGTATAAATGTGTTCGCCGAAGTAAGAAATATTGGATACCTCTTACTTCGGCGTAGTAGCCACTTCACCAACGAGTGAAACGCTGAATCAGGCCGTGAGAATTCTTCTCGGCTTCTGAAAATTCGTAGTCGATTTGGTCAATCAGTCACACCGCAGTTTCGTTCCATGGGGTACAACTCCAAGCACAGCTTTCGGGAATACAGTGAAATAATCAGCGTTTCCTGTACGGTGTTTTTCTCAATCTTGTGTTTCATTTCAACGAATGAATATCAATATCATAATGTTTTCTCTAATCTTATCCCAGTGCCACATCAAGCATCATCATTACACTGAAGCCGACTGCAAAGAAAACCGTCCCTATGTTGGAATGCTTTCCCTGCGACATTTCGGGAATTAGCTCCTCCACAACAACATAGAGCATTGCACCCGCGGCAAAGCTCAAAAGATACGGTAGTGCCGGAATCACGAGCTGTGCCGCAAGGAGTGTCAGTACTGCGCCGATAGGCTCAACTATTCCCGAAAGGACGCCGCCGAGAAATGCTCTGCCTTTACTTTCGCCCTCGGCTCGGAGAGGCATGGATATTATAGCACCTTCGGGAAAATTCTGAATGGCAATGCCTATTGATAAGGCGAGTGCACTCGCCGCCGTAATTTGCGTATTTCCCGCAAGAAAGCCCGCATACATCACACCCACCGCCATTCCTTCGGGAATGTTATGCAGTGTCACCGCCAACACCATCATAGTGGTGCGACCGAGCTTGCTTTTCGGCCCTTCTGCCTGGTCACTCCCTATGTGAAGATGTGGAATCAGTCGGTCAAGCATGAGCAAAAACAGCACACCGAACCAAAATCCGATAAAGGCGGGGAGGAAGGAGAGCTTGCCCATATTTTTCGCTTGCTCTATCGCTGGAATCAGTAGGCTCCAAATAGATGCCGCAACCATAACTCCTGCGGCAAAGCCCGCGAGTGCACGCTGCATCGAAACACCAAGTGACTTTTTCATAAATAAAACACACGCCGAGCCGAGCGTCGTTCCGAGAAAGGGAATCAATATTCCGAATAATATTTCCATTTGCTTCACCGCCTTTGAGTTGCGTTTTTATTTGTGTCTTCTGAATCCCGCCTTGTGTTGAGTAGCTCCATAGACGCAAACTCCGCTGCCAGTTATGCCGTAAATTCATAATAGATGGGCTTATCTTTATTGTAAGGTGCAACTATCATCTCATAATGTGCCATTTGTTACAGTTATGTTTCGCCCGAACAAACGCTTTGTACATCAGCTTTCTCCAGAACGGCTTGTTGCAGTCAACAAACCGTAGCTTGTGGAAGGTCGGCAGAATCAGATTTTTTTCTCCATTACTATGAGACATGAAAAGCCGTTCACCGTGACTGTTTCATAATACACCTTGCAGTCGGTAGGCATAAATACACCACGATGGAGATTTTGCTTTTCGATTTTCTTTCGAAACACATCCTACGGCAAGGCGAATTTCTTTTTCGTGATAGAGAGCTTGTATATGCAAAAATGCTCAAGCTTTATTTCCTCATTTTCGTGCTGTGACGCACAGCCAGCCCGCTTTATTCTTGTGTATCTGAATATCTTGAAATCTGGCCTGCTTCAAATATACATTTAATTCAGTGTCCTTATAGATGGTCATACCGTCTATTATATCTGTCCACTTCTCGTCCTTGCTTGTGTCGCCGTTGCTTTCGTTGCAGATAAGAAAGGTTCCGCCAGGTTGCAGCACTCGCCAAACCTCTCTAAAGCACTGTGACAAGTCGGGCCAGAAATAGATTGTTTCAAAGGCCGTGACCACATCGAACTGCTCCGATTCAAACGGCAACTCTGATACGCTTGCACACAATACGGTGCAGCGTCCTTTTGTAACGGCAGATTTGTTGACTTTCTTTGATTTTTCTACGCTGACGGTTGAATAGTCGATACCTTTTACAATACCCTGCGGGCATTTTTTCAGCATCCTTTTAATGTTTGTTCCGCCACCGCAGCCACAATCCAACACCTTGTCGTCCGGAGTAAGTTTCAAAAAGCGAAGTCCCCACCTCGCCACGGCACTATGTCCAATGTTCATCATAGCAACCATAATTTTTCCGCCAAACCCCTCAGGCTTGCGAGTGTTTTCAAAAAATGACATTTTATCATACCTCCGATTTTGCACATTCGGTATAAGTTAATGGGAATGATGCTTTCAGGGTGGTGCTTTTCAGCACCGTCCAAGCATTCTGCCACAGGAAATTCAGATATTCCTTGTAGAGATGGAAGCCTGCAAATCTCCTGAAAAATGCCTTAACCTTGCCGAAAAACGAATTTTCAGAGTAGGTGAGGGTTGAAACAATCAACACACCTTCGTCCTTCGGTACCAGTTCAGTGTTCGTTGCAAGCTTAGCTACTGTCTTAGCTTTCACAATCAGTCGAATAAGTTTGTACATCTTTTTATATGCCTCCTAATCCTTTTGTATGAAGTAGTTGTATAAACTGGCATTTCTGTCCCTAGAATTCTTGTGTTCTAACATTGCTATCATTCCTTTTTTGTTAGATTTGTCTAATCAATACATATAAAACACAAAGTTAGATTTAACTAACTTATGCATCTTTGAAAAGCCACATCTCTGTGGCGTTTTGGCTTATTCAAATAATTCCCTGCAAGTGCCGTGCAATAGAGTTTCTGGCACTTGTGGGTACAGCTCTCCTAATTGCTCCTTGTGACTGTGAGAATCAGTATATGTACAGTCGTAGTGATGAGTGAGCCCTCGTTTTGGGATAAGGTCATATTTCTCCGAAGGCTGATGAATGTATGTCTAGTTTCTTTCAGTAGTGCCTTGCGGAGCTGTTCTGTTTCGTATTCGGTAAGGTAAAAGCCAAGATTGAATCTTTCAAAAATATGACCGTTTCGGTTCTTTTAGTCATATTATATCATGCTACTTTTTATTTTGCAAGAGGTGCAAGAAAAAAACATACTCATTTTAACAGAAAAATCGGCTCGGTTTAACGCAATGCTTCATGATAATACTGCACCCACTAAATGGAGAATTGCCCCTCTATTAAATAGTTTCTGTTAAAATTAGGGTTATTTACCAGAGTTCCATCGTGATTTAGAATTACGGTGGAATTTTTGTTGGCTCAATGGTCAATATAGTTGTGGTAGAAAAAGAGCTTACAGACAAAAAGTAGAGCATATTTTACCAAAATCCGTTAAAATAGAATTGCTTAGAAAGTTGAAACGGAGGACAAAATATGCTCTACAAGTATTTTGTCAGCGATATGTGGAAACCATTTGCAAACATTGGCTCGGTATTGTTCTCGGTATTGTTTGAGAACGCTGAACAAATTGTTGATAAATACCACTGGACACACCAGCTTTTCTGGACTTTTGAAGGCGTCAGAAAAGAAGAATGAAAAGTTCAGCAAATCACATTGCAAATACTTTAAAATTTCAAGAAAATTACTTCTTAAGAGATTTGATGAATTGACTGATGAGTAAAAACAGCCTGGATTAACTCGGCATTTGATTGTGGTATCCTTCAGCTTGTTAAGTATGCAAAACAATGCAGAATTAGTTGACAAGGATATTGAGTTAGTTTTCTATACCAATCACCAACAGCAAAATCAAGGTTCTCAAAAGAAATGCTTAAGGCTATAGAAATTTCAAGCGATTTCGCAATCACATTTTACATATGTTTTCCAACAAACATATATATTCTACAATAAAACAAGCGACAGTTTAATTCTCTGCCGCTTGTAAGTACACTTTATTCTATTTTTCGGGTTACCCCAACTATTGATATTGAGCCAAAATAATTTTAGTTTTTCATATGGTTGAATGTTGGAACAATTTCAGCAATTAGCTTATCTATGCCGTCCTTATCATTTTTGAGGGCTACCTTTTTTAGCTCAATAAGTTTTTCATGAAATTTTTCTGTATCAAGCTCTATTGGCTTGCCAATGAAGATTTTTTTGTTTGCAGTCTTTTTCATACCCTCTTCATTAAGAAGGATTTCTTCATATAGTTTTTCGCCTGGTCGCAGACCAGTAAACTCAATCGGAATATCTTCATATGGCTTAAAGCCCGAGAGGCGAATTAGATTTTCTGCAAGGGTCAAAATCTTAACAGGCTCTCCCATATCAAGTATGAAGATTTCTCCGCCCTTAGCAAGTCCTCCTGCGGTTAAGACAAGAGAAACAGCCTCTGGAATAGTCATAAAGAAACGAATAATATCAGGGTGAGTAACTGTAACAGGACCACCTTCCCGAATTTGTTCCTTGAAAAGTGGAATAACAGAACCATTAGAGCCAAGGACATTACCAAAACGAACAGCAACAAATTTAGTTTCACTTTGCTTATCCATAGTTTGAACTATCATTTCACAGATACGCTTTGTCGCACCCATAATATTTGTAGGGTTTACGGCCTTATCTGTTGAAATCTGAACAAATTTTTTGACATGGTATTTATCCGCAAGCAATACCAGATTTAATGTTCCGAAAACATTATTTTTTACTGCTTCTTCTGGAGTTGTTTCCATAAGAGGAACATGCTTATGTGCTGCAGCATGGAAAATAACATCAATTTTATTTTGACTGAAAAGGTAGTCGAGCTTGCGTTTATCACGAACAGAAGCTATTTGTGTATCAAGATTTAACTTTTCGTGATATTGACGAATAAGTTCTTGCTGAATTTCATAGGCATTATTTTCATAAATATCAAGTATGATGAGTTTTTTAGGAGAAAGCTTTGCTATCTGACGGCAAAGTTCAGAACCGATTGAACCGCCACCGCCTGTTACAAGAACAGTTTGTCCGGTAATATAAGCACCATATTTTTCGGTATCAAAGACAATAGGTTCTCTGCCAAGCAAGTCCTCGACTTCTACCTGTCTGATTTTTGATGTTACTGATGCACCATCTTTGATAAGGCCATATACATTTGGAATAATCTTTACTTCAAGGTGAGTCTTTGCACAAATATCAAGTATGCGTTTCTTATCTGCAAGGTTTATCTGTGAGATTGTGAAAAGGATAACTTCAATATCCTCACGCTCACATATTTCTGGAATATCATATGTTGAACCTTCTATTTTGACACCGCCGATTCTGCGTCCGATTTTTTCTGGGTCGTCATCGACTAAGCATATAGGAACATATTCATTCTCGGGTGATTTGGCAAGTTCACTTAGAACAGTTGCAGCACCTTCACCACCGCCAACAATCATAAGTCTTCGCCGATTTTTATTACTGGTGTTTTTTCGCTCAATGATTTTATTAAGTCGATAAACCAATCTAAATATAAATGTAAGAAAGGTTGAGAGGAGCGACATTATAATGTAGATTCTTGCACCATAATTTAATCGGTTTTCGTCTGTGCCAATTATCATTGTAAATGACATAAAGACAAGGTTAGCTGTTAAGGAGGCTATGCCCGCATAAAAGAAATCCTCTATATCCGCATATCGCCACATCTTATCATAAAGCCTAAAACATAGAAATACAGCTGTAAATATAATATTTATAAAGAGGAGTCCCCACATAAAGGGTTCTTCCCAGCCCTTTAAAATGAAGCTGCTTTTGTTGACTACGAATGATATATAGTAAGAAACATTCCAAAGACAGAAGTCACATAGAAATAGCAAAAGCTTTCTATGTGTTTTGAGCTTTTTATATAGTTTATTCATTTTTTATCCTTACTGCGAAAGAATGAATATCTTTCAACTATTTGGTTTTAATTTATCTTAAAAAGTGTAAACTTGAAATTTTACGCTACTTAATAGAAGTATATAACGAATCTGTGCAAAATTCAATACTTTTACAATAATTATAAGTTAAATCAAGATTTTAATATACTTTATAGAATTAAAATATCCATTATCTATTATATAATTAAAAATGAGAATGGACTACCATTCACTCCTACGATTTTTTGTAAGCTATTTAAAAATTTCACTCAAGCTTTTTTAAGCTATTAATTGATATAAATTTTATGCCTTGAATGATTTTCAGAAATTATTTTGATTTATTGAAAGTTTTGTCTGTTTACTTTTTATGTCGGATATTGTATAATAACATATTAGAATTTTATGAAGTTACATATATATTGTGCCACTGTGTCTTGATTTATTACCTTGGCCTGGAAGGGGAATGAAGCAAAATAATGATGAAAATAGGTTTGGATATAGGTTCTACAACAATTAAATGTGCTGTTCTTGACGATAATAATAAGCTTATATATAAAAGCTATGAGCGACATTATTCTCAGATAACTGAAAAAATTGCAGAAATTCTCGAAAATATCCGCAGAAATGTTAAGGGTGCAGAAAATGCTTATTTCGCAATGTCTGGTTCAGCAGGTATGGGTGTTGCAGAAAGCTGTGGAATAGATTTTGTTCAGGAAGTTTATGCAACTCGTGTTGCAGCAAACACATTTATAGAGAATACTGATGTTATTATTGAGCTTGGTGGCGAGGACGCAAAGATTCTTTTTCTTTCAGGTGGTATGGAAGTCAGAATGAATGGCTCTTGTGCTGGCGGTACAGGTGCTTTTATCGACCAAATGGCAATGCTATTAAATGTTCCTATGGACGAGCTCAATGAGCTTGCAAAGGAATGTGAAAAAACCTATACCATAGCGTCAAGATGTGGCGTTTTTGCTAAGAGTGATATTCAGCCATTACTTAATCAAGGTGCTAAAAAGAGTGATATTGCAAAAAGTATATTTGTGGCAGTTGTTAATCAGACTATTGCAGGTCTTGCACAGGGCAGAGAAATTGCAGGAAAGATTGTATATCTCGGAGGCCCGTTGACATTTTTGCCTGAGCTTAGAAAGAGCTTTGATGAAACTCTGAAAACAACAGGTATCTGTCCAGAAGATTCGCTCTATTATGTTGCTATGGGAGCGGCTTTGTGTGCAGATGAAAGAATAAATTTTGATGAGATTATCGAAAAGGTAAAGCATTATAGAGGAAGCGGAAACTTTGCTTTTAATAAGCCTTTATTTGAAAATGAAAAGGAACTTGAAGAATTTAAGGCAAGACACGCAAAGGCAACTGTCGCAATAGGTGAACTTAAAGGCTACACTGGCAAGGCATATATAGGAATAGACGCCGGTTCTACTACCCTTAAAGCAACTGTTATTTCTGAAGATAAGAAAATTCTTTTCTCGCAATATCAATCTAATAGCGGTAATCCTGTTCCTATTGTTAAGGAAATTCTTGAAAAGATTTACGATATTAACCCAGATATAAATATAGTTTCTTCTGCTGTAACCGGATATGGTGAAGAAATTATCAAAAATGCTTTCGGAATAGATATAGGTGTTGTTGAAACAATAGCCCATCTGACAGCCGCAAAGAACTTTATGCCTGATGTTGAATTTATTATTGACATAGGCGGTCAGGATATTAAATGTTTTAAGATTCATAATGGTGCAATCGACAATATTTTCTTGAATGAGGCTTGCTCATCGGGCTGTGGTTCATTCTTGCAGACCTTTGCAAATGCTCTTGGGTATTCTGTTGAGGAATTTTCTAAGCTTGGACTTCTTGCAAAGCAGCCTGTTGACCTCGGTTCTCGCTGTACTGTCTTTATGAATTCATCAGTTAAACAAGCACAGAAGGACGGTGCAACAATAGAGGATATTTCTGCGGGTTTGTCAATTAGTGTTGTTAAAAATGCACTCTATAAGGTTATAAGAACTTCATCAGCGAGCGAGCTTGGAAAGAAAATTGTCGTTCAAGGCGGAACATTTCTCAATGATGCGGTTCTTAGAGTATTTGAGAAAGAAACAGGCAGAGAGGTTATCCGCCCTTGTATTTCTGGTCTTATGGGTGCTTATGGTGCGGCTCTCTATGCTATGAATAAATGCAAGGGTGAGGGAAAAAGCACTATTATAAAGCGTGAGGCTCTAAATGGCTTCTTCCATAAGATTGTTACCACCAATTGCGGACTTTGTAACAATAACTGCCGTCTTACTGTTAATACTTTTAGCGATGGCAAAAGATATATTGCAGGAAACCGCTGTGAGCGACCTATAACTAAAAAATCCCCTGATAATAGCTTTAACATCTATGAATATAAGAGAAATCTTCTTGATAGCTATAAGCCTGTAAAGGGTTCGAGAGGAAAAATTGGTATCCCTATGGGACTCAATATGTTTGAACTTCTTCCTTTTTGGCATACTTTCTTTACAAAGCTTGGTTTTGAGGTGGTTCGTTCACCATATTCAACAAGAAAGCTTTATTTGAGTGGTCAGCATACTATTCCAAGTGATACTGTTTGCTTCCCTGCAAAGCTTATGCATGGTCATGTTCAGTGGTTAATTGATAATGGAATAAAGACAATATTCTATCCTTGTATGTCATATAACTTTGATGAGCATATGGGCGACAACCACTATAACTGCCCTGTTGTTGCGTATTATCCTGAGGTTATTCATGCAAATGTCCGAGATATAGAAAAGGTGACTTTCTTCTATGAATATTTGGGAATACACAGAAGAAAGGAATTTCCTTATAAGATGCATGAGCATCTTGAAAAGTATTTCGGAAATATTGATGTTAAAGAGGTTAAGGCGGCGGCGAGAGCGGCTTATGATGAATATGAAAGCTATCTTGCAAAAATTCGCACATATGGCGAGGACATTATCAAGAGAGCAGAGGCTGAAAATAAGCCAATATTTGTCTTGTGCGGCAGACCTTATCACGCTGACCCTGAAATAAATCACGGAATTGACAGAATGATTGCAAGCTTTAATGTTGCGATAATTTCTGAAGATGTAGTAAGTAACAAGGTTGATAAGTTCCCGACAACCGTTCTTAACCAGTGGACATATCATTCAAGACTTTATTCAGCGGCAAGGTATGTTTCTACAAAGCCTAATATGAATCTTGTTCAGCTTGTTTCATTTGGCTGCGGTGTTGATGCTATTACAACCGATGAGGTTCGTGGAATATTGGAACAAAAGGGTAAGATTTATACACAGATTAAGATTGACGAAATCACCAATTTGGGTGCAGTTAAAATCCGAATCAGAAGTCTTTTGGCTACATTAGATGAGAATTAAAATATTTTTATATAGATAACGGCTTAATGTAAGACTTTGGAGTTAAATCGGGATTTATGGAGGCAATTTATGGAGCAGATTTTTTGGGTCAAAAACGGAGATTTAGCAGAAGTGAACAAATGGCTGCAAAAGGGTGGCATAGTAAAGTCGATACATGCCGTATCTGAAACTATTTCCTCATATGGCTATGCTGCTGGTAGGGATATTTATGCTGAAGATAAAGGAAGTTTTGTTGGTAATATATATGCATATGTTGTGATTGAATTTAAATAAATTTCAGTTTATCTAATTGAAATTAAATTAGATATAAGTGACCTATCATATAAAGGAATGGGAATATAGACTGGCGAAATTTCATTTCTCGCTGATTAGAAATGTTTTTATTCAATATGGTGCAGCTGCATTAGACGAGAACTGAATCAGTTTATTACAGATGAATGTTTAGTGCAAAGTTTTTGAATTAAATCGAAATTTATGGAGGTAATACAATGGAAAACAAGTGCGGCAAATGCGGAGGAGAATTGGTGACAGGTAACTTGATAGCCGGAACATGGCTCGTTGAATTTATTCCGTTATGTGATGAAAAGAAACTCAAGCGTAGGCGTTTAAAGGTGATTTGTGATACCTGTGTTGAATGTGGGAACATTGATAATATTTGTGTAGAAAATCCGGAAACTTTGAAATAAATTTCAGTTTATCTAATTGAAATTAAATTAGATATAAGTGACCTATCATAGAAAGGAATGGTAATATAGAATGGCGAAACTTGTTTATGATAAAGACGGAAGACTTATTTTTACTAAGGAAATGAAAAAGGAATATACCATACTTCTGCCGATGATGGCAAAAATTCATTTCTCATTGATTAGAAATGTTTTTACTCAGTATGGTTATAAGAATGTTTTGCTTGAGGACGACGGCCCTGAAATAGCACAGGTTGGCTTGAAGTATGTACATAATGATACTTGCTATCCTGCATTGCTTGTTATCGGACAGTTTATTCACGCACTTCAAAGTGGTAAATATGATGTAAATAAAACTGCTCTTATGATTACACAAACAGGCGGTGGCTGTCGTGCATCTAATTATATCCATCTTTTGAGAAAGGCTCTGAAAAAAGCTGGTTTTGAGAATGTTCCTGTTATTTCTCTGAATGTTTCTGGTTTGGAGAAGAACAGCGGATTTTCTCTTACTGTTCCTATGATTAGAAAAGCTCTTGCTGGTCTTGTTTATGGTGACGCTCTTATGCTTTTTAATAACCAGACAAAGGCTTATGAAATAAACAAAGGTGAAAGCGATGCTTTGGTTGAGCAGTGGATTCAAAGACTTTCTGATGAAATGGAAAAAGGCAACGGCTATTCATCATCACATATCAAAAGAAATCTTGATAAAATGGGTGAAGAATTTGCTCAGATTTCGCTTAATAAGGTTAAGAAGATTAAGGTTGGAATAGTTGGAGAAATTTATGTTAAATACTCTCCGCTCGGAAATAACCATCTTGAAGATTTTCTTCTTGAGCAGGGCTGTGAGGTTAATATTCCAGGCATTATGGGATTTGCGTTATTTAAGGTTGATAACAGGCTTGAAGACCATAAGCTCTATGGTGGAAATAAAATAAAATTTAATGTTCTTAGTGAGGTTATGAAATACCTTACAAAGATGGAAGGCTATGTCATAGAAAGTGCAAAGAATCATGGCTTCCATGCACCTGCAAGCTACGCGGAAACAAAAGAAATGGTTAAAGGCTTGATTGGATATGGCAATAAAATGGGCGAGGGCTGGCTATTAACAGCGGAAATGGTTGAGCTTATAGAAAGTGGCTATGAAAATGTTGTTTGTACTCAGCCTTTTGGCTGCTTACCAAACCATATTTGTGCAAAGGGAATGGTTAGTGCCATTAAGAGAAAGAATGAAAAGGCTAATATTGTTTCAATAGACTATGACCCAGGTGCACCAAGAGTTAATCAGGAGAACAGAATTAAGCTTATGCTTGCGGTTGCGAAGGAAAATATAAAGGCTGAGGAAAAAGAAAAAGCAAAGGCTGCCAAGCAAGCTGTAACAAAATAATCTATAAACAAATCCACCGACAAGGCTTTTAGGCTTTATCGGTGGATTTGTTATTTGTTTAAAGATATTTTATCTTGGTTCTTTAGTCGAAAGGAATTTTAGCTCCTTATTATAGAGAGTAACAAAGAAAATAACCGAAACTATAATTGATAGAATTTCTGCAAGTGGGAAAGCGAGCCATACATATGTTACACCAAAGAATGAAAGAACATATGCTATTGGAAGAATAAGACAAAGTTGTCTGAGCAGGGAAATTATAAGTGAACGAATGCCTCTGCCAACTGCTTGGAACACTGTTGAGAACATTATGCCGACTGCCGCAGGCAAGAAACATAGGCTGATTAATCTTAGTGCAGGTATTCCTATTGCGTACATATCATCTGTTGCATTGAACATTGCTAAAAGCTCTCTCGGGAATACTTGAAAAATTATAAGCCCTATACCCATAATTACTAAAGCTATGAAAAGTGAATATTTCAAGGATTTCATAAGCCTGTCTTTATTCTTTGCTCCGTAATTATAGCCCATAATAGGCATAACACCATGTGTTAAACCGAAAACTGGCATAAATATGAATGATTGAAGTTTATAATATACACCGAGAACATTAACAGCAGTAATAGAAAAGCCTGTAAGGATTAAGTTTAATCCAAAAATCATAAATGAGCCTATGCTCTGCATAACGATTGAAGGCAATCCAACTCTATATACATCAATAATAACTTTCCAATCTATTTTTTTGAAAAAGCTGAAATCGACTTTTATACCATTTTTTCTGATAAAAAGTACAAGAAGTGCAAAAATCATTGAGAAAATTTGTCCTATAATGGTAGCAATAGCTGCACCCTTAACACCTAAATCAAAGGTAAAGATAAAAATAGGGTCAAGTATAATATTTGTAATCGCACCTACAAGCTGAAATGCCATAGGAAAGACTGTGTTTCCTGTGCCTTGTAATGTTTTTTCTATATTTACCTCTACGAAAATGCCAATAGAAAAGATAAATACAATGCTGAGATATTCAACACTATATTGATATGTTTCTGGGTCGTTTGTGAAAACGGAAATCAGTGGGTGTACTGCGAAAATTCCCAAGAGCAAGAATATAAGCCAAGAAAAAATTCCGAGCATAAGGCTATATGTTGCTGTTTTATCTGCCTCCTGCTTTCTGCCCTCACCAAGTCGCCTTGAAACAAGAGAGTTGATTCCTATACCAGTGCCGACGGCAACGCTTGTCATAAGGAACTGCATAGGAAATGCAAGATTTACAGCACCGAGAGCGGCTTCACCTTTCATAGAAACAAAAATACTGTCTACAATATTATACAATGCTTGGACTAGCATCGAAAACATAGCAGGCAGTGCCATAGACATGATGAGTCTGAAAAGAGGTGCTGTACCCATTTTATTTTGCTTTAATTCATTTGTGTTTTCCATTACTTCTCCTTTTTATTTTTTAAATTTTTATAATCCTCGACAATTATACAACTTTAAAATTCGCATTTCAACCATAGTATATGATATATTAGTACAAAAAGATGGTAAAAGTCAAAAATTAGTTATTTTATATGAAGCGACTTAAAATTTGATAAAAAAACTAATTAAAATGTCAAAATTATATTGAAAAATAAGAATAAAAATGATATAATTTGATTATATGTTGAAGGCTTCAATATATAACCCTGATGAAAGGAAAATTCTCAAAACGGAGAATACCACTCAATTATGGCTGATAAAGTTAAAGAATTTTTCGTTAATAACCCTAAATATAATGAAGATAAAGATTTTGAAGCTTATTCTTCAATGACTCTTGCAATCAATTTGTTATTTATTGTTAATGCTTTACTTCATTCTGTATATCTTGTAGGCTTTTCTTTGGTAGGAATTCAAGAGCTTGCTATAGTAGAAATAATTGATGTCACACTCTATGCCGCAGGAGTTATATTTATTAAATATGTAAAATGGTCATGGATTCCTTGCTTGGCATATACTATACTTGAAACCTTTTCGCACCAAATTATGTGTTTATTGCTCTTTGGTAAGGAAACAGGCTTTGAATTTTTATTTATACCTATAATTATAATTGCTATGTTTATAGATGCAAATAATAGAGTACTTGCTTATGTCAGAGATATAATTGTAATTCTTGCGTGTTTTGTTTTTGTATTTTTCTCAATAGTTATGAGAGATTATACTCCAGGATATACTATTATACATATCCCTGATTGGTTTGCACTTTCTCTTTTTATACTTAATTCTCTTGCAAGCTTTCTTATTATGGGTGTTTTTACACACAAGATATTTCTTTCTCTTGAAAAGCTTAGAAAATCACTTAATTCTAAGGTTGACCAAAAAGAAAATCAAATTGATACCTTGCAAAATAAAATTATAATTAGCTTTGCTGATATTATAGAGGCTCGTGATGGCAGTACAGGTCAGCATGTTAAGCGTACAAGTGAATATGTAGAAGCTATCTTATATGAGCTGAAAAGAGAAGAAGATTTTGATGATATTCTTACACCTGATTATATGCATAATATAATTCTTTCTGCTCCACTTCATGATATTGGCAAGATTACTATTCCCGATGCTATATTAAAAAAGCCAGGAAGACTTACTGACGAGGAATTTAATATTATAAAAATGCACACTGTCAACGGAAAGATGTTGCTTGAGAAATCTTTGAGTGACCTTGAGGATGAGGCATTTCTTAATATTGCAAAGGGTGTTGCAGCATATCATCACGAGTGCTGGGACGGTTCTGGCTATCCTTATGGGCTTCGTGGTGCAGAGATTCCGCTTGCGGCAAGAATTATGACAATAGCTGATGTGTTTGATGCTATTGTCTCTAAGAGATGCTATAAAGAGGCTATAAACTTTGATGAGGCTTTTGACTTGATAAAGCAACAGCGGGGCAAGAAATTTGACCCTGTTATTACTGATGCCTTTCTTGAGATAAGAAAGCAAATAGAAGTTATAGCAAGAAATTATAGATAATTGCCATTTTATGAGCGTTGACAACTTTAAAAATAAGTGTTAGAATTATTAAAATAAATTGTTTATAAGAAAATGAATGGAGTGACGCACTTCTTGTCGCTCCATTTTTTGTGCTATATTGTGATTTTTGCATAGTAAAAAGTTTTTGCTATGTCTTATGTCATTGGAGGAATGAAAAATGCCTATAAAAATACAGAGTGAACTGCCAGCTTATGAAGAATTGATTTCTGAAAATATCTTTGTTATGACTATGGATAGAGCAAGCACACAAAACATAAGACCTATTCGTATAGCTATACTTAATCTTATGCCAACAAAAATAGAAACTGAAACTCAACTGCTGAGATTGCTTGGCAATAGTCCATTACAAGTAGATATTGAATTGATGCAGGTGGCATCTCATGTTCACAAAAATACTCCACAAGAACATCTTACTAATTTCTACAAGACTTTTTCAGAGTTGAAAGATGAATATTTTGATGGAATGATTATCACTGGTGCACCAGTAGAAAAGCTTCCTTTCGAGGAGGTTGATTATTGGGAAGAACTTTGTGATATTATGGAATGGTCGCAAACCCATGTTTTTAGTACACTTCATATATGTTGGGGTGCACAGGCAGGGCTTTATTATCACTACGGCATACCAAAGTATGAATTTGATGAGAAGCTTTCTGGCGTTTATAAGCATAAGGTTACAGAAGTTTTTCATCCTCTTATGAGAGGTTTTGACGATAGATTCCTTATTCCACATTCAAGATATACAGGTGTACACCGTTCTGATATAAGAAAGCATAAAGAGCTTATTATTCTTGCCTCATCTACTCTTGCAGGTGCAGCTATTATTGCAAGCAGAGATTTTAGAAGGGTATTTATACTTGGCCACGCAGAATATGACAGAAACACTCTTGCTAACGAATATTTCAGAGATTTAAAGCGTGGTTTAAGGCCAGAAATACCTTATAATTATTTTCCTGCTGATGATACTTCAGCATTGCCACCGATTACTTGGAGAAGTAATGCAACACTTTTCTATACTAACTGGCTTAATAATGTATATCAGGAAACACCTTATAAGCTTGAAGATATTAAAAATATTCCAATTGGAATTTATGAGTAAATAGTATATTTATAAAACTGCTTAACTGACTTTGAGTTGAGCAGTTTTTCTTTTGCTTGACTAATACGAACTAATGTTCTATAATTAAATAAGGAGAAAAATTATTGAAAGGGTGAAAGAATGGATAAAATTATTATATCTTTAGATGATTTAAGCGATAGACAGCGTGAAATTGCGGAGGTTATAGGAATAGAAAACTATATTAAGCTTTCAAAACGCTTTGGCGGTGAAGATTCTGTTTATATACAAAAATATTCTGAGATTATCAAGAGTGTGCGTAATAAGGAAATTCGTAAAAAATATAATGATGGACATAATATTTCAGAGCTTGCCAAAATTTATAATCTTTCAGAAAGATATATTCGCAAGTTGTGCCATAATAAAACTTGAGCGGAATACTTTCTTAGAAATAATTCCACTTTAATATTCTACACAAATAGTGTATTATTAAATTGTAAGGTTTAGTGATACACTTTTTGCGTTTACTAAGGAGGAAATATGAAATTAAGTATTACAAGAGGTACAACAATGTCGTTTCTTCTTACTATTCAAAATGATGATGGAACGATATATTACCTTAAAGACGGAGAAAAACTTATTTTTGGGGTAAAATTTGATATAGAAAGTGATGATTATCTTATAAAAAAGATAATTATAGCAGAAAACAGAGAAGAAAATGGCTACTTGATTTCTCTTAAGCCTGAAGATACTCAAAAACTGGAATTTAAGGATTATCGCTATGATATAGGCTTGCAAACTAATGATGGAGATTATTATATGCTTGTTTTATGCAGTCCCTTTGTTGTTAATAAGGCTGTTACAGCTAAGGAGTGATTTTTTGATAGGTATAATAAAAAAGCAAGAAAAAATCTTTGGTAATCTTGAAAAGTTGAATGAGAAAATTGTATATAAAAGTGACCATAGAATAGTAAACACGGATTTACTAAATAGAATTATAAAAACAAAAGTAAATATAACACAAGTTGTGTATGAAAATGAGGTTGAAAAATGAGTTATGTAAATAAAACGGTAAGCATAAACGGAACAGAAAAGGATTTTATCAAAGCATTTGCGAATGAATTAACATCAGCAGACAGCAGAATTACTTGCGAAACAGATATTGACGCAGAGTTTGCTAATGAAGATTCATCTCATATCATTACTATAATTTTTGATGTGAGTAACTGCTATAAGATAAAGCTTATAAGAGCCGTGGCGATTAATAGGGCGACTTATCAATATAATATACAGACAGTAATCAATAATGTGGATAAATCAAGTGCAAATTTGTATTTTTTAGGTACTACAAAACCAGCAACAGATATAGCGACGAGAACATTTAACTTTATGTTAATTTCAAACGATAGCACAGTAGTAATGTTGTTTGGTGATTATAATCAATCTCTGCCGAATGTTTATAAGTACAATTTAATGTCATACCACGAGCAGGACTTTAATGTTATAGCTTATAGCAATAGTATTAATACAATAGCAAGCAAATCGGAGTTTATTCGTACAGACGAAAAACATAAGGGCGAAATTTATAAAACAACTAATCGTTTGCTTTATAGTCGAGATGAAAATGTAGAAATTATAGAAAGTAAACCGCTTGTGCAAAATAATATTGCAGTACACGATATGAAAAGCGTGTATGATTGCTCAAATGTTCTTGCTGGAAATATCCTTTCGTTTGAGGATAATAGGTATTTTAGTATAGATACTAACACTTTAATTAAGATTTAAGCTATATAAAAATGGACGGGCTAAATGCTCGTCCATTTTGCTTATAAATATTAAAATTTGATTATTCTACACCGAAGAAATGTTCTGCATATCTTACAGTTTCCATAGCGTCCTTTGCGTAGTAGTCAGCACCAATCATATCTGCATATTCTTGTGTTAAAACAGCACCACCGACAACAACCTTGCACTGAGGGCGTTTCTCACGAAGTTGTTTAATGGTTTCTTCCATACTTGGAACAGTAGTGGTCATCAATGCACTAAGTCCTACAAGGTCGATTTCTTCTTTGATTGCTGTTTCACAGACTAATTCAGGCGGAACATCTTTTCCGAGGTCGATTACTTCATAACCATAGTTCTCTAAAAGTACTTTTACTATATTTTTGCCTATATCGTGAATATCTCCCTTGACAGTTGCAAGAATAATTCTTCCCTTAGAAGCCTCGCCATTGCTTGCCATAGATGCTTTAACAACATCAAAGCTTGACTTTGATGCTTCCGCACTCATAAGTAACTGTGGCAAAAATACGGTCTTTTCCTCAAAGCCCTTTCCAACAATATCAAGTGCTGGAATAATTTGTGTATCAATCAAGTCGAGCGGTGAAACTGTTTTGAGCATTTCAGCAGTTATGGCAGCGGCTTGTTCCTTTAATCCCTTGATGATGGCTTTTTTAAGTGGCTCATCATCGTTGCTTTCAAGCTTTGTGCCTGTTGCAGAGGTAGTAGTTACTGTCTGAGTAACAACAGTAGAGCAGAAATTGATATAATCAGTGCAGTTATCATCACGATTAGTAAGGGCATTAAAGCAATAATATACTTTCATCATTTCTTGAGAATATGGATTCATAATTGCACAGTTAAGACCATTCTGCAAAGCCATTGCAAAGAAGGTTGATGTTACAAACTCTCTATTAGGCAAGCCAAAAGAAATATTTGAAACACCAAGACTTGTCTTTATTCCCATATTGCTTAATCTCTTGACTGTTTCAAGGGTTATATTAGCACTGTTTGTATCGCTTGAAATTGTCATTGCAAGAGGGTCAACAACAATGTCTTTTTTATCTATACCGTATTCTTTGGCAGTTTTTATGATTTTTTCTGCAATCTTTATTCTGCCTTCAACAGTTTCAGGAATACCGTCTTCATCAATCGTAAGAGCAATAAGCGTGCCACCATATTTTTTGATAAGTGGGAAAACATCTTTCATATTCTTTTCTTTGCCGTTTACAGAATTGACAAGCGGTTTACCGTTATATAATCTCATGGACTGTTCCATAGCTTCAATATCGACTGTATCAATCTGAAGTGGTAAGTCGATAACACTTTGAAGCTCAAATACAGCATTCTTAATCATTTCGACTTCATCAATTTCGGGCAGGCCAACATTAACATCAAGAATTTGTACGCCTTTTTCTTGTTGTGCGATTCCCTCATTGAGAATGTAGTCCATATTATTTTGACGAAGTGCTTCCTTAAATTTAGATTTACCCGTTGGATTTATTCTTTCACCGATAAGTATAGGAGATGGGCCAATTTCAACTGCGTGAGTATATGAAGAAACAAGGGTGGTATTTTTTGGAACAATAGGCTGTGGTTTTAAGGATTTAGTTTTTTCAATAGTTTTGCGGATAAATTCTGGAGTAGTTCCGCAACAGCCACCTAAAATTCTTGCACCGCTTTCTGCAATCTCAACCATAATATCCGAAAATTCATCAGCATCAACATCATAAACAGTTTTGCCGTTTTCGCTTCTCGGAAGTCCAGCATTAGGATTGACAATTACAGGGATACTTGCTTCTTTTGTGAGCATAGGAACGATTTTTTTCATCTGTTCAGGACCAAGTGAGCAGTTAAGGCCTAAAGCGTCAACACCTAAGCCCTCCAAAATTGCTACCATACATTTAGGATTAGCACCAGTCATAAGCTTTGCATTTTCATCATAAACGGTTGTAACGAAAATCGGTAAATCAGAATTTTCCTTAGCCGCCAATACAGCCGCCTTTGTTTCGTAGGAATCATTCATAGTTTCAATAAGAATTAAATCTACATTGAGCTTTGAACCGATTTTTACTGTTTCTGCGAAGATTTCAACAGCCTTTTCAAAATCGAGGTCACCAAGAGGTTTGAGCATTTTTCCGATAGGACCTATATCAAGAGCAATATAAGCATTTTCAAAGCCATCTCTTGCTTTATTAGCATTCTCGACAGCTTTTGTTATAATTTCCTCAAGATTATCAAATTTAAGGCGGTTAGCACCGAAAGTATTTGTCTTGATTATATTAGCACCAGCCTCAAAATATGAGCGGTGAATATCTGTGATTATTTCTGGGTGTAGAATATTCCATGTTTCTGGAAGTTCACCTGGTTGTAAGCCACGCTCTTGAAGAAGTGTTCCCATACCTCCATCAAAGTATACAATTTGATTTTTTATAAGTTCTTTGATATTCATTTAAAGCACCCTTTACTTTCTATATTCGCAGTCTGTTTTTTCACAGCTTACACAGCCTGTACGACATTTTGTGGGAAAGTCACTTATTCCTACAATGGCAGTAACTGATTTAACAGGCGTCATCATAAGATTATCTGTTATATTAAGACCTATTTTTCGGCTTGTATCGAGAAATTCGAGAATCTGTGGCTGAAATTCAAGCGGAAAATCTCCATAGCCACAGCTAAACCTTGGACGAAGAAATTTACCATTCTGTGAGCTTAAATCTGCAAGCATTTTGTTGAGCATATCGCAAAAATCTTCAATAGATGCTGAGCCGATAGCGTCTGTTACTATTCCTTTGAGAGCAGAAAGCTTATTATGTTTCATAATTAATCTTTCAGCCATAGAACCTGTTGTAGTGGCAAATATATATGCACTCTCACAACCACGAAGATTTATAGTCAGAGAATGGCTTTTAACCTGCATAAATCCGAAATCTATAATTTCGTTTTGCTCATCAACAGAAATATCAACCTTTGCGTAGCAGGCCCTATAATTTACATATTTATTAAATTCGTTTACACACTCATCTATGAGAGCAGTGACTTCATCACTTGGATAAACTCTGCCATAGCCGAGGTAACGATAGACTTCTTTTTTTGTAATATTGACTTCTTGAGAATTTAGAGAATAAGTATATATCATTTTGAAATTCACCATAAATTCATATAGATTTTAGAATATTATATCATTATGAGAATAGCCCGTCAACCAAGTTATTTGACACTATTTTTATTATAATATATAATAAAAATAGTAGATTACATTTTAGCTGATGCACTTATTTTAGACAGATAAAAGTTTCGGTGGCGAGCCGCCACTGTCAAGACGCGGAATCGCTCGACAAGTCTCGCTCGT
>OGPU01000395.1_pt1 | contig 51040 bp, 43 predicted proteins | sample 1552991 | NCBI WGS metagenome assembly OGPU01 (sample SAMEA2580296, study PRJEB22360) | human gut metagenome | biome: human gut; feature: human-associated habitat; material: faeces | place: Denmark | collected 2008/2010 | reverse complement strand
GAAGACGAGCACGAGCGCGGCAGCCACTGCCGTGACGACGGCAAATGCAATCCATAGACCGTCGAAGCCCCACATGCCGAAAACGGTCGGGGTGAGCACCGCCGCGACGGTTGACCCCAGGCAGCCCCATATGCCCCATATGCCCATAGACGTTCCCACCTTGTCCGGGCTCACGTTCTGCTGAACGATGATGGGGCCGCACGTCGTGAGGATGGTGAGAGCCGCACCCTCGACGGCACGCGATACGATGAGCATGGGACTCGTATCGGACGCGAGACCGATGAGGGAACCCACGATGGCGATGCCGCATGCGATGATCAACATGCGCTTGGCCCCGAAGCGCTGAGCGAGCGCGCCAGCCGGCAACGCAACGAAGATGCTCACGAGCGTGAAGATCGACATGAGCCAGGAGGCCGTTGACGCATCCATCGAAAACAGCCCCATGAGATTTGTCATGATGGTGGGGACCTTGTACTGGATCATCGCCACCGAAATGCCCGATATGAGCAGCACGATTCCCACAAGCACGGGATTCTGATACCTGCGTCCGTCCTGCGGTGTCCCTTCTTTCATAATGGTACCAGTAGATTTTGCGTTGTCCTGAGCCACGGGGTTCCTTCCCTTCTTCTGCCATTGGAGCAAACCCTATCGTCTCGTTGCGCGGCGAGCTATCGAGCGGGGAGTTTGATAGCTTGTATCCAATCTCATACCTTTCATACGATAGGCAGGCGATGAGCGGGGAACTACCATCTGATGGACGCCGGAATTTCATACGCGGCGCCTTCCCATGGGTTATGAGACGGCGTTCGCAGGAGTCCGGCAGCCTTGCATTCAATGAAGAGGAGAGGAACCATGGCTGACGAGAAGATTACCGAAGAGAGCGTAGAGGTCGATGAGATCGAGGCTCCCGTGAGCGCAATCTGCAACAACGCAGAAGAGCTCGCCGCCGACCTCGTTGACGACGATAGCGAGATCAAGCCCGTCGAGGGATTCTTCCTCACCTCACAGCGCTGGCACTAGGCGCAACCGCTCGAAACCGCAGAGCAACCCGGGGCAAATGGACACGTCATTTGTCCCGGTCTTGCCAATGCTCAACGAAAGGAGCGGTCATATGGCGCAAAAGGGACAAACCGCGCGCTTCCTGTATCGCGGCAGCTTTCCCGACGGCGAGGTCTTTGACGACTGTGAGGGCACTCCGCACGAGATAATCCTTGGCAGACGTCAGGTCATGAAGGCCCTGGAAGACGTCCTGCTCGAAATGGAGCCGGGCGAGGAACGCACGGTCGAACTCGCGGCGGCAGACGCCTACGGCGAATACGACGAGAGCGCCGTGCAGCACTTCCCCACCTACAAGGTGCCCAACGGCGAAAACCTACCCGTTGGCGAATACATCGGATGGACTTCGCCGCGTAACATCGAACCCATTCCGGCAAAGGTGGTGAGCGTGGAAAACCAGGTCGCCACCATCGACTTCAACCATCCCCTCGCAGGCAAGGACATCGTCTACTGGGTAAAGCTGCTCGACGTGAGCGACTAGGCCCTTCATCCCCCGTGTCCTTTGCCATACATGAAGGCACCGGAAAGACCGCTTCTGCCCAATGGTCTTTCCGGTGCCTTTGCACTGTGTATGTCGGCCGCTATGCCTGCGGCTGCTCCTGAATGGTGACCTTGGCCTGCACGGCCGCCCATTTGTTCGCCTTCAGTCGCTCGGCGGACTCGCGCAGGACGAAGCCCTTGCCCTCGTTCTCGACCTGTTGGCGCACTTGTTTGGGATTGGCGTTGGGCGCCATCATGTGACACGCCTCGTTGATATCATCTTCGGAAATCCCGAGCTTGGCATGACGGAAGACCGCGTCGAGCGCGTAGCCCTGGACGACCATCTCGCGCGTCTGCAACATGAGCATCATGTTGATCTGCTGCTCGCCGCCGTTCTGGTTCACGTAGTCCTCCCAGGACATGCCCTGCTGCTGCAGGCCAATGCGAATGTTTCGCATGAGATTGTCACGTGCGTTCTCGTACACCTCGTCGGCGATCTTGCCCTCGAAGCGCTCGCCCAGTGCGCTGGCGACGACCTGGCGCTTGTACGCCTCGTACTGCTCGAAGTCGCGATGCTCGATGCTGCCGCGAATCTCGGCGCGTAGGTCATCGAGGCTCTTGTACATGGGAAGGTTCTTGGCGAGCCATTCGTCGTCGACAGTGGGGACGACCGGCTTCTGAATCTCCTTGAGCGTCACCTCGCAGTCGAACTTCTGTGTGATCTCGTTGTAGTTCTCGTCGACGCTCGGCCCCTCGAAGACAAATTTGCGCGTCTCGCCCGGCTCCATGCCAAAGATGTGGGCGTCGAAGTCGGAGGGCATGTACCCTTCGCCCGCGACGTACGTACGCCCGTCGGTGGTGAGGCCGGTAAGATCCTTGCCGTCTTCGTAGCATTTGATCGCCACGAGACACGCATCGCCTTTCTCGAGCGGCTTGGGATCGGCAGTGACATACGTGGTGTTGCGGTCGGCAAGCTGGGCAATCTGCGCGTCGACCTCGGCCTCGTTGATGGCAAACGGGGGAAGCGTAATCTCGACGGGATCGTACGAGGTGAGCTCGTATTCTGGCTTGGGGCTGACCTCCAGGGTGAAGCTAAAGTCCTGGTTGCGCTTGAGAGCCGTGCTTGGCGTGGGACGTGGCGGAAACGCGGGAACGATGCCGCTCTTGTCGATGGCCATGGGAGCGAGCGCCTCGAGGGCGTTTGCCTCGATGATGGAATCGAGGTTCTTGATACCCATCTTTTCCTCGGCGATTTGCTCGATGGTCTTGCCGGGCTCGGGATTGATGCCCATGGAGTTGGCGAAGTCGAGCTCCGCGAGTGCGAACGCTTTGTTGACGTCATCGGCACTGGCGGTGACTTCGAGGATGACCTTGCCATCCGCCTTCTTGATCTTGCTGGTCTTCATGAGGTGAACCCACTTCCGCTCTCGTGTCCGCGCAGCGTCATGAGCGCGGAATGGCTGGCCACTGCGTGGCGTACGCACCCACTATATGCCGAACTGAATAAAGTTTGAGCGGAATGCGGGGTCTGTCCCCATTTTGTTACGCAGGATGGGGCGTTTCGCGCTAGGCATCCTTCTTGGATACGAGGAGCAGGATGCCACCCACGAGGCTCACGAAGATGAGCGTGCACACACCGAAGGCCGTCGTGTTGGGCCTGCGGCCCTTGTAGATTCCCCAGGCGCACACCGTCATCGGGACCATCCAGGCAAGCGGAATGAGCATCCAGCCCGCCGTCACGGTGGAGATGACGCAGAATACGAAGGCGATGAGACGCAGCGTGGAATCCTGCGAGTCCATGCCATATGCGGGCCTGCCGTTTTCGATGATCTGGGCCTCGTACACGGTCTCGTCGCAGGATTGGGCACCCTGGCCGGTGCCCGGGGCGCTCGACGGGCTATCCGCATAATCATCGGTCCACTGGCTTCCGTCCCAGTAACGAAGCTTCGATGGGTCTCCCGATGGGTCCGGATACCATCCGGCGCGCGATTCACTCATGTGCTCTCCTTGTGCAGGCGTTGTCTATGATCGCAAGTATAGGGCATTGCCTCGCGAGAACCGCCTACATGTCCTCGCTTACCACGTTCATGTTACCTGTGCGGTATCCGTCAGGGTCAATCGACACACGCTCGAAGCCGATCTCCTTGAACCTGCGTTCCATCGCCTCCGTGTTCTCGGGCAAGGCGAGTCGTTCGACCTCATCTGCTCGCACCTCGACGCGGGCCATGGGTCCGTGGTAGCGTACGCGCACCTGATGAAAGCCCTGGTCGAGGAGAAACTGCTCTGCAGCATCGATCATGGCGAGATGCTCTTCGCTCAGGCAGGTGCCAAATGCAAAACGCGTGGCAAGGCACGCGAACGACGGCTTGTCCCAGATGGGCAGTCCCCTGTCGCGTGATAGCTCACGTATATCGCGCTTTGTGAGGCCCGCGTCTTTGAGCGGGCTGAACACGCCGAGCTCGGCTATTGCCCGAGAACCCGGACGGTAATCGCCCTCGTCATCGACGTTGGATCCCTCGACAACGGTTTCGACGCCGCACTCATTTGCCGCATCGATGACAGCCTGCAAGAGTCCCATTTTGCACAGATAGCAGCGGTCGGACGGGTTCTGGCGAAATGTCTCATCCTCGAGCTCATGCGTGGGCACGATGACCTGCGGGATGTCACGCTCGCGGCAAAAGGCGATGGCCTCGTCGAGTTCGCGCCGCGGAAAGAGGCGAGATTGCGTCGTGACGGCGATGGCGCGCTCGCCAAGCGCTTCGCGGGCGGCATGCAGCAACAGGGCGGAGTCGACTCCGCCCGAGAAGGCGACGGCGACGCTCCCGAACGACCGGAGGCGTGCGAGCAGGTCCTGGTATTTCTCTCCGAGGGTTTCGCTGCTCATGAAGACTCCCGAGTTGAGACGGCAATGTGTCAGGGGGTCGGAATGAGACAGTTGCTCAGAGACGCTGTCTCTTTCCGGCCCGCACCTCTCCCTAGATGACGGTTCCCTCGTCGATATCCAGATGGAGGCACTTGACGGGGGTTCCGGCCTCGAAGGTGCCGGTGCCCTGCGGTAGCTCAATGAGCACGGTGCTGCGGTTCATCTCCGACAACAGGGCGGAGGACTGCTTCTCTTCCTGGCAGGCGAGCAGCTGGCCATCCTCGCCAAGCTCGAGATGGCCCCTCTGGAAGAAGGCTCGGGCCTCCTTCTTGCGCGTGGGCTGCGCGAGGACGGCTTTGCTGGCCGGGCGGTCAAGCTCCCGGAAACCCTGTATGGCGCGGAGCGCGGGACGCCCAAAGAGCTGGAAGCCCCCAGCCGCAGCGGCGGGATTACCCGAGAGGACCTCGACGAGCGTGTCTTCCACGCAACCAAACGCCTGTGCCTTGCCGGGCTTCAGGCTCACGCAGTCAAAGACGACCTCGCCAAGCTCGCGCACCGTTTCGATGGCGTAGTCAAAATCGCCGTTGCTCGCCCCTCCGCTCGAAACGACGAAATCGCATTCGGCGATAGCTCGTTCGAACAGGGATCGAATGGCGGCCTCGTCATCTTCGACGATCGGATACAGCTCGACTTCGCATCCCATTTCGAGGGCGTATGCACCCAGCACGTATGCGTTCGCGTCGCGGATCTTGCCGGGCTCAGGCTTTGCCGGGGGCTTGACGAGCTCGGTGCCAATGCTGATGACGCCAACCTTGGGCCGGGCATATACGGGAATGACCGTATTGCCGGTGCTGGCAAGCAAACCGACGGTCGCGGCACGAATCACCTCGCCCGCGCGTACGACGACATCGCCAGCCTTGGCCTCCTCTCCGGCTTTGCGCACATTGGTCTTGGTCACGGGCGCGCAAATCCGCACGCGCTCGCCCACGCCGCCGTCACCGGTGAAGGTCGTGTCCTCGATCTTGACCACGGCATCGGCTCCTTCGGGCATGATTCCACCTGTCATGATGCGGATTGCCTGGCCAGGTGCGAGCGTGACCTGGCTCACGATGCCCGCGCCGACCCAGTCGACGATCTCGAGTTCGACGGGAACCTCCTCGCTCGCGCCTTCGAGGGAGGAGGAAACCACGGCAAACCCGTCCATAGCCGTGTTATCGAAGGGCGACACGTCGATGTCGCTCGTAAGATCGGCGGCGGCAACACGTCCGACCGCGGCAAACAGATCGACTTTTTCGACAGGCATCCTAAAACGCGCCTGGCTCGCGAGCTCGATCGTCCTGCGACACGCCTCGTCGACGCTGATCATGTCCTGGCTCATTTTTATTATCCTCTCGAAAGGTTAAACGAATCGACAATCGACAGGGTATCAAATCTCGCGGTAAAAGCGGTGTTCAATTTGCCCATTGGGGACATCGTAAGCCATTCGTCATGTGGCCGTCGGGCACGGCGGAAAACCGTCAGACCGGCAAGATGCGCATGTGAAAGGAGCCCCTGGACGGGGCTCCGAAAACCGGGACGCAAAAAGCTACACCTTTGGGTACTGGGATTCCGACCCATCGCGACGTCCACGCTCGTAGCGACTGACGAAGCCGACGATGATGACGACGACCGCCACGGCCAGAAACGCGATGACGAACAGGGCGCTCTTCGTGTAAAGCCCCGTGATGGCAGCGCAGACGATGGATAGGATGACGATGGCGACGGGGACGGCCATCTTCGTCTTCGAACGGGCGATGTTGGCACGCAGGATGGCATCCTGACGACGGGATTCGTCGTCGCGGCGCGCGCGAATGTCGCGGTCTGTCCACTCCATGATCTTGCGTTGGACTTCAGGAGGATACGAGTTGAAGACATCGGGGTGGGGCAGGCTCACACATCCGTCCTCGAACTCTATGGGATCGTAGGTGAGAGGGCCCTCGTCGGAATCGAGGATGCCATCTGCATCTTGGCGCGCGAACCCGGGAAACCCGTGCAACGCCCTATCGACGCCAACTGCAGGCTCGCCGGCAAAATCCCCCGAAGCATCCGCAACCGGATCCTCGACGTCAAGGTCGAGATCGGGAATGTTGTCTTCTCTGATTCGCCTGTTCCTGCGGCTGCCCCTGGATTTTGGCGATTCGCCGTCGGATTGCCCTCGATTGTTGATGAACGCGTTGTACATTGGTTCGTTGCTCATACGTTTTGTGCCTTTCGCGACTCATTCAGTTCTGGCAATTATAGCATCGCTTCACGTGTGCGCAGCGCAAGGAGCCGGGTGCTTTTCGCCTTGTGCCATCGTGTTGACACGCGAAGCGGGTATCATGAGGAACACGCGCGGCAGACCGCGCCATGCAAACGGTGACGACCCACAGGTGGGCATACGTATGACACACACCAGCGAAGCAGAGCGTATCGTCAAGCTCATGCTCTTCATCCGGGAAAACGGCCCGATTGACCTTGCCGGCATCCGCCGCGCCCTTCCCTACGAGTACGGCGAACATGCCGGCAACGAGGATTCCACGCGCAGGCGCTTCGAGCGTGACAAGAAGACGCTGCAGGATAGCGGCGTCTTTCTCACGATCGACGACCGACAGCGCTACACGCTCGACGTCGACAGGACCGTCGCCGCACCTCTGAACCTCACAGGTCCGCAGGTCAGTCTGCTGCGGCTGCTCTGTGGTGCCCTGCTCGAGGACGGTGGCTACCCTTTCAAGGAGGAGCTACGCATGGTGCTCGTCAAACTCGGCGATGAGCTCGAGATTCCCGACATGCTCCCCCAGCTCGTCGAATCACGGGGGCGCGGCTCCTCGGGCACGTACGAGCCGCAAGGTTTCGCGAAGGTCAAGAAGGCCATCACCACGCGCAAGCGCCTCTCCTTCGACTATGTGAACTCCGCCGGCAAGAAGTCGCAGCGCGAGGTGGAGCCCATGGGGTGCTTCTTTCTGAGAGGCACCTGCTATGTCGCCGCATTCGACCCGGTCGCGCAGGACGAGCGTCTCTTTCGCCTCGACCGCATGAGCAGGCTGCGCGTCAACGGATCCAATCCCAAGTCACCCGATTTCGAGGAGCGTCCCTTCGATGCGTCCGACTACTACGGCCTCCCTTTCCAGTTTGGTGAAGAGCGGTTCACGGCACGCATCCTGTTTGATGAGACAACGGCGCAGGACGCCCAGCGGCTCACGATGGGACAGGGGCAGCTCGCCTGGAATGACGGAGGGCTCGTCTGGACGGTCGAGTGCCGCGACGAGCGCACATTGGCCCAATGGTGCATCGAGAACGGCCCGGGGCTGCGCATCCTCGAGCCCGCACCCGCACGAGATGCCTATGTCGCCGGGCTCGAATCGTACCTACGCGCTGACCGGGAGGTACACGATGAAGGATAGGCAGCTTCTCCTCGCCATCATGGCCCAACTCGAGCGCGAGAAAATCGTCTCGATTCCCCAGCTCGCGATGCTGCTTGGTGTCGAGGAGCAGCGCGTGTTCGACGCGCTCGAGGTTCTCGTCTTCGCCTACGACGCCGCATCGATACGCCTCGACCTGCACGATTCGTATGCGACGCTCCAGATGCACGGCACCGATCGGCTCCTGCGCCTCACGGCCACCGAAGCCGATGCGCTGGTCGACGCGCTCACGGCGGCGGGGTTCTCGGACGGTGACGAACTCGTGGACGCCCTGCTGCAAACAAAGGGCGTGCTCGATTCGACGCATGCCGGCTCCGGTCCCCGTCTGCGCGTCATTTCCGAAGCCACCTCCCCTGACGTAGCCCAGACGATCGCTGCGGCGTGCGAGGATGCCGAACATCATCTGCTCGAGATCGAGTACCGGGGCACGGACGACATCGAGGCGCGGACCAGGCGCGTCGAACCGCTGCGGATCTTCTCGGAAGACGGGCATCGCTACGTGCAGGCATACTGCCGCAACTCGGATGGCTGGCGCTCCTTTAGGATCGATCGCATTCTCCGGGCGACACCACTCGAGGAGCGTTTCGCTTCGCGGGATGACGCTCCCCGTCCCCGCGTCGGGTTGGACCACGCCGCCAAAGCGCGCATTCGCCTGGATGCCGATTGCCCGCTGCCTGCTTGGCGCTCCCTGCGCGTCGTGAGCGATGACGAGGCGGGGCGCATCGTGGAGGTCCCCTGGACGGGAAGCTCATGGCTTTCCAAACAGGTGGTTTCGCTCATGGGACAGGCGCTTGCTCTCGAGCCCGCAGAATTCGTGCATGCCTGCAAGGAGTATGCTGAAAAGCTACTGCAACCGTGAGTTATGCACGTTTGCGCATATGATTTTGTCGTTTATTTGACTGGGACTCCGGCACCGAAGAGCAAGTCGCGCTCGTCGGTGGGAAGGCTTGCCCGCGCATCGTCACGCACACCGTTCACCCCGATGAAGAACTGCCGCATCATCGCGACCATCATGTAGCGGCCCTTGGGGGTAAGCGTGATCTGCTCGTTATCGTCGATGTCGATGGCACCGCTCGTCTTGAAGAACGCGTACTCGGCCGGAAGGCCTGCAGCCACGGTGCAGCCAAAGTCGCGTTCCCACGCCCTCTTGTCGAGCCTCAGGCCAAAGAGCTGCATCATGAAGCGGTAGCGCATGTGGTCGCGCTTGCTGAACGTCGTCATGCGCGAGGCCGACATGTGACCGCTCTCGATGTGCTCGTCATATTCCCTGATGCTGAAGGTGTTCACGAAGAGCTTGCTGTCGAGGAAGCTCATGCCACCGCTACCCAGGGCGGGGTATTCCTCGTAATCGATGATGTACTCGTCGATCATGGGGCTCTTCGCGTCGTTGAAGGTCCAGGCATCGCCAAAGGCAAAGGCGGGGTTATCCCCTCCCGTCAGGCCCTCGCAGATGATCTCGTAGAAGGCTTGCTCGCGCGCGTAGTCGACCTTGCCCACGGTAGCCGCCAACGACTTCTCGACGGCCGGGGAGGCCATGAGGGGGTAGAACGTGGCTTGGTTCGTGTGGGATTCGAGTATCGCCGCGATGTCGTTCACGAGCATCGCCTCGTCCTGCGCCGGGAAGTTGAAGATCATATCGACGTTCAGCGATTTGAACACATTTGCATCCGCGACATCGATGATTCTGTTCAAAATCTGCTCGGCGCTGCCATATTTTTCATATCTGTCCATTTGTCTAAGCAATCCATCGTCGAAACTTTGGACGCCAACGGACAATCGCTGCACTACACCGTCGAGTTTCTCGACATATTCGGGAAGGAGATGATTTGGGTTCGTCTCGCTCGACACATCGACGATTGAGAACATGTCGCGGGCTTTGCCAATCGTTTTAACGAGCTCGTCGATGAGAATCGTCGGCGTTCCACCGCCGACGTACAGAGAATCGAAGTCGTAGCCCAGCCGGGCAACCATATCCATCTCGGTACGGAGGTTCGCGAAGTACTTGCGCGCCTTTCCCTCCTCGAACGGAAACCTGTTGAACGAGCAATAGGGGCACAGACGCTCGCAGAACGGAATGTGCATGTAGAGCATGTAGCGCTTGCCGGGTTTGGGGGCAGGTAAGGTCCATTGGTTCTCGTCGAGTGGCTTGAGATCCAGGTAATGGCCATTCATCATGCGCATGGCCTGCGTCAGAACACGTTCGGTAAGCACGGCACACCTCGCCTATCGGAAGATGAAGAACGAAACGATCAGGAAGATGATGACGAACAGGACGACGAAGAGCCCGACGTAACAGCCCTTGTTACCCGCAGCCGCGGCATAGGCGAGATTCTCCGTCATCGTGCGCTTGGTCTTGAAGTACGCGACGCCCTTCTCGAGCTTGGGGAGCTGCTGCGACTTGACGTCTGCCCACTGACCGCCGCTTTCGATGACGTGCTCGAGCTCCTTGGACGAAAGCGCGATCGCAGGATGGTCGCCCTTGGCGATGCGGTCGGCGATGGATGCGACGAAGGGCTCGAAGACGGGCGCGTCTTTGGAGGGGTAGCAGACAATCGCGACCTCGACCCAATTCGTATTGCGGATCTTGTCGATGACGACGGCCGAGGCAAACGCGCGGCATGTCCATCCGTCATCGAGCAGCCCGTCAACCTGCTTGAAGACCTTGTCGGGCAGAAACCCCATCGCCTCCTTGCCACGGCTCAGCAAGATGCGCGGCACCTCCTTGCCCCTCTTGGTCACGTGAACCTGCTTGGTGACCGTGAGTTCGGCGGCGATGATGACGGCGTTGGCGTTCAGCACGACGCACGAATCGCCACTTGCCTCTTCGAGGCGGCAGTACGTCGCGTAGTAGTTCTCAGATTCGGGCATGCTGGTCCTCCAGTCGACTATCCGCAAGTATACCGATTTGACCGAGCGCTATGTCACCGCAACATGATAGGCTTTGCCCATGGCTGTTTCACGTGAAATACGACTTGACGAGTTTCTCATCGCGGGAACGGACCCGGAAGTTTCCAACATGTACCGTCAGCTTCCTGAGCGGGCGCGGGACCTGCAATTCGGCCTCGTCGAGGACGAGGTCATCGTGCTCGACACCGAAACCACCGGGTTTGACCCGACACGCTGTTCGCTGCTCGAAATAGCCGCCATCCGCATGCGCGGCGGCGAGACCGTGGGCGAGTTCCACACCTTCGTCGATCCCGGTCTCACCATACCACCGGAAATCGTCGAGCTCACGGGCATCACACAAGACGATGTCGAGGATGCGCCGTGCCCACAGGATGCGGTCGCGGCACTGGCCGAGTTCGCGGGCAATCGCAACCTCGTTGCCCACAACGCGCGTTTCGACCAGGGTTTCGTCATGCGGCAAGCACGACCCGGCATGCTTTCCGGGCAATGGATCGACACGCTCGCGCTCTCGCAGATCGTGTTGCCGCGCCTCAGGTCACATCGGCTTGTCGACCTGGCCGCCGCCTTCGGCCTGAGCTCGCCCTCGCACCGCGCGATGGACGACACCGTGAGCCTCGGCGCGCTGTGGCGCATACTGCTCGCGGGCATCCAGGCGATGACCCCCGGACTTGCGGCGAGCATCGCCGAGCTCTCACCGCAGACCGACTGGCCGCTACGACCGTACTTCGCGCAAGCGGCGCTCGAGCAGCCCGGTATCGACTTCTCCCTGCGCCGCAACCGCACAGAGCGCACGCAGGCCCTGAGCCAACCTCCCCGTCCGGACGCCGACGAGGTTCCCCTCTCCTTTTGCGACGAGTCACACATCGAGGCGGCGTTTTCGCCGGAAGGCATCATGGGCACGATGTACCCGGGTTACGAGGAGCGCCCCGAGCAGCTCGGAATGGCGCAAGAGGTTGCAGCGTGCCTGCGCGAAGGTGACATCCGCGTCATCGAGGCGGGAACGGGCGTCGGCAAGTCCATGGCCTACCTCGTGCCCATCGCCTACGGCGCACGCGAGAACAAGGTCACGATGGGTGTCGCGACCAAGACCAACGCCCTCATGGACCAACTCGTCTACCAGGACCTTCCCCGCTTGCGCGCGGCGCTTGGCGATGACCTGAACTACGTCGCCCTCAAGGGCTACGACCACTACCTGTGCCTGCGCAAGCTCGAGCACATGATACGCAGCCGCCAGGGCGCCGATGGCGACCTCATCACGATGATGGCCACGCTCCTCAGCTTCACGGCGCAGACCAGCCACGGCGATCTCGACGCTCTCAGCATCGGATCGTCTTCCGCGAGCCGACATCCAGGCAAACGCCAACGACTGCCTCAAGAAGCGCTGCCCCTTCTTCCCGCGTCGATGCTACCTGCATGGCGCGCGTCGCGCGGCCACGAGTGCCGACATCGTCGTCACCAACCACGCGCTTCTGTTTCGCGACATGCAGGTCGACAACGGCATCCTGCCCCCCATCAGGCACTGGATCATCGACGAGGCCCATGGTGTCGAGGGCGAGGCACGTCGACAGCTCTCCAGTTCGATCAGCTCGCGCGACCTCGAGGCGACGCTCGGCCGCATCGCGAACCCCAAGAGTGGCATCACCGCCGTCATCGGCAAACGCGCCGGCGGGTTCGAGGGCGGAGACATGCTCTACGGTGTCACCGCCGACATCGAGAACCGCGTCGGGCAGATCCAACTGCTCGCCGCCGAGTTCTTTGCGGCGCTCGCCGAGCTTCCCTCCCCCAACGCACGCGACAACGGCAGCTACAACATCATCACCGTGTGGATTGGCGCCGAGGTGCGCGCGGGAAGCACCTGGCGCGAGCTGTGCGGTTGCGGTACCAAGCTCGCCGACGCGCTCTGGGGCCTCAACGGCCGCCTTGCCGACCTCATCTCCATGCTCGAGCAGTTCGAGGGAGAGTTCGCCAACCAGCTTGCGGAGCTTTCCGGCATAACGTGCGGCCTCAAGGGCGATGTCGACGCCCTCGGGCTCATCCTTGACGGCACAGATGACCGCTTCGTCACCTCGCTGCAGCTCGACCGCAACCCACGACGCCCCATGCAGTCGCTCGAGGCGATGCGGCTCGACATCGGCGAGTCGCTCGCAGCCGACCTCTACCCGCAGACGCGCAGCCTCGTCTTCACCTCGGCGACGCTGGCCACCGCCGAGCGCGAGCCCTTCGCCCACTTCCTGCGTGCCACGGGCCTCGACCGTGTCACCGACAAGCCGGTGTGCACCGCGATGTTCGCGTCTGGCTACGATTACGAGCACAACATGTCCGTCTTGCTGCCGAGCGACATGCCCGAGCCGAACTCCCCCGGCCATCATGACGCCTTCCTGCGGTTGCTGTACGAGGTACACGTCGCCATGGGCGGCTCGGTGCTCACGCTGTTCACCAACCGTCGCGAAATGGAAGCCTTCTACCGCGAGCTCAAGCCCCTACTCGCGAACGAGGGAATTGAGCTCGTCGCGCAGACTCGCGGCACGAGCACGAAGTCGTTGCGCGACAGGTTCTTATCAGACAGGAACCTGTCAATGTTCGCGCTCAAGTCGTTCTGGGAGGGATTCGACGCCCCTGGGGACACCCTTCGCTGCGTCATCATCGCCCGCCTGCCCTTCAGCCGTCCCGATGACCCCATCACGCGCGAGCGCGAGGTGCGCGACGGGCGTGCGGCCTGGGGACGCTATTCGCTCCCCGAGGCGGTGATGGACCTCAAGCAGGCCGCAGGTCGTCTCATCCGCAACTCGACCGACAGCGGCTGGCTCGTGCTCGCGGATGCGCGCCTGCAGACGAAGAACTACGCGAAGTCGTTCTTGCGCGCGATGCCAACACCCGACATCCGGACGCTTGCCACTGACGAGATTGCGCGCCTCATGGAGACGCAGGAACCGGGCGCCGTCTAGGCAGCCCGCGCGGCACTAGTCTTTGCCGCCGTTGTGCGTGACGAAATCCTCGGGCTTGATGTGCTCGATGAACTTGTCGAATTCCTCGAGCTCGATCTGCTCGTCCTGCCCCGGCGTGAGGGCACGCGGACAAGCGGCAGATTGCATGACGTCTTCCTCGACGAACAGGGGCGCATTGGCACGTGCGGCAAGGGCGATCGCATCGCTCGGACGCGCGTCGACACGCGTGAACATGCCGTTTGCGCAACGGAGATAGATGGTGGCGTAGAAGGTCGTGCCCTCGACGCGGTCGATGACGACGCGACTGACGTTGCCTCCAAGGGAGCTGACGAGATCGATGGCGAGGGCGTGCGTGATGGGACGCTCGGTCGCGTTGCCCTCGAGCGCGGCGGCGATGGCGGTCGCCTCCATGGTGCCGATCCAGATGGGAAGCACGAGGTCATCGGCGATATCCTCGCGGTGTTCCGCGACACGCAGGGTGATGACAGATGGCATGGGAAGGAGGCCGATGACGAGCGATTCGACGTTTACCAGTACCATTGCGCACCTCCCTTCGAAAGGCATGTCCTCATTATAGACAACTTGACCCCGTAACCATAACCGTTCGCCAAACCCTCCACAAGAAACTTGACCGGCGCGTGGTCGTTTCGTTTCCGAACCGTGGGTGTGGGCGGGGGGACGAGTGAGACACATTGGACAGGTACATCTGTCTCATCCGGCATAGGCGAGGAGCAGCCGCTCGACCTTGTGGGCTGCCTCTCGCGCGGCAATGTTCACGTCATCCATGCTCAGCGGCTCGTCGAGCGCGCCAGCGGCGGGATTCGAGATCATCGAGATGCCGAGAACGTCCATCCCGCAACCACGGGCGGCGATGACCTCGAAGACGGTCGACATTCCCACGGCATCCGCCCCGAGCGTGCGAAAGGCGCGTATCTCGGCAGGCGTCTCGAACGATGGCCCCACGGTGGCGATGTACACGCCGCTCTTGAGATCGACTCCGCACGCCATCGCTGCCCGGCGGGCATGCTCACGCAGCGCCGGCGAGTACGCCTGCGTCATATCGAAGAAGCGCGGAAAGAGCGCAGGTTCATCGGGTGCGGCAAGCGGGTTAGCGCCCAGCAGGTTGATGTGGTCTTCAATGAGCATGAGGTCACCCACGCCAAGGTCGACGTTGATGCCGCCGGCTGCGTTCGTGACCACGAGCTCGTTCGCGCCGAGCGCATGCATCAAGACGATGGGAAACGCAACCTGCTGGGGCGTGTTTCCCTCGTAGGCGTGCAGTCGCCCCTGCATGCAGATGACCGGTCGCTTTCCCAACGTTCCGATGACGAAACGACCTGCATGCAAGGGAGCGGTTGACGGAACCATATGGGGAACCTCGGCATAGTCGATGCACGTCGCTCCATCGATGGTATCGACCAGACCACCCAGGCCGCTACCGAGTACGATTCCGAGTGCGCCATCGGCGACATTCACGCGTTTGCGCATGAACGCAACCGCCTCGTCGACGTTTTCCTTCGTGATGATGTGCTCCATGGCACCTCCCGGACAAAATGAGACAATGTCTCAGAGCAACTGTCTCATTTCGCAGATGAAAAGGGTCCGCGCAACGAAATTGGCGGACCCGTACGATCAATGGCGCCCCCAGCGGGATTCGAACCCGCGATCTTCGGCTTGAAGGGCCGACGTCCTAACCGCTAGACGATGGGGACAAAACGGTTCGGTCATTATGCCATAAAACCGCCGATTGGCAAGCGGGATTGATGCGCCAGACCCCTGACCTGCGAAACCAGACAAGAGTGCCCCGGCGACTTTTGTCTGGTTGCTACTTGTCCCACGCGAAAAACGCCCAGGGCGTGACGCGCGTGTGGTCGTACTCCCAGCATGTCCCACCGTCGGCGTCGTGAACCTGGTGAAGATGCTGTCTCGAGTACGCGATGAGTCGTTCGCGCTCCTCGTCGGTGGCGCCCATGGCATCGCACGTCTTGTCGATGGCCTCGTCGAAGCTCCCGAAACGACTCTGCCGGGAGCTGTCGATGTAGGAGAGCTCGGGGTGAACGCCCATGCCCCAGAGGATGTTGAACGCGAAGACACAATCCGGATACCGTGGCTGTTCGCGTCCGATCGCGTCGAGCAAGACAGGATCGACACGCGGTGAAAGGCCCGTCGTCAGCGTGATGCATACACGCCTGCGCGCATGTTCGTCGAGCTTGGCAAGCGCCGCTTGCATATCACCCGTCGCGATGGAGCGCGAGGCAAGCGCAACGTCGCATACGGGCACGCCGGCCGTGGTCCAATCGTCGTCCCAGGCCAGCAGCATGGGATGAACGTGCTCGTTCACGCCGAGACAGAAGGCCGTTTCCATGAGCGCGTCGAGCATGCCGCGCGAGAAGTCGCAGGCGTAGACCTCGTGTCCGTCCTGGGCAAGCGGCAGCGCGAGCGCGCCGGACCCGCACCCCATGTCGAGCACGGTTTCGCCTTCACGCACCCCGGCGTAGTCGAGAAAGGTCGATGCGTACGAGCTCGTTCCCGAAACCTTGGCGTAGTTTGCCGAACGTTCGTCCCATCGTGTCGCGTCGTCGGAACGTCCCCTGTGCTCCTGCTCGGCAATCCAAGCGGCGCGCCAGTCGATGTCAATCGTCATGCGTCCTCCGGGTCCGTGGTCTCGCCGACGGCATCCTCCGGGTCCACGGATGGTTGACCGTCATCTTGACCTGCCGGTTCAGCCGGCTCCGCCATCTCGACCTCGGCCTGCTCCTGCTGCCCGGAATCAACCGCAAGCTTCTCGTCCTTCGTATTCTTCGCGCGACGGCTCTTCTTCGCCGCCGCCTTCGCCTCGCGCCTGGCTTCCTTCTCCGCCGCCATCTCCGCCTCGAATTGCATGGGTGCCGAGGGCGACCGCCAGGTATCGGGCTTGAACTGCTCCATCCAGTATCCGAGCGAGCGCATGTAGAGCGCCGAGATGAACGCGCTCACGATCGCGCCGGCGATCCACACCATGAGCGCAACGACGATGGTGACCACTCCTAGCAGCGCCAGCGGCACGAGGTCGTTTCCCAGCACCGACGTCATTGACATGGAGGCTATGACGCCGATGAAGGGGATGGTCGGCAGGAGCACGATGAAGAGCGCGGCGGCGAGCAGCGGAACCACGAGCAGAATGACGCAGGTCGCGCTGCCAAAACCGCCCGGATCGCGCCTGAACATCCTGATTACCCGCTTGACCTGCAGTCCGGGAAGTACGCGTTCGTAAATGATGCTACGAAACGCGGCCGCCGCAAGCGCGGCGACGAACACGGCGAAGAGTTCGACGAGAAACCTCAGAATGGACCCCGCCACCGAAACGAACCCCAGCAGGATGCCGATGACCACGACGGGGACGACCCAGATGAGGATGATCCAGCATGCGAGAAAGCCGTAGCGCGTACACCGACCAAGGTCGCCGAGCTTGCGCGACAACGGGGTATGCATGCCCCAAGCCGCCTCCTTGGCCCAGTCGTAGAGATACCCGAACATGATGATCTGCCCGATGATGGGCACGCAGTTCATGAAGCCGAGGACGAGGGTGGCCTTCCACCAGTCCTCATCCGAGGCAAGGTCGTTCCACGAACGACTCATGTACGTGTTAAGTGCCTTGGTCTGCACATCTGCCATTGGCGACACCAACTATTCCTTGGACCCGTCTCCCGCCAGAAGGCTCTGGATTCGCTGCTGTATCTCATCCATCTCGTCGCCCTCCTTGGCAAGCACCTCTGCACGCGCCTTGGCGGCACGCACGGCCGCCAGGTCGTAGAAGGTGTCCACGTCATCGACGTAGGCGGGCGTCTCGTCAAAGACGAGCGTATCACCCTCCTGTCGGTAGAGACGCGCGATGACATAGGCCTTCTCCATCTCGGTCGTGGCACACTCCACGATGATGGCATCGAGCTGTCCGTCATCCGTCATCAGGAAGCCGTCGTAGCAGAAGGCGTAGTGCGTGGAGAATGCGCTCGAGGACTTGACGTTTGACTCCGCGGCGTGACGACAACTCACCACGTCGTCACCCGGAAAGTTCTCCTCAAACATCTGGTCGCCATCGACGATGACCGTGAACGGGGTGAGCTCGTCCCCAGCCTCGAGCTTGGTCTGGGCCTCGTCGAGGCAGTAGAACGTGATGCGCTCGAGGATGTCGTCCATCTCGAGGTTTTCCTGGTCTGTCATTGCATCTCCTTGCGCAGGCGCCGTGATGGGCGCTTTTCGTCGTTTCCATTCGGCAAAAGTATACTTTTTGGTGCAACCTGAGCCAACCTCGCAATTTTTGGCCAGCTACAAGCGTCTTGCGCTATAATCACCCCCGCACCCCACATGGGGCCCCTGCGGAGGGGTGGCAGAGTGGTTGAATGCGGCGGTCTCGAAAACCGTTTACCCGGTAACCCCGGGTACGAGGGTTCGAATCCCTCCTCCTCCGCCAGATCATTCTCGCAGTAAGAAGATGCCATGAGCTCAGATCCGGATACCACCGAACCAACGGGCACCGTCGAGGCGAAGTGGCGGCTGCGCGCATATCGCACCTGGTCGATCGTCGGCATCTGCATCATCATCGGCATCATCCTCTACATCGCCGGCATCATCTGGCAGGCCGTCGCCGTCCTCATCGTGACCGTCTTGCTCGTCTTCCTGCTACACGGCTTCGTCAACAGACTCGAACGGCACGGCATCCCGCGCTGGGGCGGCACGACGATCGCGTTCCTGCTCATCATCGCCGTGATCATCGCATGCTTCATGGTGCTCATCCCGGCCGTCGTCTCGCAGCTCACGTCGTTTACCCAGCAACTACCCAAGTATCTCGCACAGATTCAGGACTTCGTCACCAAGGCGAGCTCCTCAACCCAGCTTCTCGATGGCGAGAGCATCAACGCGCTGCTCACCCAGGCCGTCTCCTTCATCCGCCAGCAGGCAGGTGCGCTCGCCAGCGGTCTGGCAAACGGCGTGATGGGCGGCATCGTGAGCGTCGGCAACGTCATCCTGGTCACCTTCATCTCGTTCATCTGCTCGTTCTGGATCCTGCTCGACCTTCCCGTCCTCTCCCGCGAGGTTCGCGGCCTGGTGGACGACAAGTACCAAGATGACATCGACGTCGTGACCAACGCCGTTGGCACTGCGGTGTACGGATGGGCTAAGTCGACGCTGCTGTGCGCGCTCATCACCGGCGTCGCCAGCTGGCTGTCCTTCCTCATCCTCGGCATTCCCTACTCCGTTGTCCTGGGATTCCTCTGCGGCATACTGTACTTCGTCCCCTACATCGGCCCGATGGTCTCGTGCGCGATCGTGGCAATCATCGCGCTCTTCGTCTCGCCGCTCGTCTGCATCATCTCGATCGTCGTCAACATGGTCATCAACAACGTCATCGGCAACATCATCTCGCCGAAACTCATGAAGAGCTCGGTCAACGTCTACCCGGCCCTCATCCTCGTCGCGATCCTGGTGGGCAGCGCCCTGGGAGGCATTCCCGGCATGCTGCTGTCCATACCGGTCATCGGCGCGCTCCAGGGAATCTTCATCGCCTACTACGAGCTCATAACGGGCAAGAAGATCGCGACGGAGGACGGCGTGCTCTTCCAACTTCCCAAGCCAAAGAAAAGCCGGAAGATGCCCAGGTTCATCAGAGATCTCGAGAGTGGATCACATCGTGAGGAAGAGGAAGTATCGGGAAGCGACCACGACGCTTCGCCGCAGGATGCCGACGAACACGACGAGGGGGACCGGAAGTAACCCCTCGCTCACGTCTTCTTTCGTGCCATCCTCCGCGTGTTAGGATAATCGTGACACGTCACGCGCAAGGAGGTACCCCATGGCACTCCAGGCAGCTTTCATCGTTCCCCATCCCCCTCTTATCGTCCCGGCCGTCGGTCGCGGCAGGGAGGAGGAGATCCGCACCACCATTGACGCGTATGATGAGGTGGCGCGGCAGATTGCGGAGCTCGCACCCCAGACGATCATCGTGACCTCGCCCCACGCGACGGCATACCAGGACTACTTCCACATATCGCCCGGCACGTCCGCCCAGGGTGACATGCGCCGATTTGACGCGCGTGACAGCGAGCTCACGTGCACCTACGATGCCGAACTGGCGGACCGCATAGCGCTGCTCGCATCCGCCGAGGGGTTTCCCGCCGGAACCGACTACGAGCGTGACCCGTCGATTGACCACGCAACGTACATCCCGCTCTATTTCGTGGACAAGTTCTATCGCGATTACGAATTGGTGCGCATTGGCCTGTCCGGGTACGGGCCCATCAAGCACTATCATCTCGGACAACTCGTCGCGAAAGCCGTCGACGAACTTGGCCGCCGCGCCGTTCTCGTCGCGAGCGGCGACCTCTCGCACAAGCTCGCCCCTGATGGTCCCTATGGGTTCGCACCCGAGGGGCCTGCCTTCGACGCGCAGGTTACCGAGGCAATGGCACAAGGCGATTTCATGAGCATCCTGAGCTTCGACGAGACCTTCTGCGACAAGGCGGCGGAATGCGGCCTGCGTTCGTTCCAAATCATGGCCGGAGCTCTCGACGGCAAGGACGTCGACGCGCGGTTGCTTTCCTACGAAGGACCCTTCGGCGTCGGGTATGCCGTGGCATCGTTCATCGTAACTGGCGATGACGACGGGAGGTGCTTCGCGAAGCGCTACGAGGAAGAGGAGCGCGAGCGGATACGCGCGAAGCGTGCGGGCGAAGATCCCTATGTCGCCCTCGCCCGTGCCAGCGTCGAGCACTTCGTGCGCCAGGGTACGCCACTTCCCCGTCCCGAAGACTTGCCCGAGGAGATGCTCACGCAGCGTGCCGGAGTGTTCGTGTCCCTGCACGAGCATGGCCGTCTACGCGGCTGCATCGGCACCATCAGTCCCGTAACCCGCTGCATTGCCGACGAAATCATACGAAACGGCATATCGGCGTGTAGCGAGGACCCGCGCTTCGAACCGGTACGAGAATCCGAACTCGATCAGCTCGAGATCAGCGTCGACGTGCTTGGTGAGCCACAGGATATCGACTCGACAGACGAACTCGACCCTCAACGCTATGGCGTCATCGTGACGAATGCCGGTCGTCGCGGCCTGTTGCTACCGATGCTCGACGGCGTGGACACGATCAAGGAGCAGATAGCCATCGCCAAGCGCAAGGCAGGCATCGGCGACTACGAACCAGGCACCATCCTCCAGCGCTTCGAGGTCGTCCGTCACGAATGAGACGGGTTTGTCAAACCAGCTCGTCTCGTTTCGCGGAGGAGGTTCAATGAAGGTAACGGCACTTGCGCTCGACCCCATAGAGAAGAAGCCCCTGGCGCGCTACAAACCGAGCTCGATGATACTGTCGGTGGGAGGCCTGGGGTGCACGATGCGTTGCCCCTGGTGCCAGAACCACACGATTGCCCAACCCGAGGACCCGGCCCTCGTTCCCGTGCACGAGATGAGCATCGATGAGCTCGTGGAGAAGGCAAGGGCCCTTGTGGACGAGGGAAACATCGGCCTTGCCTATACCTATAACGAGCCGCTCGTGCACTGGCGCGAGGTGGTCGAATGTGCGCGGGCAGTACACGAGGCCGGACTCGACAACGTCTTGGTCACCAACGGCCTCATCGCTGCGGACAAGCTCGAACAGCTCCTCCCCCACATCGATGCCTACAACATCGACCTCAAGGGCTTCGACCAATCCGTGTACGACATCACCGACGGCAAGCTCGAGACGGTAAAGAACACGATAGAGCGTGCAAACGAGAATGCGCACGTCGAGGTCACGACGTTAGTCATTCCCGGTGTCAACGACGACATGGAGAAGCTCGACGAGGAGGCGACATGGCTGGCGAGCGTGAACCCGGACATACCCCTGCACCTCACGCGCTTCTTTCCCCAGTATCGCTATGCAGACCGCCCCGCAACGCCCCTGGAGACACTCCACGAGGCCCGGGAAGTCGCCAGTAGACACCTCAACGACGTTCTGCTGGGAAACGTGTAGGAAGCAGCTGACACGCGCGTCGGCTGCCCCTTTCGACTGAAACACAAAAGGGGCCGCGATCGCGGCCCCTTCGGGTTCATGCTGGCGGAGGGATAGGGATTTGAACCCTAGGTACCGCTCTAAACGGCACACACGATTTCCAATCGTGCTCCTTAAGCCACTCGGACATCCCTCCGCATGTACTTAGCCGCGCCCTTACGGCGCGGTTTGCTAGTATAGCAAACTCACGCGTGCTCTTCGAGAGCAAGTTCCACGAGCATGCGACAGAGCGCGCCGAAGGAGATGCCAACCTTAGCCGCGGTGTCAGGCAATAGCGAAGTCGACGTCATGCCGGGCAGGGTGTTCGTCTCGATCACCCAACACTCCCCCTCATCGTCAACCATGATGTCCGTGCGCGAGACCCCCCGGCATCCAAGGGCCTCGTGTGCACGCAGCGCGGCCTCCTGACATACTGCCGTCGTGCGCTCGTCGAGGCGGGCGGGAATGATGTGCTTGGACCCACCTGCGGCATACTTCGCCGTGAAATCATAGGAGGTGCTGTCTCCCTGCGGAACGATCTCAATAACGGGAAGCGCCTCGAGGGAGGCATTGCCAAGGACGGCCACCGTCGTCTCCGTACCCTTTACGAACCTCTCCACGATAACCGTGTCGTCAAAGGCGAAGGCGTCCTCGATAGCCATCTCGAGATCCGTTTGTCCCTCGACGATGAAGACACCGAGAGACGAGCCCTCATGAGCCGCCTTCACGACCACCTTCTCGCCGAGTTTCTCGATAATCGCACGAGCATCATGGTCCTTGCCGGCGTGCAGGGTGACCCATGGAGACGTCTTCAGCCCCACGGCATCATATATGACCTTGGAACGGGCCTTGTCCATCGCGAGTGCACTCGCGAGAACTCCCGACCCCGTGTAGGGAATGCCCAGGAGCTCGCAAAACCCCTGCATGCAACCGTCTTCGCCACCCTTTCCGTGCAATGCCAGAAAGATGACCGTGGGATCCGCCTCGATGATCTTCTGGAGGGCACCATCTTGTCCGGTGTCAACCTCCATGACGTCGAAACCCTCCTCGCGCAGCGCATCGGCGCAGGCGGCGCCCGACCTGAGCGATATTTCACGCTCACCGCTTGTACCGCCCTTGAGCAAGACGACCCTCGTTACTGCCGGTTCACACGGTTTGGTGGTGATCATGTTGTCCTCTCATGGAGCATCGGAGCGGTTCGACGCGCAAAATGGTATCGTAATGGCCGCCGCCACGTCCAGACAAGGTTTGCCCATGCAGAAAAAGCGCGACATGATGTCCCTCTCGCACCAGGAGCTCGAGCAGCTCATGGACGAGCTCGGCCAACCTCGTTTCAGGGTTAGGCAAATCGAGGAGTGGCTCTACGCCCGTGGCGCAAAGATTATCTCAAATTTAGATAATCTTCCCCTATCACTTCGCTCTCAGCTGGATGCGCGGTTCTTCATCGGTTCGCTTGACCTCGTTACTCGACAGGTTTCGGAGGATGGGACGAAAAAGTACCTTTTCGAGCTATCTGACGGGGCATGCATCGAGACGGTTGGCATCCCCTCCGCGGATGAAAAGCACTTGACGGTATGCTTCTCTTCCCAAGCGGGATGCCCCATGGGATGCGCCTTTTGCGCGACGGGTCGTGCTGGATTTGTCCGCAACCTGTCAAGCGGTGAGATGTACGATCAGGTCAGGCTCGTTGCCGATGACTTCGGCATACGCGTGAGCAACGTCGTCTGCATGGGGCAGGGCGAGCCCTTCCTCAATTACGACGAGGTTCTCGAGGCGCTTCGCCGTATGAACGCGAAGCTGGGTCTTGGTATCGGGGCACGACACATGACCGTTTCGACATGTGGTTTGCTGGATGGCATAGAGCACTTCTCCACCGAGCCCGAGCAGTTTACGCTCGCCATATCTTTACATGCGGCAATCCAGGACACACGTGATTCCCTCATGCCGGGTGTTTCGAATATATCTATCGACAGTCTGAAAAAGGCGATAAGGCATTACGGAGAGGTTACCGGAAGGCGACCATCTCTCGAGTATGCTCCGATCAAGGGGATTAACGATGATGACGAGCATATCGAGGCGCTTGTAGAGTTTTGCAAAGGCATGCTCTGTCACGTCAACCTCATCCCACTTAACCCGGTGACACCTGGCAAGCATGGTGATGGCATGATGGAGCCATCGAGCAGTATTTCGCACATATCAAATGTGCTAAGTGCGCGGGGTATCGAAAACTCGATACGAAAGTCGCGCGGAAAAGACATTGACGGAGCCTGTGGTCAGCTCCGTCAGCGTTTAGAAAGTAGTATGTCGTCCTGACCTAGCTAATCAAGTTGAATATCCTCTGTAGATCATCTTCGTCCTTGAACTCGATTTCGATTCTGTTCTTGCCACGAGACGACTTGATGCGCACCTGGGTATCAAGTTCCCTTCGCAGTTGTTTTGCAACAAGCTTGTAAGAACGGGGTAAGGGAGCACGTTTTGCGCGTTCCGTCGAACCAGATGCTACGAGTCGCGCGATGTTTTCGGCATCGCGAACCGTCAGGTGCTCCGCAATGATTTTGTCAGCGAGGTTAGTGCGCTTCTCTTCCTCGGGAATGGAAAGGATCGCTCGTGCGTGACCAGCAGTCAGCGCTCCGTCATATACGTAATCCTGCACTTGTTTTGGCAGATCAAGCAGACGAAGCGAATTGGCAACAGCCGAACGTGATTTCGAAACGGCAGCGGCAAGCTCGGCCTGCGTCAAATCACCCTTCGCCATTAGGTCCTTGTAACCTCGAGCCTCTTCCATTGCATTCAAATCAGAACGCTGTAGGTTCTCGACAAGTGCGATTCTGAGAGCCTGTTCGTCGTCCATTTCGACAATCCGAACCGGAACTGATTCTAATCCTGCTATCTTGCTCGCCTGCCAACGCCTTTCACCCGCAACAATCTGATACTTTCCATCTTTAGGACGCACGATTATTGCTTGGAGGAGGCCTTCTTTACGAATCGAATCTGCAAGGTTGGCAAGCTCTTCCTCGTCAAAGGCCTTACGAGGTTGATCTGGATTTGGTTGAATCTCTGCTATCGCAAGTTCCTCTTGCGTTGTTCCACTTCCCGATTCCATGGAAGCATCTGCAATAAGAGCACTCAAACCCTTACCGAGTCCACCTTTTTTCGTAGCCATGTGCCCCTCCGTCTCAGCTGCACTTCTTGTATCGTTTGATTACCTCTTTTGCGAGGTCTCTATAAGCCTCGGCCCCTTTTCCGTTGGGCTCATATTCAGTGATGGGTTCACCGTAGCTCGGTGCTTCGGAAATGCGAACGGTACGCGGAATTCGCGTTTTGAAAACCTTGTCACCAAATACGTTTTCAACTTCTTTCGCAACGTCCTTGGAGAGAGTTGTGCGTTTGTCATACATTGTGATTACAACACCAAAGACATCGAGGTTCGGGTTAATGCGCTTTTTGACCATATTCATTGAATCGATGATTTTTGACAATCCTTCAAGCGCATAAAACTCACATTGAATAGGAATGATGAGCTTATCGGCCGCAGCAAGTGCGTTTACCGTTAGTAATCCAAGGGATGGTGGGCAGTCAACCAATATGAAATCAAACTCATCCTTGATGTCCTTGAGTGCATCGCTAAGACGAAACTCCCTGGCGATTTCATCGACGAGTTTGGTCTCGGCTCCAGCAAGGTCAATTGTCGCAGGAAGTAACCATACGTTTTTTGTCTTGATTTCGCTAATCGCATCTTCTGTTTTAACATCGTCATCAACAAGACAGTTGTATGTGCTTATTTCACATTGCGTCTTGTCATAACCGACACCAGTCGTTGCATTACCCTGTGCATCAAGATCGACAAGAAGCACCTTGTATTTCTTCTCACCTAACGCTGCGGCAAGGTTTACGGCAGTCGTCGATTTACCTACTCCACCCTTTTGATTGATGACTGCTAGAACAACAGGGTTTCTAGACGCATCTTTCCTTTTCGCCTCTTTGAATTCCACGTCGTTCCTTTCTAATGTTCTCTACTCATCGACCAAACAAAGCAAGTTTGATTCACAATATACACTACTTCTTGTTCATGTTTCACGTGAAACAATTTGCTCCGACCTCCTCTGAATGTTTCACGTGAAACATTCAGAGAAATTATCATGTAAGTGGTTTTTTCTGAGCCATTCCATTTCGTCTTGGCAGTTTTATTGTCGGTTTCCCAACCTTCTTGAAAACAAGAATGTTTCTCTCGTACGTCTCACCAATATATAGATGTCTGCTCGAAATCATCTCTAGTCCGAGCTTCTTCGCAATCCTGTTACCTTCTTCGATACTTCTTTCATCTTCCTTCCCCCTAAGGGCAATGAACTCACCATGGGAAACCAGAAGGGGTGTGGCTAACTCAAGAACGGTTGGAAGCGAGGAGACAGCTCTTGCAATGACGGTGTGAAATTTCTCGCCTACCTCCAGAGCCAGTTCTTCGCTTCTAATCCCTCTTACTTGAATCACGTTCGATAAATTGAGTTCATCAATCATTTCCTGAACAGCTCGAGCTTTCTTTTGCACAGAATCAATAAGAACACCTGTTCGCCCTAAGGCGATTGCCAGGGGAACTCCGGGAAAACCTCCTCCTGTCCCTATGTCAAGAAATAGCCCGTCCTGTGATGTGAACTCATCTATACAGGAAAGGGAATCTTCTATATGAAGAAGCATTCCCTTTTCTCTTGTCTCAATCCTTGTCAGATTGAGCTCTTTATTCTTTTCTATGACTAAATCAAGATACGCTTGTATCTTTTTTTGCTTGTCTGTGTCTAGAGTCTCGAATATCATGCCGGCGCGACGACGACATGCCTATTGGGCTCTTCACCAACCGAGTAGGTCTCGACACGTTCGTCATCGCGAAGCGCCATGTGGACGAGACGGCGCTCGTACGGATTCATGGGACGTAGACTAACCTCTCTGTCCTGACGATCGGCACGTGAGGCGGCGGAATAGGCAAGAGATTCGATTTTCTGTCGCTGCCTGTGCTTGTAGCTTTCAACATCGATGGTAACGGGATATCTATATCCGAGCTTCCGATTCGTGATGTTGGAGACAAGCGTTTGTATAGCATCAAGCGTGTGACCTCTTCTGCCAATCAGAATGGCCAAGTCACCACCTACGACATCGAGGATGATCTCCTGATCATCACCTTCGTATTCGTTGATTTCAGCGCCTTCTGCATCGAAGTGGGCGAGGATCGTTCGTAGAACCTCAATGGCTGTATCGGCTACTTCGTCAAGGTCCTCTTCGCTTCTTTCCTCGACTGACGAATCATCTTCGATTGCTTCGTCGAGTATTTCCTCGTCAGTTTCCTCAATCTCGGGATTCTGCTCGTTTTCGAATTCCTCGTTCATGAGATTCCTCCACATTAGTGTTTCTTCGTGGGACGCTTCTTCTTTTCGCGGCGCTCGACATTTACCTTGATGGGTTTGGCGGGTGCTGCCTCTTCCTTTTCCGCAGCCTCCTTTTTAAGTATGCGCTGCGTAATGAGTTGTTGCGCAAGGCCAAAGGCGGAGGAAAGCGCCCAATACAACATGACGCCTGCCGGCGAGATGAAGGACATCCAAATGAACATGATGCCCATGAGGCCAAGCATCATGGTCATCTGGCTCTTGTTTTGCTGGTTTTGCCTCAGCTGTATGAGCATGGGAGCAATGGAAAGCCCAATGAACAAGAGCATGAAGATGATGTATGGAATGGCATAGGTCACACCCTGGTTAAAAGCATCAGGTACCGTTTGAGTTAGATTCGGAAGAATATTATAGAAACTGATCGCCAGATCTCCACCTGCATATTGACCAATCTTGTCACGGAGCACCTGGAACAAGATGATGAAGATGGGCATCTGGATGAGCATGGGAAGACACCCGGCAAGGGGATTGAATCCCGTTTCCTGGTAGAGCTTCTGCATCTCCTGTTGAATTTTTACCTGATCACCAGCATATAACGTCTGAATTTCCTGCATTCTTGGTTGTACCTGTTGCATTTGGAAACTCGACTTGAGCTGCTTCCTTTGAAGGGGAAAGAGAAGCAGGCGAATGATCAGGGTCACGATGATAATGGCAAGACCCCAGTCACCAACAAGCTTGGCAAGCTCATATAAAACCGACGCGCAGCCGTTAAGAATTCCATCCCACATAAATACTAGCCTCTCGACTGTTGATAATCACAAATTACGGCACCGGATCATACCCACCCGGATGCCAGGGATGACAGCGGCAGATTCTCTTTATCGCCATCCATGACCCCTTGATAAACCCGTAGCGCTGAAGTGCAATCATAGCGTATTCAGAGCAAGTAGGCACGTAACGGCATGAAGGGGGGAACATCGGAGATATATATTTCCGGTAAAAGTTCACCAAGGCGATGGCTCCTCGCTTCGGAAAACCGAGAACGACTTGTATGGGCTTAGGCGCTCTCATCCATAACTCCTAGTTTGGCGAGAGATCTTCTTGCCTGCCTCATGATTTCCTCGTGCTTTTCGAATGCCACTTTCTTCTTGGCTACAAACGCGATGTCATATCCTTCGAAGGGAGCCCCGATATTTCTTGCCACCTCTCTCATAACCCTCTTGCAACGGTTTCTCAGAGGTGCTGTCCCAAGCTTCTTTCCAGCGATGAATGCGCAGCGACCTTGAATAGACGAGGTATTCTCACGAACAAGAATCGTCATGAAAGACGAAGTAGAGCGCCTCCCCCGTGAGAAGAGACGCTCTACATCCTCTTTGCTCTTGATCGTGCCCTTCATGTCTGCCAGTCCTCAATAATGAAGCTGACGGGGTTTGGTCTTAGACCGTCAGGCACTTACGACCCTTGGCACGACGCGCCTTAAGAACGTTACGACCTCCACGCGTTGCCATACGAGAACGAAAACCGTGACACTTGGCGCGCTTACGCTTGTTAGGTTGATAGGTACGTTTCATTGCAATTCCTCCTAAGGGAAACTCCCCTTGTACTTATTGATAAGCTTCGAAATTATAATATAGGGTAAAAATAGGAGTCAAGAAATTTATTTACCATAGATAAAAAAGAATACAAAAGCACGACAACCGGGGAATATATCTATTCCCCATCTTATCCACAATCAATATGCATGGCTTTGTTGAAATTGTGGATAACTCAGCACTTTTCTAGGCATGTTTCTAGAGTTTTTCAGGGTTTTCCTTATTTTTTGCCTCTTTTCCTCATCTCTCGAAAAGCTTTTTTCACAACTTGCCCTTTCTTTCCTCAACTGACGTTTCTTTTTCCACAACGAAGAACATATGTACGTGTAAAACTTCCGAATTCTTTTTTCCTGTACTGCATTTTTCAACTTGACATTATTTTCCAAGTTACTTTTTCTCGTTGTTTTTCCTTCTTTTCCATGATTTATCAACATAGGTGGAAAATATTGTGCATAACTATGAAATCACCTGATAAACTATATGAAGAATTTTTCATTCCACGTTGAAGGATTTCGTTTTCATGGGGTTATTCGTTCTTCCGACCCTTTGTCAATGGTGATTTACTTTGTGGATAACTACTGGTTTCCATTATCGATGAAAAGAGACAGCTAAACATGGAAAGCCAAGAAGAAGACGTTTCGGAAATCACATCAACGCGCATTGCCGTATACGATGACTTTCTGTCAGCACCGAGAATCATCGACATAGAGCCATCGGACATTGCACGATACATAGAGGAAATCTCGTCGAAGACGTACGAGCTCGCCCAGCAAAAAGGGAGTTCAATTCCCTACACTGTCATTAGGGAAGTGTGCGAGAACTTCATACACGCCCAATTCAAGAACCCCTGCATTTCGATCCTCGAAGATGGAAACACGATAAAGTTCACCGACCAGGGGCCGGGCATCACCGACAAACAGCGTGCACAGCATCCAGGATTCACATCCGCCACCAGCGAAATGCGCAAGTACATACGAGGAGTCGGATCTGGACTCCCGATTGTAAAGGACTACCTGCGCTTTTCGAATGGACGCCTCATAATTGAGGACAATATAAAGGAAGGTACCGTCGTCACCATACAGATCGAGAAGAACACGTCCCAGACGACACCGGTCATCTACCGCGAAATGCCCCAGAAGGAGAAAAACGCGGGAGATGACATATCGGAACGCGAATACAATATTCTTGTCCTGGCAAGGGAGATGGGGCTCATCGGTCCGACGGAAGTCGAACAGAACCTCGACATCAGCCTCTCCACGGGACATCGATCGCTTAACAAGTTGGAAAACATGGGCTTGTTGAAGAAAACAGAGGGTGGAAAGAAGAGAATGCTGACCGAAAAGGGTCTCTCGTTCCTGGACAGATAGGCTTGGAAGATGGACAAAGACGAGATTTGGAATAAGACGCTTGTGCTTCTCCTCGAAGACACCGACGAGGAAGATCCGAAGACGGTCTTTCTGAACCTGCTCACGCCCGTTGGGGTCTTTGGCGACCAGTTCGTCCTTCTTGCGGAGAGCACGCCGGTCGAGTCATGGGTACGGAAGAACTATCTCACGGAAATACAAGACAAACTCTTGCAGGTCATGGGAACGCCCGTCTCCGTCGGCCTCGGCGTCAGCACCCAGAAAGAGGCTCCACAGCAGACAACGCCTGCACCAGTGGAAACCGTCCAGCAACCCGAGCCGGACTGGATGAACCAGTTTGTCGACCCGTCAAGCCTTTCCGGCCACTCCCCATCGCCGAACATGGCCGCCGCCGAGGAAGCGGAGCGCGTCGGGGGAGAATACGCCTCATCTCCCACGAGCGGCGACGAGGCACTCTTCTCGAAATGCACGTTCGACACCTTCGTAGTCGGCAAGTCCAACGAATTCGCACGTGGTGCCGCATTGGCCGTCGCCGAGCTGCCGGGCACCGCATATAACCCGTTGTTCATCTACGGAAACTCGGGTCTGGGAAAGACGCACCTTCTCGTCGCCATCGCAAACTACGCCATGCAGAACTTTCCACGCATGGCGACGCGGTACGTCTCGGCAAACAAGTTTCTCAATGACTACGTCGAGGCAACGCAACGCAATCAATGGGGCACTTTCAACAGCAAGTACCACCAGGTTGACATCTTGCTCGTAGACGACGTGCAGTATCTCGAGGGTAAAGACGAGACCATCAACCAACTCTTCAACATCTTCAACGAGATGACGAACAGGAACAAGCAGATCGTGCTGTCGGCGGATCGCGCGCCAAAGGACATAGACATGGACGATCGCATGCGTTCCCGTTTCATATCCGGCCTACTCGCGGACATCAAACCACCGGATTACGAAACGCGCCTGGCAATCCTCAAGAATTACCTCTCGCGCGTCAACCAACATACGAGCTTCTACGGTAACATCCCCGACGAGGTCCTCTTCTACCTCGCCGATGTCGCCACATCAAACATCAGGGAGATGGAAGGGTCAATCACGCGACTCGTGAGCAACATGACCCTCCTCAGGAAGGACAGCATCAGCGTCGAGGAGGCACAGGAACTCCTGCAGGACTTCTTCCCCACCATCAAGGACAAGCAAATCGACATCGCACTCATCCAGAGCGAGGTCGAGCGCTTCTTCAACATAACGCACGACGACATGATCTCCTCGAAACGCTCGAAGGGAATCACGAACCCTCGTCACATCGCCATCTACCTCTCCCGATACATGACCGAGGAATCCCTCGAGGCCATCGGAAAGAAGTTCGGAGGACGTGACCATACGACGGTCATGCACAGCGTCAACAAGATAGAACGCGACCAGAAGGACAACCGTCAGCTGTTTGACCAGCTCGAACAGCTGAGGTTGCTCATCAACGAGCATGGATAGGTGGATAACCCTGTAGAAAAGGAGTGAACGAAAGGTTGAAGTCTTCTTGACAAACGGAAGACGCTAAAATGCCTGTTGAAAACGAAACGTATTTTCGACAGCGGACGTCAACCAAAGTAACGGGAAAGAGCAGGAGAAAGAGAAGTTTTCCACTATTCCACCTGTTTTATTACAATTACTAGATATATATAAATAAGAACTAATAATAATAGGGAGAGCAACCGTGAAATTCAGAATCTCGAAGGACGACCTTCTAGGCGCCATCAACACAGTGTCAAAGGGCATGTCTTCTCGCTCGACCCTCCCCATCCTCTCTGGCATCTTGCTCGAGACCACCGATCAGGGAAAGCTCGTCTTCCAGACGACCGATCTTGAAATCTCCATCAAGCACGCCACCAGTGCCAACATCGAGGAGCCGGGACGCTGCGTCATTCCCGGTAAGATTCTCTCCGATATCGTCAAGAGTCTGCCCGATGCGTCGATAGAAGTCGAAACGAAGGACGAGCAGACGCACATCACCTGCCTTGATGCCTCGTTCACGCTATCTTCGCTTAATCCGGCCGATTTTCCGTACTTTCCTCAGGTCGATCCTTCCACCACTATCGTGCTCCCTCCTGCCGAACTCGCAGATGCCGTGCGATGCGTGGGAAAGGCCGTTTCGCGTGACGAGTCGCGCATCATTCTCACTGGCATCTATCTCACCGTCAAAGACGGCATCGTGACGCTTGCCGCCACGGATTCGTACCGTCTCGCCGTCGCCGAGCTTCCCATCCCCAGCACCGACATTACCGATTTTTCGGCGATCGTTCCCGGAAAGACCTTCGACGAGGTATGCCGCCTTGCCCTCTCATCTGACTCCATTTCCGTTGGATTCTCCGAAAACCAGGTCATCATCACCTTTGGCGAGACCGTGTTCGTGAGCCGTAAGATCGAGGGTACGTATCCCAACTACAAGCAACTCATCCCTGCCGACCACGAGGTCTCCATCCAGATGGACACCCAGGCTCTCATCACCTCCATCAAGCGCGTCGCGATTCTCGCGCAGTCGCACACGCCCATAAGGTTCCAGTTCTCCGCCGAAAGCCAGAACGTCACCATCTCCGCAAACACCGCCGACGTCGGTGGTGCATCGGAAGTCGTCCCGGCTGAGGTGGACGGGCCGAGCATGGAAATCGCCTTCAATCATCAGTACATTCTCGATGGACTCAACATGATCAGGGGAGATGTGCTCATCGAGCTGCAATCGTCCCTCAAGCCCGGCATTCTGAAGAACGTCGACAAGGATGACTTCCTGTATCTGGCAATGCCCGTCCGACTCAACTAGGTAACAAACAAGCCACTCGATGTCGCTCAAGATAACAAGCATCACCCTCGATGATTTCAGGGGATATGATCACCTTGTCATCGACGACCTCGGCAACCTCGTGGTGATCGTCGGACCAAACGCGGTTGGCAAGACAAATATCATCGAGGCGATTCAGCTCCTGACCGCGGGCAGCTCCTTCAGGAAGCCCCCATGGTCAGAGACCATCTCGTGGGGAAGACAACAAGCGTACGCTCGTCTCGATCTCGAGGAGGGAAAACGCCGTGTCGAGCATCGGGTCGTGCTCTCGGGAAACGAACGTTCCTACGAGGTGAACGGCAAGAGGAAGACCCCCTCTGCTCTTAGGGGATCACTTCCCTGCGTACTGTTCACTCCCGATGATCTTCAACTCGTAAAGGCCTCGTCTTCCAAGAGGCGCGACGCAATCGACGCGCTCGCCGTGCAACTTTCCTCGAACTATCCGACTCTCAGGAGTGAGTATCAGCAGGCTCTCAGACAGCGAAACCTGCTGATCAAGGATGGTATTCACAGCGGCTCTCTGTTCGACTCGTGGGACGAGAGCCACGCCGTTCATGGTGCTCGCCTTTGTCTTGCGCGCTGGCGCCTCTTCGACCGCCTGTTTTCCAGGATGACGACAATCTACGAGGGAATCGCGCCCGATGAGCAACTCGATGCCCGATACATTCCCTCATGGGAACGCGCGAGCGACGAGAGGCGGCAACGTGGAGACATCACCCAATACGAACAACCCGACGCCGTGCATGAAATGACGCTCGAGGACATCCAGGACAGGCTCCTCGAACAATCTCGTGAGCTTTCCGATGCCGAGCTACGTCGGGGAATATCGCTCGTCGGACCACATAAGGACGAGATGGCGTTTTTCATCAACGGGAAAAACGCGCGACTCTTTGCCTCCCAGGGTCAACAACGCACCATCGTGCTCGTGATGAAGCTCGCCTCCGTCGAGCTCGTGAACGAGATCATGGGAACCGAACCGGCCCTCCTGCTCGATGACGTCATGTCCGAGCTTGATGAACGTCATCGAGCTGCACTCACGGCATTCATCGAGAAGAATGCGCAGACTTTCATAACCACGACTAACCTCGACTACTTCTCCGACGATATCCTCGATCACGCCACCGTCGTGCGCGTGCCTATTGAGGGCACGCGCTACGACTACTGATATGCTGGGACAAGACGACACCCGTCCTGCGTCATCCCGATGGCGGCACTCGCCCCCGCCCACTGCCTCCCGAATGCGGTATAGTAAGCACGACACCTAAACGAGTAATCAACGTGGTACGGGGGTGTGCGATGACGGGATACAACGTCGGGGACGAGATACGGGGAGTCGTCAACTCCCTCCAGCGCGATAATCCGGACCTTTCCGCGACCGCGCGCGTAAAGCGTGCATGGAACACCTCCGTAGAAAAGGGTATCGCGAAGCACGTCACAGGTGTTTTCGTCGTACCTGATACGGCGGCGTCCGAAGTTGTCGTCTACGTCGATAGTTCGATTATGGCCACCGAGCTCAGCATGCAATCCGAGCTTCTCAGGCTTAACCTCAACATCGAGTTGAACAAAGACGAGGCGCCGACGCGAGGGATGGAACGAAAGGCCGAGCAGGTCGAAAAACTCACGTTCAGGGTTTCGAGAGATAGTTACGTCGCGCGCGAGCGCAAGCTCACCACCATGCAGCTCCTCGAAGAAGAGGAAGAGAATTATAGAAAGGCTCAACCTATGGCCCTCGACGATGACGAGATATCCGGTCTCGAGGAGGCGTTGTCGCACGTGGAAAATGACCAGCTCCGCGACATCGCCTATGCCGCCGCCAAGGCAAATCTCGAGTGGCAAAAGGGTGTCGACAGCTTCAGGAACCAACGACCGGCATAGAATGAGACGGCGTCCCTGAGCAACTGTCTCATATTCTTGACCTTGTCGAATATCTTGAATCGCTACAAATTTGCGTTGTAACGCATTTCAAGATTTTTCAGCACCTCATCCCCATACATGGAACCGAAAAGCCCTTAAAACACAAAATATTGTGTTTTAGAACAAAATCACCCGATAAATGCACTAGAATGTGCCGAGCATTCTATGCAATGGCGGAAGCGTACCGTATGGTGCGCTTCCTGAGTGTTAGGAGAATGATGACTGAACAAGAAAGCAGCTACGGCGCACAAGACATCCAAATCCTCGAGGGTCTGGAACATGTTCGCAAGCGCCCTGGCATGTACATCGGATCGACGGGCCCCAAGGGCCTACATCATCTCGTCTATGAGGTTGTCGATAATTCCGTCGACGAGGCGCTCGCAGGATTTTGCAGCCAAATCGACGTAACCCTCAACAAGGATGGTTCGTGCACCGTCGTCGACGACGGTCGCGGCATTCCCGTCGAGGAACATCCCAAGCGCAAGAACATGTCGACGCTCGAAGTTGTCCTCACTATCCTCAACGCCGGCGGCAAGTTCGGCGGCAGCGGCTACAAGGTGTCCGGCGGTCTGCACGGCGTCGGTGTTTCTGTCGTCAACGCCCTGTCTTCCAAAGTGGTCGCCCAGGTCAAGCGCGATGGTGCCATCTGGGAGATGGAGTTTTCGCGTGGCAAGACCGTCCAGAAGATCATCGAGGTGGGCAAGACCGAGAAGACCGGCACGACCATCACCTTCTGGCCCGATCCCGAAATCTTCCAGACCGTCGAGTTCGATTACGAGACGCTGCGCATCCACTTCCGTCAGACGGCCTTCCTCAACAAGGGTCTCAAGATCGTCTTCTGCGATGATCGTGGCGAAGAGCCCCAAACCGAGGTCTTCCAGTACAAGGGTGGCATCATCGACTTCGTCGGGTACATGAACGAGGGCAAGGCCATCATCAACGAGAAGCCCGTATACTTCGAGGCCGAAAGTGAGGCCGGCGAGGTCGAGATTTCGATGCAATGGACCGAGACGTACTCCGAGAACGTCCGCTCGTTTGCCAACAACATCGACACGACCGATGGTGGCACGCACCTCGAGGGCTTCCGCACGGCGTTGACCAAGACAATCAACGAGTACGCGCGCAAGAAGAACCTCCTCAAGGAAAAGGATGAGAACCTCTCCGGCGAGGACTGCCGCGAGGGTCTCTCGGCCGTCATTTCCGTTCGTCTGCACGAGCCGCAGTTCGAGGGTCAGACGAAGGCAAAACTCGGCAATCCCGAGGTACGTGGTCTCGTCATCGGCGCCGTCAACAAGGGACTTGCCGAATATCTCGACGAGAACCCCAAGCCCGCGAAGATGATTGTCCAGAAGGCCATCCAGGCTGGCAAGGCCCGCGCCGCCGCTCGCAAGGCCCGCGACCTCACGCGTCGCAAGGGAGCGCTCGAGGGGGCCGGACTTCCCGGCAAGCTCGCCGATTGTTCCGTGCGCGACCCAGCGCTCACCGAGCTCTACATCGTCGAGGGCGACTCCGCAGGTGGATCGGCAAAGCAGGCACGCGAGCGTAGCTACCAGGCAATTCTTCCCCTGCGCGGCAAGATTCTCAACGTCGAGCGCGTGCAGGAGCATCGTGCGCTGTCCTCGGACACCATTAACTCGCTCATCACGGCCATCGGCACGGGATACGGTGAGGGTTTCGACGCCGACAAGGCGCGCTACCACCGCATCATCATCATGACCGATGCCGATGTCGACGGCGCGCACATCGCCATCCTGCTGCTCACCTTCTTCTTCCGCTTCATGCCCGAGCTCATCAAGCGCGGCTACATCTACATAGCGTGCCCGCCACTCTACGGCCTCAAGAAGAAGAACTCGCGCACGGGTAAGGTCATCCAGTACCTCTACAACGACGAGGCACTCAAGGAGTGCATGAACAACCTCGACAATCCCGAGAAATACGATGTGCAACGCTACAAGGGCCTGGGTGAGATGGACCCCGAGCAGCTCTGGGAGACCACGATGGACCCCGAGCGCCGCACGCTGCGCCAGGTCGAGATTTCCGATATGACCGAGGTCGACCGCGTCGTCAACGAACTCATGGGAAACGACGTCGAGTGCCGCCGCACCTTCATCACCGAGCATGCGGCCGACATCGACGAGCGCTTCCTCGACATCTAAGGAGGGATGAACAATGGCAGACGATACCTTCAACAACGACAACCAGGAATCCCTCATGGGTGACGACGAGTTCACCGAGGTCGAGGCGACCGTGATCGAGGACGGCGAAGAGGTCGAGCAGGAGGAGAGCCTCGAGGCCAAGATCAATCACGGCATAGGCACACTCGACATCAACGTGGGCAAGGTTTCCGAGACCGATTTCGCGCGTGAGATGCGCACTTCGTTCCTCGAGTACTCGATGTCGGTCATCGTGGCCCGCGCGCTACCCGACGTGCGCGACGGCCTCAAGCCCGTCCATCGTCGCATCCTTTACGCGATGAACGAAAGCGGCATCACGCCCAACAAGCCCCACGTCAAGTGCGCACGTCCCGTCGGTGACTGCATGGGTAAGTATCACCCCCATGGTGATGCCGCCATCTACGACACGCTCGTGCGTCTCGCACAGGACTTCTCCATGCGCGTCCCGCTCATCGACGGCCATGGTAACTTCGGTTCCATCGACGGCGATGGTGCCGCAGCCATGCGTTACACCGAAGCCCGACTGAACAAGCCGGCCATGGAGCTTCTGGCCGACCTCGAGAAGGAGACCGTCGACTGGCAACCCAACTACGACGAGTCGCTGCAGGAACCCAAGGTGCTCCCCGCGCGCTTTCCCAACCTGCTTGTCAATGGCTCCGCCGGCATTGCCGTCGGCATGGCCACGAACATCCCGCCCCACAATTTGGGTGAGGCCATTGACGCGACCATCGCCGTCATGGAGAACCCGGACATCTCGCTTGACGAGATCTTGCAGATCATGCCCGGTCCCGACTTCCCGACGGGTGCGACCATCATGGGTCGCAGTGGCATCCGCGAAGCCTACGAGACGGGTCGCGGCTCCATCACCATTCGCGCCAAGGCGCATGTGGAGAAGAGCACGTCAGGCCGCAACCGCATCGTTGTGACCGAGATTCCCTACCAGGTCAACAAGGCAAAGCTCATCGAGAAGATCGCCGATTTGGTCAAGCAGAAGACCGTCACGGAGATTTCCGGCCTCAACGACGAGTCCGACCGCAAGGGCATGCGCATCGTCATCGACCTCAAGCGTGGCGAGGAGCCGCAGGTCGTCCTCAACAAGCTCTACAAGCACACGCAGCTGCAGACGGGCTTCGGCATTAACAACCTCGCGTTGGTCAACGGCGTGCCGCACGTCCTGGGTCTCAAGGACATGCTGTACAACTACATCGACCATCAGATCGACGTCATCCAGCGTCGCACGCGCTACGAGCTGCGCAAGGCCGAGGAGCGTGCCCACATCCTCGAGGGTCTGGTCATCGCGCTCGACAACATCGACGAGGTCATTTCCATCATCCGTTCCTCGCGCGATGATGCCGAGGCACGCGCGCGTCTCATCGAGCGCTTCGGGCTTTCTGAGGTCCAGGCAAATCACATCCTCGAGATGCGCCTGCGCCGTCTGACCGGACTCGAGCGCGAGAAGATTGAGACTGAGCTCGCCGAGCTGCGCGAGAAGATCGCCTATTACAAGCGCGTCTTGGGCGACGAGAACCTGGTCAAGGAGATCATCCGCGACGAGATGCTCGAAATCAAGCGTCGCTACGCCGACAAGCGCCGTACCGAAATCGCCGACGAGGCTCGCGACCTCGACATCGAGGACCTCATCGCCGACGAGGACATGGTCGTCACGATCACCCGCAGCGGCTACATCAAGCGCCTGCCCGTTGCCACCTATCGCCAGCAGAAGCGCGGCGGCAAGGGTATGAGCGGCGTGAAGCTCAAGGAAAACGACTTCGTCGAGCAGCTCTTCATCGCCTCGACGCACGACTACATGCTCTTCTTCACCAACAAGGGCAAGGTCTACCGTCAGAAGGTGCACCAGATTCCGCTTGGCAGCCGCCAGGCCAAGGGCACGCCCGTGGTCAACCTGCTTCCCATCGAGGACGACGAGAAGGTCGCGACCGTCATCAACACGCGCGACTTCCCGGCCGACGAGTACCTGCTGTTCGCGACCGCGCATGGCATGGTCAAGAAGACGGCGTTCGACGCGTACAAGAACGTGCGCTCCAACGGCCTCATCGCCATCAACCTGCGCGATGCCGACGAGCTCATCGCCGTGCGTCGCGTGGCTCCCGGCATGAAGGTCATGATGGTGAGCAGCGCCGGAAAGGCCATCCGCTTCGACGAGGCCGAGGCGCGCCCGATGGGCCGCGACACGACGGGTGTCCACGGCATCCGCATCGACGTCGCGGGTGGCGATCGCGTGCTCGGCATGGAGATCGCGCCCGATGACAGCGACCTCTTCGTCATCACGGAGCGCGGCTACGGCAAGCGCACGAAGGTCACCGAGTACACCGAGCATCATCGCGGTGGTGGTGGCATGTCGACGATCAAGATGACCGAGAAGAAGGGCATGATCGCCGCCATGAAGATCATCAACGAGAAGCACGAGATGATGATCGTGTCCGAGGAGGGCGTCGTGATTCGCGTGAAGGCGAGCGATATCGCCCTGCTCTCGCGCGCGACCCAGGGCGTCAAGGTCATGAACGTTTCTGCCGATGACCGCGTCGTCGCCGTGGCGTGCGTTGCCGCCGGCAAGAAAAAGAAGAAGGAGATCATCGAGGGACAGACCGAGCTTCTGACCGAGGAGATATCCGGCCAGATGAAGACCGAAGCCCCCACCGACGTGGAAGATGACATCGAGGAAGACGAGATCGACACCACCGACTAAAGGACGATAGGAGACCAGACAAAAGCGCCCCGGCGGCAATTGTCTGGTCTCATCGGCGAGCGGTCCTTCGGGGCCGCTCGTGTCGTTTGCGGGGCGCTTTCGCGGATACGAGGGAACTTTCTGGGTAAATCGCTTCACAAGGCACTATGATTGTGGCAGTATACATGCTCGCGTATTTGCGCGGGCCTTTAGCTCAGTTGGCTAGAGCGCACGACTGATAATCGTGAGGTCACAAGTTCGAATCTTGTAAGGCCCACCATTCTTGGTAATAAACGCCCCGGCGTGGGCCGAGTCGCCGCCGGGGCGTTTATTGATACTAGGAGCAAATTCGCACCAGACAAATGTCGCCGGGGCGCTTTTGTCTGGTTTTGGGACGTGTGTCCCGAAAACGGGGGTATAGCTCAGCTGGGAGAGCGCGGGCTTTGCAAGCCTGAGGCCAGGGGTTCGAGCCCCCTTACCTCCACCAACGCAATCCGGGGCCACATGGCCCCGTTTTTATTTGCACGCAGCGGTTATGTAATTCTGCTAGTTGAAGTTATGTAAATCTACCAGTGAGGTATGTAACCCACTCGCTTTCCAGTCGCCATCACTCGTTCACGCTCCAGTAACCGGCCTTGTCGGAGCCAATGCGCTCTATGAAGCCATACTCCCGCAGCTTCTTGAATGACCTGCGCACCGTGCGCTCGCTTACCCCGAGCACTTGCGCGATACGCGCCGCCGTCGCGCGTCCGTTGGTGGTGAGCACCTGGAGCACGTACTCGTCGGTCTGGGTCATGTCGAGCTTGTGAGCGGCGGCAATCGAGCGCTCCGCGAATGTGACGTGACGCGAGCCATCAGTAGTTGTTTGCATCCCGGCTCTTCCCTGCGAGCGCTTTCCCTCCTTAGAGGGGTTTGTCGTCTTTGATCGCACGGCAGATACCCCGCGCTTCGTCGCAGGCAGCGGAAACACCACCGCCGTGTGTCCGGGCGACAGCTCGAAGCGTGGCAGCTCGGCTCCTGATTGGATGCAACCTTCGCGCATCGTCTCGATGCCCTCGCCCCATCCTAGCGATATTTCCAGCAAGCGTGCGGTCGTCGCAAGCACTGGATTGCGAAAGTGAGGCGCGTGACCATGAACGAGAGTCTCTTCGCTCCACCCTTCCGGAAGTGCGCCCACGTTCTGTATCACGAGCTGCTGGGACGAGACCGTGACACGGACGGGGACGCCGCTGCCGTAATCCTTGTGGAGCAGGGCGTTTGTCACCGCGGCACGAATTGCCGTCTCGGGTGGCGAGCTTTGCGCAAACGCCTTGGCCTTCGAGATGGATGGCAAGTACTTGTCCATGATTTTCCGTACGGTACCGTCAATTTGCTGGGAGAGGGGGCCGATTATCTCGTCTTCGAGGCCAGTTGACGAGCCATCATCCTCGAAAGACGCGATATGTACCGTAGCGCCCGGTACGAAGCGTGCGGGATTGGTGCACAGCAGCAATGCCCCGGCGTTGTTGAGCTTCGATGTGCGCGGATGCGTGAGTCCCAAGTGGTCGAGGCGGCTTTTGACGGTATCTGTCAGATTTCCGCTCGCCTTGTCGATGTTCGATAACGGGATGCCGGCTATGGCAACGAGCTCTTCGCCGGACAAGTCATCATGATCGACATAGGGGAGGGTCTTGAGCTCCCACGGCGTGGTTGCCTCATCCTGCCAGGTGCGGAAAATCGCTTCATAGGTTTGGCGCTTGTTCTGTCCATCCGAATAGAGCCAGTACGTCCCTCGTAAGCTCAGGGGCTCTGTTGCCGCGGGAACCTCTATCTCCAGAAAGAATTCTCCACCGTCCATTACGGGAACGATGGGGCACGACAAGCCCAGCTCCGTTTCGATGGCGTCGGGAATGGCCTCGAACTTGCGCCGCGTACGGCGTAGGCCTGATGAATAGTCCTTTCGAGAGGTGGGGACGAGGACATAGCCGCCGCCAGCATTCGCCACACCACAGACAATCTCCAGGGAACCTGCGTCCCATTGGGGAACCCTTACGGTAATCGCCTCGGCATCCATAGCAGACTCCGCAGTAACAACTGGTACCGGTTTGTTTTTCCATGTCCAGGCGCCGCTTTCGACACGCGGCACGTTTATTCTAATAGCATGGCGTTACCATGTCAAAACTACGACATAAGAGGGTCAGTTTTTAGGTGTCTCTTTCAACATGACACGGTAAATCTCTTAAATTCTTCCTGTTCAGGAGCCTACATTTTTAATAAAACGCACGGTCAGAGCATGAAATCGTCCAATCTGCCGATTTTTACCCAGTCATTCTTTTCTATATAGTGGCTTCGCCGTAAGTGAGTAGGCTGGGAAAGGCTGGTGGAGCACATGAAACATCAAAAGAAATTCAAGGAACCAAAAGACACGATGTGGGGCAAATGCCTCAGCACGTTCATCGCGATCGTGTTTGCGGTGTCGACTCTCACCATCATTCCCATAGCGGGTGCTATTTCCGGTGCCTCCACCGGGGCAACAAGCGAGGAAATGGCAGCACTCGAGGCCGAGAAGTCCACGAAGCAGGCCGAAGACGAGGCCGCTGCAATTTCGGCCGCAAACGACAAGCTCTCCATCGATGACATCGAAGACGAATCGAAGAAGGATGTGTCGACCGACGTCGTCGACACGGTCCTCGGTACCCAGGATGCCGACGCGGATGCGACCGACAGGGCAGACGTGGAAGCGAAATGCGATTGCACGGGTGAGGTCCATGCCAAGGACTGCAAGGCAGGCCTGACCGGCCCCATCGAGATCGAGGCTACCGAGCCTGTCGTGGACGAGACCCTCATCACCCCGGCCGCCGAGCCTGAGGCTCCGGTTTGGCAGCTCCCCGACGGTGAGAAGAGGATCGCTTCCTACACCTACTGCTCTTCACAAAAGCTTCCCGCGAATGTGACCATCTCCACTGGCATAACCCTCGCCCTCGGCACTGAAGATGGCATGTCCATAAGCGGTCTGGTAAGCGACGCTGGTCTCATGACGCAAACGAATGAAAAGGGGGAAAATTTCACCTTCGTCCGCGCAGAGGTTCAGAACGCGAGCAATGGTCAAGCTGCGCATGACGACAAATCAACAGACATAAAGTCCATGTATGGAACTGGGGCAAAGGCGACGACTCTTCGCTATAACCAGAACGAGAATACATGGCAGTACAAGACGGATTCCTCGGACTGGGTTGCCATCAGTGCCAATCAGTATGTGACGCTCTACTATCAACAAGAGTTCAGCCTCAACGAAGGTAAAATTTTATTTAATGCCAACGAATTTGGTTACTTAAGCCCTTCAACTGGATATACTGCGGCAAAATCAGGGCGAGGAGTTGCCGTTATTCAGCTTTACGGAGTCAATGGCAAGAAGCTTAGCGAAAACTATCTCCCTGTTTACTACTCCAGCTATTACGCAAACAAGGATGGTAACTCGCTTAGCTTTGCAGAGCGTTGGAATGTAGAGCGCGTGGCATTAAGGGGTGTCGCTAATAAGGGCGGGAAAATAAAATCCGGTGAAAGGGAAGATGTAAGCGGTCTAATCCCCAGCAATTTCGACAGTTTTGACAATATTTTGCCAGAGGAGCAGAAAAATGACTTCACAATTCCGTTTTATGATTCATGGAAAGTAACCCATGGTGAAGAACCGGACATAAAAAAGCGTAACCAGGATTACAAAGCGGGAGATATAAACGTTTACATTATCGGCGTGCAGGTTTCCGCAGAACTTTCTGAGCAGGATCTCAAGATTAATTATCTCGACAATACCCCAAATCCTGATGGCACCTATAGGCAGATTGCCAAACCGCAAGGCGCTAAGGCCAAGGGGAAGGACGGAGATGCTAATCCCGTCTGGAAGGATTTTATCGTCGTTGATTCTGAAGGCAAAGCGACGGCAAAAGAAAACGGGTCGTCCGAGGTTGTGGAGATACCTGTAAGTATTGTTGACAATGCCAAGGAAACGCTGTCCTTGAAACTTACGGATTCCACTGGCTACAAGAGTGCTAATCACGTGCGTGCGGAGATAGTTGGGACCGACCTGAACCTCTACTTCGAGCCGCAGGATGACTTCGTGGTCCAGTACGTAGATGGCGTGGATGGCGATGCGTTTGAAACGCAAACTTACAAGAACATCCTCTACAACCGCGCCACCCCCGCGTTCAATGGAACCCCCACCCGTGAGGGCTACCTCTTCACCGGCTGGGATCCCAAGGTTGCTGATACCGTGACCGGCAACGTCACCTACACCGCTACGTGGAAAGAGCTCTACACGGTGACTTACACCGATGGTGTCGAGAGCGAAGAGGTCTTTGCCGACCAGGTCTTTGACAAGCTCCTCAAGGCCACCGCCACTCCGACCATCGCCGACCCCACTCGCTACGGCTACGTCTTCGCAGGCTGGAATCCGGCAGTTGCTGACAAGGTGAGCGGCAATGCCACCTATACCGCCAAGTGGTACGAAGACAAGATCGATAAGGACAACCCTGAGAAGGAAGGTCCTGACGGTATTCCCGACATCTACCAGAAGCGTGTGACCTTCAAGGTCGTCAACGGCAACTGGAACGACGATACGAACGCCAACACCGTTCATGTGCTCACCTTCTACAAGGACGGCGAGCTGTCCACCGACGCCGCCGCAACCGCCGCGATGCCTGCCGCTCCCGCCGTTGGTAATAAGCCCGCTGCCGGCTACTTCAGCGGCTATCGCGCCGAGAGCTGGCACGCCGTCGTTCCCACGGGTGATGTGACGCGCACGACCGTGCTCGACGAGTACACCTACACCTATCCCGCTGCCTATACGGTGACGTATGCCGATGGTGCTAATGGCTCGGTCTTCACCAGTCAGGTTGCTGGCAATCTTCTCTTCGATGAGGCAACCCCCGCCTTCAAAGATGATGTGAACAGCCTGAAGCGTGCGGGTTACGTCTTCGCCGGCTGGGACAAGGAAATTGCTCCCACGGTCAAGGGCAACATTACCTACACCGCCACCTGGGACGAGGATGTTCTGGGCAACGACCCCAGCAACCCCGGTAACACTGACTACTCCGACGGTATCGCCGACAAGTACCAGACCATAGTGACCTTCGCCGGTGTCGGCGGCACGGTCAATGGCAAGACGCAGTTCGACTACGTCGTCACTCTCAAGGACGCCGCCGGCAACAACGCGATCGACGGTACCTACAAGCTGACCGAAGCCGACGTTCCCACGACGGCCGCCGCCGCGGGCTATGCTGGCGATCCCGCCTGGACCGTGCAGAACCCCTTCGGTGTCGAAATTGAGAAGCCCGGCGCGACCTTCATCGCCAACTGGGGCAACGGCTTCGTCGCCTACTACTATGATGGCGTGCTTGGCTCCGCCGTCGATGCGAATGTCGGTGTCGACCAGACGATTGTCGTTGACGCGGCTCAGGCCACGACCTTCGAGGGCCACAACTACGTGCTCGACCGCGTTGACAACAACAACTCCGTAGTCGTCGCCGGCGACCCGGGCCAAAACGTCGTGAGTGTCTATTACGACCTCGATGAGATCGGCAATGATCCCGACCCCGCCAACTCCGGCAATATCGACTACTCCGATGGCGTGGCCGACAAATACCAGATCGTCGTGAGCTACGCAGCCGTCAATGGCACGATTAACGGCATCCCGCGCGTCGTCCTCGACAAGTTCGATGCTGATGGCAAGCATGCCGTCGACGGTACCGCCGTCCTGGCCGCTAACCAGATCCCCGGCACTGCCCCCAATGCGGGCTTTGGTCCCGAGGGCACCTGGACTCCCAATGTTCCGGTTACCGACATGCAGCTTACCGAGAACACCGACTTCGTAATCACCTACGCGGCTACTCCGACCGAGCCGACCAATCCCGAGGAGCCGACGCCCGGCCCCACGCCCGGCCCTGGCCCCGATGAACCCAACCCGCCCGTCAATCCCGAGGAGCCGACGCCCACTCCGACTCCCACGCCTACCCCGGAGCCCACGCCTGGTCCCGAGGGCCCGATTGCCGCAGTTGTCGCTCCGCCGGTTGTCGCCGCCGTGACGGAGGGCGTCGCGGGTGCCGTCGAGGCTATCGGTGACGGGCTCAACCCGCTCGCAGCCATCACCGCCCCCGAGGCCATCGACGATGACGCCAACGCGCTGGTCGCCTTCGAGGACATCCACTGCTGGACGCATTGGCTGATGATCTTCGGCGCGCTGGTCACCATCGTCTACGGCCTGGGCGTGCTCTACATGCGCCGCCGCGCGATCCATGACTTCGACGACTTCGAGGACAACGCCAGCGGCAGGAAGTACGACGCCGCCGCGGAGAAGAACCCTGCAACCGGCAACGCCTTCCAGGCGATGTAGCGCGAGCTAGCTAGCGACGCGCAAGCGACATAGCACCACCGGGAGGCGGCCTTCGGGTCGCCTCCCTCGCGTTATGGGGTACCAGATCGCCCTGGCGAAATTGGCATACCATATATGCGAACACATGTACGTATATATGGTATGATATCCGCAGGTCAGCGGTTGTAAGTCCCGCGAGTCGGCAACGCCCTCCCCACGAGAGGGGGTGATGCCCATGGACCCCTTGATTCAGATTCTCAAGCTGGCCACGGTGTTGGCCGGGCTTGCGGGGACGATCATCAGATTCGTGTCCAAGACTCCGAGCGGCGCTCGGAAAAAGGATGACCGCCCGCGCCCGTAGGCGCGGAAGCGGTCAATTCTGAAAACGGCGTTGCCCGACGCAACAGTCGCGGGCATCCGCTGGCTGTAGTATACCATGCAACATATCCGGCCATACACCACTGCCTCCAAACGTGACAAAACGTCCCCGGCGCGTTTTGTCACTCGTATCTCCTCCAACTCAAATGATGACATTCCGGCCGTCAGCAAGTACAATGTGCTCGTCATCTTGCGAACGTCCTGTTTGCGAGTTGCTTTCTCGCAATGCAGGTTGACCAGGAAGGGCGGGGGAAGCCATGAAGAAAACGGAAAACGCGGCACAAGCACGCCCCACGGCGCACAATCAATTCGTCACGGTGATTCTCGCGCTGGTCATGGCGCTCACCCTGACGTTCGCCATCGCCATCATCCCGAGCGCGCATGCCGTCGAGGGCACCGTCGCGCCAATCCAGACCTCTAGCACGCCCACGGGCCCGGCCGTGCCCATCGAAGACCTGGCCGCGTCTGCTAGCACGCCAACCGCAGAGGCGATAGCCGACGAAGAGACCCCGCTCGCTTCTTTCGCCAAAGAGGAAAGCCAGTTTAGCTGGACGCAGGGGGCGGTTCTCGTCGCCGTGCTCGCCGTGGTCGCCGCATGCGGCCTGACCGTGGTCAAGCGCCGCCGTGACGAGGTCCGCAGGCTCGACTGCTTCGAGAGCCACGTCAGCGGCCGCTAGGCATCGCGAACAACCCATCCTCACAAATTCACGCGCCAGTAGCCGGCCTTATCCGACCCCACGCGTTCGATGAGCCCGTACTCGTGCAGCTTGCGGAACGAGCGTCGTATCGTGCTCTCGCTCACGCCGAGCACGCCGGCAATGCGCACCGCCGTCGCGCGGCCGTTGGTGTGCAGCACGCGCAGCACGTACTCGTCGGTCGAGGTGAAGTCCAGGTTGTTTGCCGCGGCGATTGATCGTGCCGAGAAGGGCGCGTCCTTGGGCGCCGCCTCGCCCAGTCCGACGATTCCGCTCTCTGGCATCGACGAGAAGTTGCCTGGTAGCGGCTTGCGGGCCAAATTCTGCGCAGGGGGGGGGGATGTTCATTTGCCACGTTTTCTGCGAATCCAACGAGAATGTCACCGTCGTCTCGCGAGAATCGTGATCGATGACCGGCAGCGCCGCCCCCATGTCGCCGCAGCGTAGCACGGCACGCTCGAAGTTCACGTTCTGGCTGTCTAGGTAACCCATGAGGTGCAACGCCCGCGCGAGCACGAGGTTCGCCCCACCGGGTGTTTCGATGCCACCACACGGCATCGAGATGATGAGTTTGTCAGGGTGTACGCTGACGCGCACGGGTTGGCCGGTTTCGTAGTTCTTGCCCACGATGGCATCGAGGAGCACGTCATGGACGGCCTCTTGGGGTGGGAAGTTGAGCACGATGGCGGCATTCGTTATGCCCTCGCCCCGCGCATCGCGCAGGTTCAGGTAGTCGATACGCCGCAAGATTGCTGTCGCGACGCTACTCGTGGGCGGATCGGGTGCATCGATCTTGAGCAGGGCAAGCGTTAGGAACTGGCGGGCGTTCAGCTGTCCTTGCTCGACGTAGGGTTGAGGGCGCATCTCCCAGGAAAGGGTGTCGCCTGCTTCCGTGTCCTGTTGGGAGGCAGCACCGTTGAGGGAGGCCCAGACGGTCTCGCGGGTCGAGCGCGTGTTGTGGCCCTCCGAGTACAGCCAGTACTCACCCTCGTAGGTCAGCGGCTCGGCAACCGGTGGAACGATAATCTCCAGGTACAGGTTGATTCCGTCGAGCACCGGCTCGGTGGTGCACTGAATCCCCAGGTCACGCTCGATGATACGGGGAATCTGCTCGAAGGGACGCCGCATCTTGCGGTGTCCGGTGGTGTATATGTTGTCGTTTGACTCTATGACCAGCGTGCCGCCGCCGGCATTGGCAATTCCGCAGATGAGGGTGATGTATTCGGGGGTCCAGTGGTCGCGATAGACCACCAGGGGTGTTTCCTGCGTGTCCATGGGCTTAGCGCCTTCGTCCTCGGTACCATGTCACCCTCGCGAGTGATGCGAGAGCGTTTGCAGGATACCGCCCCTTATCCGCTCGGTACCCATCTAATGCCCTAGCATATTCCTAGCATTTGCCGCAGCCTTTTATGAATGAGCCTTGATGGGGTAATGCAAACACCTCGGTCAGAGCTCCCGCTTACCGGCTTTTTACATTATCTTCCTAGAGTGACTAAGATAGCCAAAACCCAAGGTCAGCACGGAAATTCGCACATTTATATACTTCTGCCATTCCATTTTATACATGTCATGCTACATGTCATGCGCGCGCAAGCCGTTCGCGCGGGTGACGCAACATGTGTAGTCGTGAGTAGGGCCAAGGGAAGGTTGGTGGAGTCACATGGAGCAACAACGTAGGTACAAGGAGCCACAGGATACCCTCTGGGGTAAGTTCCTGTCGGGTTTCATGGCGGTGGTGTTCGCCATGTCGACCCTCACCCTCATCCCGATCGCGAGCGCGATCAACGGCGAGGGCAGCCCGTACAACGACGAGCAGGCTGCCCTGATTCAGCAGAACGCCGAGGACCAGAATAGCGAGACCGAGAAGGTCACGCCTCCTGCTGATGAGCAAAAGGCCGAGCCCGTTCAGCTGCTCGCGGCGGCGACAGATGAAGACGATGCCGATGACGCCGCTCCGGCTGACGTGACGCTCAAGGTGAAGGCACAGAACGCTACGGTCACCTACAACGGCAATGATGTCGCGACCGAGCTCGTCGTTCCGGCTGACAAGGACGTGAAGTTCACGGTAAAGGCCGCCGATGGCTTTACGCTGGGCGCGGCTGCCGTCAAGCTGGCCGATGCCAAGGGCGAGACGACGCTCACCCCCAACGCCGGCGAGTACACCGTCGCGGCCGATAGGGTCGCTGACGGTGCCACCATCGTCGTCACCGCCGAGGCCGCTGCCGGCTCTGCTGATACGGACACCGTCGAGCCTTCCACCCCCGCTCCCTCCACCGAGCTGGGCGAGAAGACCGCAAATGCCGAGAGTATCATCACCAGTATCATGAGCTTCTTCGGTGGTACCTCGACGCTAGACGCTCGCGGATTGGGCAATGGCAACGGTAACGCTGGCGTCAATCCGGCGGAAGACGGTTCCTACCCCGTGTATGTGTACGTGGAGTTCCTGCGTTCTCCGAGCCTGACAGGAAACCTCGCAACCCAGGCTGACGATTTGATTAAGAAAACAGCAGGATCTCCAAATGAGGCAACCAGCGGAACATGGTACACCCTTGGAAAAATCGATAACGCCATGACGTGGTGCAGAGATGAAGTAGGCGTGAAGGCTAGCATAAAGGAGCAAGATGCTGTTGTGGAAAAAACGAGCAGTATGTCTCGCTACAACGACAACAACTTCCCTCTTAATGCTATAAGCAGCTGGAGCTTGCATACAGCAAAATCTGCAGATTCATATAAAGAGGATGTAACCGATTACACATGGCATCTTGATGGCATAGCAAAGATCGTGAAGTACTCTTGGAAGGACAGTGTCACGGGTCAGGAGCTTGAGGGAACTTCCCCCGCTGTCAATTGGGCGGGGGAGGCCCACGCTCCCAAGAATCCGGCAGAGGCAACTCTTCCGAAGCACGAAGGCTACGTCTTTGATGGTTGGACGACTAGTATCGACTCCAATGGCGACGTAACCTACACCGCTCGTTATAAGCCCGCCAGCTACGCCTACACGGTGAACTACTACAAGGACAGCGTCAACCCGGCCAACAAGGTCGACGCCCAGCAGGGCTGGCCGACCGGCGGCGAGGCCGAGTACCAGAGCGAGGTGACCATCAGCCCCGAGCAGAGGGTCACCATCGAGGACAGGAACTACATCCTCGACTCCGCCGACCACAAGATCGCCTCGGTCTCGGCGACCGAGTCCGACAACGTCATCAGCGTCGTCTACACGAAGAACTCCATCGGCACCACCGACCCGACCCAGCCCGACAACGTGGCCGACAAGTACCAGGCCACCATCAAGTACGTCGCCGGCGAAAACGGCACCGTCACCGGCACCACGACCAATGTCGTCACCCTCGTCGACGCCGAGAACAACCCCGCCACCTCCCAGGCCATCGTGCCCGGCACCGACGGCGTCACCGCCACGCCGGACACCGGCTACGTGTTCGACAGGTGGACCGACAGCAACCCCGAGGACCCGATCACGGCCAGGGCGGCCAGACCTACACCTACACCGCCAACTTCAAGGCTGATTTCACCGCCATCGCCACCGCTCCCTATTCGGGCGTGTTCGATGGTGCCTATCACATCCCGACGGTAAGCGGAACCATCCTGGGTGATCAGGTCTCCTTCTCGCAGAACCACCGCAACGTGACGAATGGTGCCGCAACGGTCACCATCACGATCACCCGCGGTGAGGAGACCTACTCCGTCAACAGCACAGTCACCATCACTCCGGCCCCTGTTACGGTGACCGTCGGTAACGCGGCAAAGACGGCAGGCGCCGCTGATCCGGATTTCACTGCCGTAGTGACCGGTCTCGTTAACGGTGAGTCCGCCGACCTCATTGCCTATACGCTGGATCGCGTTGCTGGTGAGGATGCGGGCACCTACGCAATCAACGCTGCGGGCGACCGCGTTCAGGGCAACTACGTCGTGACCTACGTGCCCGGCGCTCTCGTCATCAGCGCCGCCCTTCCGCCTGTTCCGGCCGCCCTTCCGGC
>OGPU01000364.1_pt1 | contig 54081 bp, 46 predicted proteins | sample 1552991 | NCBI WGS metagenome assembly OGPU01 (sample SAMEA2580296, study PRJEB22360) | human gut metagenome | biome: human gut; feature: human-associated habitat; material: faeces | place: Denmark | collected 2008/2010 | reverse complement strand
CGTGTGGTACTGCGGCGGCAAGAACAGCCCCTACATCTGGCTGCGCTGCCCCGGCGGCATGAAGAGCTGGGAGTTCTTCGACTGGCTGCTGGAGAACTGCGGCGTGGTCGGCACCCCGGGTGTCGGCTTCGGCGAGTGCGGCGAGGGCTACTTCCGCCTGACCGCCTTCGGCGATGCCGAAAAGACCAAGGTCGCCGCCCAGCGCATCAAGGCCGCCATCCAGGCTCTGTAATCTTACACAAGCAAAAAGGCGATGCAGTTTCGAACAGCTGCATCGCCTTTTTCTTTTATTTCCGGCCCGTCAGCCGGTTGAGCAGCATCACTGCCAGAACAATGATGCCGATGACGAGGATGATGCCGACCATCCCGATCAGCATCATCGGCAGCGTGGTCATCCACGAAGTAAGATGAAGCATGCGATCACCTCCGTTAAGCCATCAGGGTCAGGATCAGGCCGCCTGCAATGACGGACGCGATCTGTCCCGAAACGTTGACGCTGATGGAATACATCAGCAGGAAATTCTGGTTGTCCTCTTCCAGGCCCATCTTGTTGACCACACGGCCGCTCATGGGGAAGGCCGAGATACCGGCCGCGCCGATCATGGGATTCAGCTTTTTGCCCTCCGGCCGGAAAAGGTTCAGCAGCTTTGCAAACAGCACGCCGCCTGCCGTATCAAAGACGAAGGCCACCAGACCCAGTGCAAGGATGAGCAGGGTGTCGGGCCGCACGAACTTGTCGGCGGTCATCTGCCCGGCAACGGTCAGGCCCAGCACGATGGTGATGAGATTTGCCAGCACATTCTGGGCGGTCTCGCTCAGCGCATTCAGCACCCCACACTCCCGCAGCAGGTTGCCGAACATCAAAAAGCCCACCAGCGCCACACTGGCCGGAGCCACCATGCCTGCAATGATCGTGACCACGATGGGGAACAGGATCTTGGTCAGCTGGGAAACACTGCCCTTTTCATAGGACATCCGGATGCGGCGCTCCTTCTGCGTGGTCAGCAGCCGGATCACGGGCGGCTGCACGATGGGCACCAGCGCCATGTAGCTGTAGGCTGCCACCATGATGGCACCGAGGTACTGGGAGTTGAGCGTATTGGCCACGAAAATGGCGGTGGGGCCGTCTGCCGCACCGATGACAGCGATGGAGGCAGCATCCTTCAGGTCAAAGAAGAAGCCCGCCAGAAACAGGGTAAAGAAGATGCCGAACTGGGCCGCCGCACCAAAGAGCATCAGCCACGGCTTTTCCAGCAGCGGGCCAAAATCGATCATGGCACCGATGCCGATGAAGAGCAGCAGCGGGAACAGCTCGTTGGACATGCCCGCTTCAAACAATGCAGAGATGGGGCCGACCGTATCCCCCTGCGTGATGGCACCCGAGAGGGGCAGGTTGACCAGAATGGCACCAAAGCCCATGGGCAGCAGCAGGCTCGGCTCCATCTTTTTGGCGATGGCAAGGTAGATGAGCAGCGCACCGATGCCCCACATCACCACCATCTGCCAGGTCAGATTCCCAAAATTGGAAAAGAGACTGGCGAATGTGTTCAGAAGATCCATATTTATTTTTCCTCCTTGTGTTCCTGTGCCGGGCAAGAAAAAAGAGACCCCTGCCACAGCACTCTGTCTGTGACAAAAGTCTCAAGCCAACACATGACATCGGGCATTTCTGCCGTGATGACGCTGCCATGCAGCACCCCGCAGGCCCTGCGGGATGCCCTTTACTCCCTTTTATCGATTCTAATTAAATCAAAATGCAGTCCCCTCTGTCAAGGGGTTCCTGCATTTCTTTGCCAAACTTTGCTTCAGCGCTCAAACGTTGTGCTGAGGGTGGTCTCCCAGGTCTGGCCGGGGGCAAGGCAGGCGGCAGCGGCGCGCTGGCTCCACTCCTGGGTATCGGTCTGGGCACCGGGCAGGGAGTGCCACGGCTCAATGCAGACAAAGCGCACAGGCTTTGCCGGAGCCGACCAGATGAGGGTGTAGGGGTAGCCCTCCACATTGCAGACGATTCCCTTGCCGGTGTCCTTCTCGTAGATGCCCAGCGTGCGGCTGCGCAGACCGGCCATGCAGAAGCTGTCGTTCTCAAACAGATCGTCTGTCAGGGGGATGCTCTGCTCGTTCTTCCACCGGTAACCGCACTTGCCGGTCAGCAGACCGTTGGGGTAAGCGTCCAGGATCATCGGGCTCTCCGGCTGGTCGAAGCGGAACTCGTAATCGGTGGTGGTGTGCTTGTCATCAAAGGGGATGCGGAACGCCGGGTGGTAGCCGATGCCGAACTGTAGCTCCTCGGCGGCATCGGCAGGGTTGGTGACGGTCAGGGTGTGATGCACCGTCCTGCCCTCCAGCCGGAAGGTGCTGGTCAGGACAAAATCAAACGGGAAGCGCTCTGCCTTGCTCTTTTCATCCGAGCGCAGCTCCAGCCGGATGGTGTCGCCCTCGGCGCAGAGCAGGGTGTGCTCCACGTCCCGGGCAAAGCCGTGCTGACCGCCGGGGTAGGTCTTGCCCTTGTGGGTAAAGGCCCCGCCGGTCAGCTTGCCCGTCCAGGGGAAAAGGATGGGAGCATGGCGCTTCCAGACAGCCGGGTCGGCCTGCCAGAGCATCTCCTGCCCGGCGGCATTTTTCAGGCTGACTGCTTCGGCACCATGGGTATCTACGGTCAGGGTCAGGAATTCGTTGTGAATGGTTGCCTGCATGATTCATCTCTCCTTTTTATCTGTTGACGATGTGCTCGCCGTTTCCTTCCAGCCAGGTGCGCAGGTTCCGGGTGGTAATGTCCATCAGGTTCTGCAAAGCCTCCCGGGTCGTCCACGCAATGTGCGGTGTGAGGATAGCGTGGGGTTCTGCCCGCAGGGGGCTTTCCTGAGGCAGAGGCTCGGTGACAAAGGCATCGGCCCCGTAAAAGCCCAGCTGACCGCTGTGGAGGGCCGCTGCCACGGCCTCCTCATCCACCAGCGCGCCCCGGGCCGTGTTGAGCAGAATGGCCCCGGGCTTCATCTTCGCCAGCGCCTCCGCGTTGACAAGGCCCCGGGTCTGGGGCGTGGCCGGGCAGTGCAGGCTGAGGATATCGCACCGCCTCAGCAGGGTATCATAATCCACGAACTCCACACCGTCGGCGGCGTATTCGGGCCGGACGGTGCGGGTGCAGACCAGCACCTCCATGCCAAAGGCTCTGGCAATGCGGGCCGACTGCCGCCCGATGCTGCCATAGCCGTAAACGCCATAGGTCTTGCCATAGAGCTCCATCTGGGGCAGCAGGCCGATGCTCTCCGGGATATCCAGCTGCCAGCATCCCTGCTTGACGGCACGGTTGTAGCGCTCCGCGCATTGGCAGATGGCCAGCAGCAGGCTGAAGGTCATCTGGGCCACGCTGTAAGTGGAATAGCCCGGCACATTGGCCACCGCAACACCGTGGCGGCGGCAGGCTTCCAGATCCAGGTTGTCGGTGCCCGTGGCGATGATGCCCACCCATTTCAGGTTCGGGCACTGCTGTAAGATCTTCTCATCCATGCGGCACTTGTTCAGCAGAACGATGTCCGCATCTCCAATGCGGGGGGCGATCTCCTCGTAGGCCGTGCGGACATAACTAACGGTATCGGGCACCAGCGCCTTTATCCCCGACCAGTCGAGGTCGCCTTCCTCCATGACATAGCTTTCCAGAATGACAGCTTTCATCTCAGTCCTCCAACAAAACGTCCTCGCTCAGCACCTGACCGATGGGCTTTGCAATGCACAAGTCGGCCTGCGCATCGGCCCCGGTGGGTTGCATGTTGATGACCACCAGATGGCGGCCCCGGAAGTACCGGATGAGCCCCGCCGCCGGGTAGACCACCAGACTGGTGCCGCCGATGATGAGGGTATCCGCCTTGCGGATGGCAGACACGGCCCCGGAGAGAACCTCCTCGTCCAGCCCTTCCTCGTACAGGACGACATCCGGCTTGACGATGCCGCCGCACTTGGGGCAACGGGGCACGCCGGTACTGTTGGCAATGAAGTCCACATCGTAGAACGCGCCGCACTTCACGCAGTAGTTGCGCAGGGTGCTGCCGTGGAGCTCGTAAACGGTCTTGGACCCCGCAGCCTGATGCAGGCCGTCGATGTTCTGGGTGACGATGGCTTTCAGCCTGCCCTCCCGCTCCAGCTTTGCCAGCCGCAGGTGGGCAGCGTTGGGCTTTGCCCCCTTCACAATGAGCTTATCCCGGTAGAACCGGTAGAACTCCTCGGGGTTCTCCTCCCAGAAGGTGTGGCTCAGGATGGTCTCGGGCGGGTAATCGTACTTCTGGTGGTACAGGCCGTCCACGCTGCGGAAATCAGGGATGCCGCTTTCGGTGGAGACCCCCGCGCCGCCAAAAAAGACGATACGGTCGCTCTCGGCAATGATTTTTTCCAGTGCAGGAACCATAAAAGAAACGCTTCCTTTCCGGCAGATCGTTGTGTTTTGGATAGCTCCAGTATAACACAAATCCAGAGGAAAGGAAGCGTTTCTTTTTTTGATGGGATCGTCCCCTTGCTCAGCGCCCGTTTTCGGCAAACAGGGTCCCCAGCGCATCCAGCAGATCATGCGGGAGCATCCCGGTTTCCCCGTGCAGGGCGGCGGCACGGTCGGCAGCTGCACCATGGAGATAAACGGCACAGGCAGCGGCCTCAAAGGCAGGCAGACCGCAGGCCAGCAGGGCGCTGGTCATGCCCGCCAGCACATCCCCGCTGCCGCCCCGGGAAAGCCCCGGGTTGCCGGTGGGATTGACCGCACAGCGGCCATCCGGCCCTGCAATGACGGTATGTGCCCCCTTCAGCACCACCACAGCATTCCATGCTTTCGCATAGCGCAGCGCCGTGCCTTCCCGGTCCGCGTTGATCTCTGCCGCAGAGTGTCCGGTCAGCCGGGCCATCTCGCCGGGATGGGGCGTTAAAATCAGTTCTCCTTGAGGGTGAAGCATTTTTTCCGTTTGGAGCAGGTCAGCGGCGGCGTTCAGGCCGTCCGCATCCAGCACTGCACTGCCGGAAAAACCGGGCAGGAGCATTTTTACCAGTGCCCGGGTCTCGGCGGCACGGGCCGCACTCTGGGCCGTATAGCCCAGCCCGGGGCCCGCCAGCAGAACAGAGGCCTTCTGCCGCCGGATGCGGTCGATATTCTGGGGCGAGATGCCGCCCTCGGCCCCCGCTTCGCAGGAGCAGAGACAGCACTCGGGCAGGCGGGCGGCCACAGCCGCCAGCACCGGCTCCACACTTGCCAGCGTAACGATACCGGCCCCTGTGCGCAGGGCACCTTCCACGGCCAGCGCCGCCGCGCCCCGGTAGGCCGCACTGCCCGCCACCGCCAGCACGGAGCCAAAGGTCCCCTTATGCGCGTCCCGGGGGCGGGGCTGGATCTTTTGCCAAACATATTCTGAGGTCGTGCTAAACATAGGCTGCTGCTCCTTTCCTGCCGTGGCTCGCCCTCTCCGTCAGCGCTTATGCGCTGCCACCTCTCCCAAAGGGAGAGGCCTTGGCAATACCCACAGCAAGGCTGTGTGGTTCCGCCAGAGGCTCCCCCTTCGGGGGAGCTGGCAAAGCCGCAGGCTTTGACTGAGAGGGCGAGGATGTTACCCTTCCCCCTGCAAATACCTCCGGATCTCCTTCTCCGCCTCCTGCACCTCTTCATGGAACATGCGGGCAGAGACACGGAGGGCACCATGGCCCAGAATGATGACCTGTTCCATGCCATCGGAGGTGGCCACGCGGACGCGGCGGCCCTTGCCGATCTCATGGGTGACACGCTCGATGAACATATCGGCGGTCTCGGCTTCCCGGGTGTAGACCACATGGATATTGTGGTACTGCTCTATGCTGCCGGGGCTGCCCGGCACACGGTAGGCATCAAACACAAGGATGAGCACGCACTTCTTAAAGCCCTGATAGTTGCAGAGGATGTCCATCAGCCTGTGGCGGGCCGCTTCCAGGCTCTCTTTGGAGAGTGCGTTCAGCTCGTCCCATGCAAAGATGATGTTGTAGCCGTCCACCAGCAGGTATTCGGGCTGGATCTCCCACTGCTCGGCGTTGAAATCAGGGCGTTCCCGCTTCTGGGTGGGGCGGAACGCCGCCAGCGGGTCCCGCTTGATGGGCCCATAGGTCTGTTCAAAGATCTTCAGCAGCTCAGCATCCTCTTCCAAAGTAGCACGATAGGCGGCCATCCGGCGGGGACGGGCCTGCACCGTTTCCTCGGTCTTTGCAGTCTTGCCCCAGCCGCTGTCCACATGCATGTGGCTGCGCACCTGCTCCCAGGGCACCACAAATCCGGCCCCGTGGGCGCAGAACACCGAATCCGCCGGGTTGTCGAGGTCGTGTTCCGGCTCATAGCCCGCGGCCTCGATGACCTCCGCTGCATTGTGGCAGGGACGGTAGCCGTCCAGCGTCAGGGTCAGGTGTCCCCTGCCCCGGGTGTAGCCCACCACCTCCATGGGGTAGCTGCGCATGGTGGAGGCCGGTGCGGTGCCGGTGAGCAGGGTGGTATCCCCGTCGGCTCCGGTCTCGGGCGGGTCAAAACTTCCGCCCATGTTCTGGATATCGTTCATGGCGCGGCCCACGTTGTCAGAGGGCAGCTCCAGCCGGAAGGCATACCACGGCTCCAGCAGCTGAGTCTTGTGGATCTGGTCTGCCATCATCAGGCCCTGCCGGACGGCGCGGTAGGTCGCCTGCCGGAAGTCGCCGCCCTCGGTGTGCTTGAGGTGAGCGCGGCCCGCAATGAGGGTGATCTTCACATCGGTCAGGGGTGCCCCGATGAGCACGCCCAGATGCTGCTTTTCCTCAAGATGCGTCAGCACCAGCCGCTGCCAGTTCTTGTCCAGCACCTCTTCCCGGCAGTCGGCGGCAAACTGCATCCCGCTGCCCCGGGGCAGCGGCTCCAGCTTGAGGTGGACTTCCGCATAGTGGCGCAGGGGCTCGTAGTGGCCCACGCCCTCTATGGCTTCGGTGATGGTCTCCTTATACAGGATGCCGCCGGGGCCGAAGCTGACCTCCAGCCCGTACCGCTCGGCCAGCAGGCTTTTCAGCACCTCCAGCTGGATCTCGCCCATCAGCTGGACATGGATCTCGCCCAGGGTCTCGTTCCAGACCACATGGAGCTGGGGCTCTTCCTCTTCCAGCCGATGGAGCTTTCCCAGCGCGGCGTGCACGTCTGCGCCCTCGGGCAACAGCACCTGATAGCTCAGAACCGGCTCCAGCACCGGCAGGTCGCTGTCCCGTTCCGCCCCCAGACCCTCGCCCGGGTGGGCTTTGGTCAGGCCGGTAACGGCGCACACCTGGCCGGGGCCGATGCACTCCGCCAGCGTAAACTTTGCGCCGGAGTAGAGCCGCAGCTGGTTGGCCTTTTCGGCCCATGGCTCCCCGTCGGCTTCTCCGGTGAGCTGGGCTTTCACCTTGAGCGCACCGCCGGTCACCCGCAGCCAGGTCAGGCGGTTTCCCTGCTCATCCTGGCTCACCTTGAACACCTTGGCCCCGAAGGCTTCCAGCGCAGGGGCCGGGCGGGTATAGCGGTCCAGGCCCTCCACCAGCGCGTCCACCCCCTGCAGCTTCAGGGCTGAGCCAAACCAGCAGGGAAACACATGCCGCCGGGCAATGGCGGGGATGAGGTCGGTATCGGTCAGGCTTCCCCGGTCCAGCATCGTCTCCATCAGCCGCTCATCGCAGAGAGCCAGTGCCTCGTCCCGGTCGGCCTGCTCTGCCCCAAAATCCACAAAGCCATCCCCCAGCCGACGGTTCAGCTGGGTCAGAAGCGCTTCCCTGCCCGGGCCGGGCAGGTCCATCTTGTTCACGAACACAAAGGTGGGGATGCGGTACCGCCGCAGCAGCCGCCAGAGCGTCTCGGTATGGCTCTGCACGCCGTCGGTGCCGCTGATAACCAGCACCGCATAATCCAGCACCTGCAGTGTCCGCTCGGTCTCCGTGGAAAAATCCACATGGCCCGGGGTGTCCAGCAGGGTAAAATCGGTATTGCCCGCCGTGAAGAGGGCCTGCTTGGAGAAAATGGTAATGCCGCGCGCCTTTTCCAGCGCGTCGGTGTCCAGAAAGGCATCCTTATGGTCCACCCGGCCCAGCTTGCGGATGGTGCCGGTGCCGTAGAGCAGGGCCTCGGAAAGGGTGGTCTTGCCGCTGTCCACATGGGCCAGAATGCCGATGACCAGCTGCTTGTGCTCTTGTTCCATGCCGCGGCCCCCTTACAGTGCGCTGGTGATCAGCGCAGCAGCGACCAGCGGCAGGCCCAGCACCAGATTGGAGAGCAGGCTGCAATAGGTGCGCTCCTCGGGTTCCAGCTCCTCAAAGGAGACGATCTTCTCATCCGCATAGTCGATGATGGAACGGGTGGAGTGGATCTTTTTCTGCCGCTTGCCCATCCCCTTGAATTCCTCCAGCAAATGGTGGATGGTCACGCCATCCAGCCGCAGGTAGTCCACCCAGGCCCAGATGAGCAGCACCACGCCGCACAGAAAGCCCGGGGCCTCCCAGATGGTAAACGTGCCATCGCTGACATAGCGCTGCCACAGCAGCATCAGCACGGCCACAATGGAGGTGCGGGTCACGGTCTTATATAAAATGGGGTGGAACATGTAGCGTTTGTACATCGAGGTCAGTTTCTTCATGGTGCGCTCCTTATTGATACAGATACACTTTATTGTATCATGTTTTTGTGAAAAAAGATAGCTGTTCTGTGCGCACAGTGTGAACAGTTTCTCTCTTTTGCCTGTTCTTCACAGATATACAGTTCTTTCCATTTTATAGTAATTTTTTCCACATTCTTTTCCTATGAAAGTGTTTGTCACCGTTTTGTTTCCAATTCTATGCTGTTGCGGATTGACTTCTTTTCAGTAAAGTGCTAAAATATACAGTGGTGCGACTTTTGTCTTTCCTGTGCACTTTTTGGAAAGGCAGACAGCCTCACTGCGTTTAGGAAAAGGAAAAACGCGCGGCTCTGTCCGCGCAAGATCTGGGAGGATCATCCAATGAGCTTCAATTTTGATCGCCGCACCTTCCTGAAGGGTGCAGGTGCTGTGGGTGCCGCCAGCCTGCTGGCAGCCTGCGGCGAAAAGTCCAACAACACCGGCAATGGCGCTGCCGCCAGCGGCGCTGCTGCCCCCAACTCCACCGGCGCTACCCCCCTGAAGGAGTTCATCTCCTTTGAGAGCGGCAACCGTGAGCTGGAAAGCTGGAACATGCTGTACACCCAGAAGGCTGAGGATGCCAATGTGGTCACCAACCTGTGGGACGGCCTGCTGAGCTTTGACCGCTACGGCAAGGTGGTGCCCGCCATCGCTTCCAGCTGGGAGCACAATGAGGATGCCACTGTCTGGACCTTCCACCTGCGGGACGACGTGGACTGGGTGGATTGCAACGGTGAGGTGAAGGCTCACCTGACCAGCAAGGACTTCCTGGTTGGTTTTGAATGGGTGATGAACGCCATCAAGAACGAGGCCAACAACACCTCCATGCCAAACGATACCATTGTGGGCGCTTACGAGTACTACGAGCTGACCAAAGAAGCCGGTGACGCTGCCGCTGACATGACCTACGAGGACATGCTGGCTGCCGGTGTGGGCATCGAAGCTCCGGATGATTACACTCTGGTGTTCACCTGCCCCAGCGCCTGCCCCTACTTTGATACCGTTGCCGCCTACAACAGCTTCTACCCCGTGGCTCCTGCTCTGATCGAGGAGCTGGGTGTCGAGGGCTTCCGGAGCTGCGACAACACCACCATGTGGTACAACGGACCCTATGTGGTGGAGGAGTACATCCAGGGCAACACCAAGAGCTACATCCCCAACCCCAACTACTACGATGCTGCCAACGTCAGCCGCTTTGAGCGCTTCACTGTCACCATGATCAGCGACGGTTCCATCAGCCTGCAGCTGTATCAGAACCGCGAGCTGGACGAGGTGGACCTGGGCGAGAGCAACATCACCACCATTCAGTCCGATCCTTCCAACGAGTACAATCAGCAGCTGTGCGAGAAGCGTGCCAAGAAGTTCAGCTACTGCTTCATCTTCAACTACGACAAGAAAAACACCGACGGCACCCCCGATGAGAACTGGAACAAGGCCATTGCCAACAAGGCCTTCCGTCAGTGCTTCTCCAAGGGCATGGTGCTGAACAAGTTCTTCGCCCGTTACAACCCCATCAATCCCCTGAAGTGCGAGAACGACTTCTTCACCATGAAGGGCCTGTGCTACACTTCCGATGGCACCGACTATACCAACCTGGTGGCCAAGGAGATGGGTCTGGACGGCGAGGCTTACGACGGCAAGACCATGAAGCGCCTGCGCGCCAACAACGGCGACATCACCGAGCTGAAGAAGCAGGCCATGGAAGAGCTGAGCGCCATTGGTGTCACCTTCCCTGTTCACTGCTCCTACTATATTCTGGCTGGCTCCACCTCCGCTCTGGACAGCGCAACCGTGCTGAAGCAGTGCTTCACCGACAGCTTCGGCGATGACTTCATCGTGCTGGATATCAACACCTTCGTGTCCTCCACCATGAAGGAAGTCGTGGCTCCCAAGCTGCAGAGCTTCGTCCACATGGGCTGGGGCGCTGACTTCGGCGATCCCATCAACTTCCTGACCCAGATCATCGTTCACGACGACAATGCTTACTACAGCTGCAACATGACCAACATCGCAGGCATTGTGAACAATGGCCCCGCCAGCTACCAGACCGAGCTGGTTGCCGCCTACGAGAAGTTCACCGATCTGGTGAACGAGGGCCGTGCCATCGTTGACGACACCGATGCACGCTACGCTGCATTTGCCAAGGCCGAGGCTTACTTCCTGGACGAGAACCTGATCTTCCCCACCGTCTACGATATCACCTGGTGCCTGACCCACGTCAACGAGTACAGCAAGATCAACGCAATGTATGGTCCCTGCAACTACAAGGCTGTGAACTGGGAGACCAGCGAGGAGGCTTACACCACCGAACAGTACGATGAGTTTGCTGCCGCATTCGACGCAGCCACTCAGGCCTGATCGCGTGAACCAGTAGCCAATCGCAAAAAGCAGAACCGGACGTTTTTGAAGCGTCCGGTTCTTTTTTTCTCCCTGACAGCACAAAACCCCGCCGCGCGGGAAAGTTCCCAGCGCGGCGGGGTCATTGTGTTAAAATACAGGAAAGCGGTTCAGCTTACTGCTGGCTTTCATACTCCTTGCGGTAGCCTTCCAGCTCACGCTGGTTGCCATACACAAAGTGGCCGTTTGCGATCTCTTCCCAGACCGGCTTATCCACGCTGTAATCGTGGATCGAGGGGTCATAGACCAGCAGCTTCTTGTGCTTTTCAAGGCTGGGGTCAGGGATGGGAACCGCGCTCAGCAGGGCTTTGGTGTAGGGATGCAGCGGATGGAGGAACAGCTCCTCCGCCTCAGCCAGCTCCACGATACGGCCCTTGCTGATAACAGCGATACGATCCGAGATGAACCGGACCACCGACAGGTCATGTGCAATGAACAGGTAGGTCAGGCCGCGGCTCTTCTTCATCTCGTTCAGCAGGTTCAGCACCTGTGCACGGATGGAGACATCCAGTGCAGAGATGGGCTCATCGGCCACGATGAACTCCGGCTCCATAACCAGTGCACGGGCAATGCCGATGCGCTGGCGCTGGCCACCCGAGAACTCATGGGGGAAGCGGGAGGCAAACTCCGGCAGCAGGCCGACCTCATGCAGGGCGTTCATCACCTTTTCGTGCAGATCTTCCTGATCCTTGTAGAGATGATGGTTCAGCAGGCCCTCGGCAATGATATACTCCACCTTGGCACGCTCGTTCAGCGAAGCCATGGGATCCTGGAAAATCATCTGGATCTTGCGGATGACCTCCTTGTCCAGTTCCTTGGAGATCTTGCCGTTGATCTTCTGGCCCTTGAAGAAGATGTCGCCGCCGGAGGTCGGGTTGATGCGGCAGATGGCACGGCCAATGGTGGTCTTGCCGGAGCCGGACTCGCCGACCAGCGAGAAGGTCTCGCCCTTATAGATGTCAAAGTTGACATGATCGACAGCAACAAATTTCTTCTTACCGGAGCCAAAGGTGATCTGAAGGTCTTTCAGCTCAATCAGCTTTTCGCGTTCAGCCATTTAAGTTGGCGCCTCCCATCTTTCCCATTTTCTCACGCAGGTTCTGGATGGAGTGCGGCCGCTCGATCTTGGGAGCGCGCGGGTCCAGATACCAGGTCTTTGCGGCGTGGGTCTCGGACACCTGGAAGAACGGAGGCTCTTGCACAAAGTCGATTGCCAGCGCATGCTTGTTGCGGGGCGCAAATGCGTCACCCTTGATCTCGTTGAACAGGTTCGGGGGAGTACCATCCACGCTGGGCAGGGCCTCACCCTTGGTGCCCAGCTGCGGCAAAGCCTGCAGCAGAGCCCAGGTGTAGGGGTGCCATGCGTCGTAGAAGATCTCCTCCACGGTGCCGTATTCCACGATCTGGCCGGCATACATCACGGCCACACGGTCTGCCACGTTTGCCACAACGCCCAGGTCATGGGTGATGTAGATAACGGACATGCCCAGCTCCTTCTGCAGGTCGCGGATCAGCTGCAGGATCTGTGCCTGAATGGTCACGTCCAGTGCAGTGGTGGGCTCGTCGCAGATCAGGATCTGCGGGCGGCAGGCCGCTGCAATGGCAATGACGACACGCTGACGCATACCGCCGGAGAACTCGTGGGGGTACTGCTCGTACCGACGCTCGGGGTCGGGGATACCCACCTTGCCCAGCATCTCGATGGCAGCCTTTTTGGCTTCCTCGCCCTTCAGACCCTGGTGATGCTCAATGCTCTCCTGGATCTGCTTGCCGATCTTCTTCAGCGGGTTCAGGCTGGTCATAGGGTCCTGCATGACCATGGCGATCTTCTTGCCGCGGACACCCAGCCAATCCTTCTCGGTGAACTTGGTCATATCGCGGCCTTCAAACATGATGGAGCCGCCGGTGATCTTACCGTTGGCATCCAGCATACCCACAAAGTTCTTGGTGAATACGGACTTGCCCGAGCCGGACTCGCCCACGATGGCAAGGGTCTCGCCTTCGTACAGGTCCAGCGAGCACTTGCGGATGGCGTTCAGCTTGCGGCCGCGCAGGCTGAAAGTGATCTCCACGTCTTTGGCAGAGATAATCGGTTGTCTATCCATTTACGTCTCTCTCCAATCTATCAAACGTGGTTGCGCGGATCAGCCGCATCCGACAAAGCGTTGCCCATGATATAGAAAGAAATGGAAATGATGGACACGATGGATGCAGGGAAAACCAGCAGGTACGGATAATCCAGGAAGAAGCCGCGCACCTTGCTCAGGATCAGGCCCAGAGAAGGCGTGTCGATGCCCAGGCCCAGGCCCAGGTAGGACAGCGTGGATTCCAGATTGATGGTGCCCGGGATGGACAGTGCCATACGCAGGATGATAACGGAGACCAGATACGGCAGGATGTTCTTGGTCAGCACACGCCACAGCGGAGTGCCCAGGCAGCGGGACGCGAGGTTATACTCGCGGTCACGGAACATGAACACCATGTTGCGGACACGGCGTGCCATAGAAAGCCAGTTGATGGCGATCATGGAGATGGCCATGATCCAGAAACTCTGGCCCACCATCAGGGCGATCAGGGTCATATAAATGATATAGGGCACGTTGTCGATCAGGTTGTACAGCTCCGTGAAGAAGCGGTCCAGACTGCGCACATAGCCCCAGATCAGGCCGAAAATCACGCCCACGATGCTCTCGCCCACGGCGACCACCAGAGCCAGACGGATGGACACCTGGGTGGCATACCACACCTGGCACCAGTAGTCACGGCCCAGGTTGTCGGTACCGAACCAGTACTCACCGTTGGGCTTGATGAAAGCCTTGCTGGAATCAGAGATCAGGCTGGTGTAGTGATACTTGCCGATGCTCAGCGCAACGAAGGAGAACACCGTCAGCGCCAGGAACAGGATCAGGCAGAAGACAGCGACCTTCTGCTTGAGGAAGTTCTGGATGACAGAACCCCAGTAGGAATAGTTGGAGTAGCCGATGCGTTCAGCTTCTTCCGGGGAATAATCCACAAAGTAGAACAGTTCTTCGGGCTTCTTGCCCTCAAAATCCGATGCCTTAGCCATCAGCGAGCCTCCTCCTTTCCGGTCAGAGTAATACGGGGGTCAACCACCATCATCAGCACATCGCCCAGGAACACGCCCACGATGCCCAGCACAGCGTAAAGGATGACCAGGGTCTGCACAACGTTCAGGTCATAGCGCTGGATGGCATCCGTCAGCAGGGGGCCCATGCCGGGAACGGAGAAGAACCGTTCCATCAGCAGGGAGCCGCCCACCGTCAGCAGGATGGACTGGGGGATATACTGCACCATGGGAACCATGGCGTTGCGCAGAACATGCTTAAACATGATCTCGCGGGAGCTCAGGCCCTTGACACGGGCCAGCTTGATATAGTCGCGGGTCAGCTCATCCACCATGTAGCGGCGGGTCCACAGGGCATAGCCTGCAATGGATGCCAGCGAAAGGCAGGTGATGGGCAGCACGCTGGAAGCACTCACATTGCGGGTGGAATACAGCGTGGGGAATCCCAGGTACTTGGAACCAAAGACCAGCACCAGAGAATACGACACCAGCGACGGGACCGCGTTGACGAACACGGTGTAGGCCGTGCCGATCCAGTCGAATACCTTGTCCTTGAATGCCGCCTGCAGGATGCCCATCAGCACACCGACCACCAGAGAGATGGCGGACGCCGTGAGGCCCAGACGCATGGAGACACCAAACTTTTTACCAATGACCTTGACCACCGGGGCACCGTTCTGGATGCGGCGGGAAGTGCCGAAATCCAGATGCAGCAGGCTGTTGTAGAACTTGACCAGCTGGGTGGGGATGGGATCGGTCAGGCCAGCTGCTTCCAGAGCGGCGGTCTTCTGCTGATCGGTAAACTTCATGAGCTGTTCCTCAGTGAAGTAGTAGTCCGTCGGCAGGCAGCGCATCATCAGGAAAACTGCTGTTGCGATCAGAAAGATTGTGACAAGCGACTGGAGCAGCCGCTTAACCGTGTATTTTAACATGTTATCGAACCCTTAACTTTTATTTCTACCCTTTCGGGCGGGGAAACGGGGAACTTAAGCCTTGGTAGCTGCGTCGAATGCAGCGGCGAACTCCTCGTACTGCTCGGTGGTGTAAGCCTCTTCGCTGGTCTCCCAGTTGACAGCCTTGTAGTTGCAGGGACCATACATAGCGTTGATCTTGCTGTACTCGTTGGCGTGGGTCAGAGTCCAGGAAACATCGAAGTAGCAGGGGCAGGCCAGAACGTTGTTCAGCATGCTGGCCTCAGCCTTTGCGAAGGCAGCGTAGCGGGCATCGGTGTCATCAACGATGGCCTTTGCGGTGTTGACCAGATCGGTGAACTCCTCGTAGCAGGCCACCAGATCCTTCTGCCAGTCAGCGGGACCGGCCTCAACGATCTTGGCGATGTTGGAGTAGTACCAGCTGTAGTAAGCGTTGTCGTCGTGCAGGATCTCCTGACCAACGAAGTTGACGGGATCGCCGTAGTCAGCGCCCCAGCCGTAGATGACGAAGCTCTGCAGCTGAGGATTACGGACTTCCTGAGTGAGGGAAGAAACGTAGGTCTTGATGTCCAGCACAATGAAGTCATCGCCGAAGCTGTCGGTGAAGCACTGCTTCAGCACGGTTGCGCTGTCCAGAGCGGTGGAGTTGCCGGCGATGATGTAGTAAGCAGCGTGGACGGGGAAGGTGACGCCGATGGCGCTCAGCTCGTCCATAGCCTGCTTCTTCAGGTCAGCGATGTCGCCGTTGTTGGAACGCAGGCGAATCATGGTCTTGCCGTCGTAAGCCTCGCCGTCGAAACCCATCTCCTTGGCAACCAGGGTGGAGTACTCCTGGCCCTGGGTGTTGTAGCAGACACCGGGCATGGTGTAGCAGTCGTTCTCGCACTTCAGGGGGTTGATCTTGTTGGTACGTGCATACCAGTTGGTCAGCTCCAGGCCCTTGTAGAAGCACTGACGGAAGGCGGTGTTGGCGATGGCCTTGTTCCAGTTGTCGTCGGGGGTGCCGTCCTCGTTGTTCTTCTGATAGTTGAAGTGCATCTGGTAGCTGAACTTCTTGGGACGCTTCTCACACAGCTGAGCATTGTACTCGCTGTTGGGATCGGCCTGGATGGTGGTCAAGGTGCTCTCGCCCACATCCATCTCGTCCAGCTCACGGTTCTGATACAGCTGGAAAGTAACGGTGCCGTCGCTGATCATGGTGACGGTGAAGCGGTCGAAGCGGGACACATCGTTTGCACCATAGTAGTTGGGGTTGGGGATGTAGCTCTTGGTGTTCTGGCTGATGAACTCCTCCACCACATAGGGACCATTGTACCACATGTTGGTGTAATCGCAGGCACGGAAGCCCTCGATGCCCAGCTCGTTGATCAGATCCTCAGAGACGGGGTAGAAGCTGGTGTAGGCAGCAACGGTATCGAAGTAGGGGCAGGGATCCTTGCAGGTGAAGACCAGGGTGTAATCATCCGGAGCCTCAACGCCCACGCCTGCATCCAGCATATCCTGGTAGGTCAGGTCGGCAGCGGCATCGCCCATATCGCTGGTCTTCTGATAGTAATCAGCAGCACCGGTCAGGGTCTCGTTGGGCATGGAGGTGTTGTTGGCCTGGTTCTTGGCTGCGTTCAGCACCCACTCCAGACCCACGAGGAAGTCCTTGCTGGTCAGGTGAGCCTTGACCTCGCCGTTCACATCCACCCAGTCCACATCGTCGCGGAGGTTGAAGGTCCAAACGGAAGAGTCCTCATTGTGGCTCCACTCCTTGGCCACGGAAGGCACGGCCTTGCCGTAGCAGTCAAAGCTCAGCAGGCCTTCCCACAGGTTGGTGGTGACATTCATGTCGGAAGCCATCTGGCTGTACAGCATGTTCCAGCTCTCCAGCTCACGGTTGGTGCTCTCCCAGGAGATGAACTCCTTCAGCGGGGTAGCGCCGGTGGTGTTGGGCGCGCTGGTAGCACCAGAGGAAGCGGCGGTGGAGCTGCTGCCAGAGTTGCCGCCGCAGGCGGCCAGAATGCCGACGGCACCAACGACACCGGAAGCCTTCAGAAAGCTGCGGCGGCTGATTGCATGAGACTCGTAGTTGTTGTTCATTGTGTTTTCCTCCCTATAATAATTCCGTGCTTCAGTGCATGGTGCAGGGCGGGATGTCCTGCTGTTTTCCCACTATTCTGCGGAGGTTTTTTGAATCCTGTATTGCCAGGGAATACAAAAGAGCGCAGAAACAGACCCCTCTGTCTGCACCTGTGCTCCTCCCGCAAAACCTTAACACGTCATATATTGTACCATTGAAATAAAAAGATGTCAATGGTACACACACAGCTTTTTCTTCAAAAAGCAAAGTCTGCCGTGTAAAAACGATGAAATATATTTGCTTTTACATGGTAAAGCGTGCAGGAAATTTAACAGACAATGCTGCGGACAAAACAACCGGAATTGTTCTCGTCAAAAATACACCGTATTTTCTGCTTTATATTCTAAAAGAGCAGGCGCTCCACGCTTTGCGAAGAGCACCTGCTTTTGGAAAACCGAATTATTAAAACAAGTCACCGTGCCAATGCGTTCTGGATCTTTGCAAAATCCTCCAGCGTCAGGGCCTCGGGACGGATGCGGGCATCGAAACCGGCGGCTTCAATGGCAGCGGTCACGGCATCCTTGGGCATCCCCAGGCCGCTGGCAATGGCATTGGCGGCAGTCTTGCGCCGCTGGCCAAAGGCCGCGCGGACAAGGGCAAAGTAGCCCTCCTCGTCCTCCACCTGCACGGCGGGGGTGGGGCGGATCTCCATCCGCACCACAGCGCTGGTCACCTTGGGGGCCGGGTAAAAGCTGCCCGGGGCGGCGGTGAACATCATCTTAGAGGTCGCGTAATAGCTCACCGCACAGCTGATGGCGCTGGAGGCCCGGGTGCCCGGGGCGGCAGCCAGACGATCGGCAGCTTCCTTCTGCACCATCACGGTCAGGCTCTCGATGGGCAGGCGGTCACCCAGCAGCTTCATCACAATGGGGCTTGTGATATAGTAGGGCAGGTTGGCGCAGACTGCCACCGGCATCCCGGGGAACTCCTGCGCGATCAGGGCTTTCAGGTCCACCTTGAGCACATCCTGCAATACCAGCTTGAAGTTGTCCACACCGGCCATGGTCTCGGCCAGCAGGGGCGGCAGGCGCTCATCCACTTCGATGGAGACCACCTTTGCCGCCCGCTTTGCCAGCTCCCGGGTCAGCACGCCGATGCCGGGGCCGATCTCAAGCACACCGTAGCGCTTGTCCACGCCGCTGGCATCCACGATCTTGGGGGGCAGGCCGGGGTTGACGATGAAGTTCTGGCCAAAGCCCTTGGAGAGGGCAAAATCATATTTTTCGCACAGGGCGCGCACATAAGACAGGTCGGTCAGTTCGGGCATGGCTCTATCCTTTCTTTTCCAAAATAACCCTCTCAGTCTCGCTTCGCTCGCCAGCTCCCCCAAAGGGGGAGCTTTTGACAAAACCGCAAACTTTGCATGAATTGCCAAGACCTCGCCCTTCGGGAGAGGTGGCAGCGCGTCAGCGCTGACGGAGAGGGTTGTTCTCTTATTCTTGACTACTGGATGCAGTGCTCTCCCCTGCTGCTTCACTTTCGGCGGGCGCGGTCTCTGCCGGAGTGCTCTCGGCAGATGCAGCCTCAGCGTCCCCCTCTGCTACGCTCTCGGCGGCGGCACTGTCGGCAGCTTCACTGGAAGCCGCTTCGTTGACACCGCTCACGGTGGTGGTGCCGCTCATCTGCTGGGCAGTGCTCACGGCACGCTGGATCTGGGGATCGTTCTCCACAGTGTAATCATAGTATGCGGTCTGTTCGTCCGCAGTCAGGGGCCGCTCCACATCCACGGTCAGGCCGGTGCCGTCAAAGCAGCTGCCGTCGCCGCAGACCAGCTTAGCCACGGTGACCACCACGGCACTGCCATCGGACAGGCGCTGGGGGCTGCTCTGGATGGTGCCCTTTCCCTGCGTGGTGGTGCCCACCAGACGGGCACCATTCAGGGTGCGCAGGCTGCTGGCAAAGAGCTCCGCAGCGCTGGCGGTGCTTCCGTTGACCAGGCAGACCACGGGCAGGTCGATCCGGGACTCGCTGGTGCTGGTGCCCAGCAGGGTCTGGGTGCCGTTCTTGTCCTCAGCAAAGGCCAGCGTGCCCTCCGGGGCGATCAGGTCGATGCACTGAATGGCATCGTCCAGCAGGCCGCCGCCGTTATCACGCAGATCAAACACCAGGCTGCCTGCGCCGTTGGCGCTCAGGCTGCGGATGGCGTAATCCAGCTCGCTGGGGGTGGTGGAATCAAACTGACGGATCCGGATGTAGCCCACATTGCCCTGCACCATCTGGTAATCCACGGTGGTGGAACTGTAGCCGGAGTGGGTCAGATCAGCGGTATGCTCGGCGGCCTCACTGTCCAGCCAGGTCACATTGACGGTGGTGCCGCTCTCGCCGCGCAGGCGGGTCTGGATGGCATCCACGCTGCTCATGCTCTTGACATCGGTGCCGTCCACGGCGGTGATGTAGTTGCCGACCTGAATGCCTGCCTCCTTGGCGGGGGATTCATCGTAGACCTTGATGACCTTGGCATAGCCGGACTGATCCACAGCCAGCTCCACGCCAATGCCGATCAGGGTGCCGTTCTGGGTATTCATCAGCTCCGTATAGGCGGTGGCGCTGAAATAGCGGGCGTACTTGTCGCCGGTACCCAGCAGGTAGCCAGCCGTCAGGCGGTCGTAGAGGGTGGTCTCGTCGATGGGATAGTAATCGTTGCTGCGGACATAGCGGTCCACCTCAGCGATCTTGTTGTACATGCTCTCCTTTTCCTTCACGCTGGAAACGGTGCTGTCAAACAGGCGCATCGCCACCAGCATGGTAATGGAAAAGGTAACGGTCATGGCCAGGATGACGATGCTGACCGCCATGCCGACCGATATCTTACGGTTCATCTTCTTCCCTCCTCTGTCAGACCAGCAGCATCATAACCACGCTGCCCAGCATGGAAAGTGCAAAGATCCCTGCCAGGATCAGACAGCCCACGCGCAGGATGCGCTTGCGTTTTTCTTCCTTCATAAGCCCTGACGGCCTCCTTTGATACAATGCAGATTATTTCATGGGGATATAACCACGGGGGTTGACGGCATTGGCCTTGGAGCCGCCCTTCCAGACCTCCAGATGGAGGTGGTTGCCGGTAGAGTTGCCCGTGCTGCCCACATAACCGATGATCTCACCCTGCTGGACATACTTGCCCGCCGAGGTGGCGACCGACCGCATGTGGCCGTACAGGGTGCTGTACTGGTTGCCATCGGACATTTTGCCGTGGTAGATGATGACATAGTTGCCGTAACCGCCGCTGGACCAGCCCGCCACCTGCACATAGCCGCTGGCGGCTGCATAGATAGGCGTGCCGCCCGGGGCGGCAAAGTCGGTACCGGCGTGGAGCTTGTTGACCCCCGTAACGGGGTTCTTGCGCCAGCCGTACTCACTGGAAATACGGCTATAGCTCTTGAGCGGGCAGATGAAGCCGGTAAAGCTCAGGGTGGGCTTGGAGGCAGCGGCCGCAGCGATCATCTTCTGGATCTGCTTCTTGACCGCCTCATAGTTCATCTCGTCCGATTCAATGGCGGCCTGTGCGTCCTTCTGGGCTTGCTGCGCCTCGGCAGCGCTCATCTGGGCGGCGGCCACGCTGGAGTTGAGCTCGTTCTGCTTGGCACGCATCTGGCTGTTCTGGGCATCCAGATCTGCCTTTTTGCTTTGCAGCTCGCTGCGCTGGGATTCCAGCGTCAGCTTATCGCTTTCCAGCGCTTCCTTGGCGTTCTTCATGTTGTCCAGGATCTCGGTGTCCTTGATGGAGATGTCCTGCATGACCTCGTTGAAGGTCAGCAGTTCATACAGGTCGTTCACCGCAGACAGCATGGCAACGCTGCCGCCGTCCCGCAGCTCCTGCATGGCAGCCATGTGCTGCTTGAAATCCCCCCACTGGTCGGCGATCTCCGCTTCTTTTTCGGTGATCTGCTGCTCCTTGGCGGCGATCTCCTGTTCCTTCAGGCCGATGCTGTTCTGCACCTCGGCGATCTGGCCCTTCAGCACGCTGATCTGGCTCTGGACCACCGTGACCTTTTCCTTCAGCTCCGATTCCAGCGCCTTGGCGGCCTGCTCCTTCTTTTTTGCATTGGACAGTTCCTTTTTGTGCTGTACAATGGACTGGGAGAGCTTATCCAGCTTGTTCTGCAGGCTGGACATGCTGGTAGCCGCCGTGGCCGGGTAGACCGAAACGCTCAGCAGCAGGCAGGCCGCTGCCAGAAACAGGCTGGCGGCGCGCATGGCCCGGCTGTGCCCGGGGGCGGGCTTTGCGTGGGTGGGGGTATACATGAGGTGCAGGCGGAAGCCCGCAGAGTGTTTTGCTTGTTTCACAGAGAAGGCTCCTTTCGCTTACACATTCAGATGTTTGCGGATGGAGAACATGCTGCCCAGCGCACCCACCAGCGCACCACCGGCCAGACTGTACGTCAGGATGGTGGGCCAGACGGCATCCACAGGCACCATGGCGGTGCCCATGAGCAGCTGCCACAACCCACCCAGCGTGCTGGAGGCCTGCACGATGTAGGCATAGCCGAAGATACCGGCTACTGAGGTGATGGCACCGGAGATCAGGCCCATGGTCAGGCCCTCCACAAAAAAGGGCAGGGTGACAAGGTGGTTGGTCGCGCCCACATACTTCATGATCTCGATCTCACGGCGGCGGGCAAAAACGCTCAGGCGGATGGTGCTGCCCACCGTGATGATGCTGACCGCCATCAACACCAGGATCACGATCTGGCCCACCTTGGTCACGGCCTGCTGGACCTCCACAAAGGTCTGGGTCATCTCAATGGGGGCGGTAACGCTGTACACGCCCGGAATGCTCTGGAAGTTCTGGCTCATGGCCTGCATCTGGCTCAGGTCTGCCAGAGAGACACGGTAGTTGGCCTTGAAGGGGTTATCATTCTCAAATTCGTCCAGCAGAACGGCGTAATCCGCCATGTACCCACGGTACTGGTTGAGCACGTCCTCCTTGGACATGTACTGCACCCGGCTCACGCCCGGGGTGGCAGTGATGCGCTCCCCTACCGTCTGGATGGTGGCATCGTCGGCTTCGGGGTCCACATAGACCACCATTTCGTTCTGCTGGCCCAGATAGTTCACCATGCTGTCCACATTGACTTCCGCCAGCGTGGCAAAGGTGTTCAGGGTCATACAGACGCTCAGGGAGGCGATGCAGGCAATGGTCATGGCCCAGTGCTTGCCCAGGTTGCGCACGCCGCGCACCACAAGGAAACCGAACGTAGAAGGCTTCATCATACCAGCGACACCTCCATTTCCAGTTCCTTCGGGTCTACGGGCGGGTGGGGGATCATGGAGCCCGTGGGCACATCCGAGATGATGTGTCCGCCGGACAGGGTGACCACGCGGCGGTCAAAGTGACGGACCAGCTCGTGCTCATGGGTGACCACCAGCACAGTGATGCCCATCTCGCTGACACGCTCCAGCAGCTCCATCATCTCAAGGCTCAGCTCGGGGTCGATGTTGCCGGTGGGCTCGTCCGCAATCACCAGCTTGGGGGCGTGAGCCAGGGCGCGGGCCACAGCCACACGCTGCTGCTCACCGCCGGAGAGCAGGTCGGGGTAGACCTTTGCCTTGTCCTCTAGGTGGACAAGCTCCAGCATATAATTCACGCGCTCCTTGATCTGCTTGTGCCCGATGTTGGTAACATGCATGGCAAAGGCAATGTTCTCGTAAACGGTCATGGTGGGGATGAGCCGGAAATCCTGAAAGATGATGCCCATCTGACGGCGCAGGTAGGGGATCTTGCGGCGGCGCAGGCGGGCAACATCCTGCCCGTTCACCAGCACGCGGCCCTCGGTGGGGGTCTCCTCGCGCAGGATCAGCTTGAGCAGGGTGGATTTGCCCGCGCCTGAGTGACCCAGCAGAAAAACAAACTCGCCGTCATCCACATGGAAGTTGACATCCTCCAGGGCAGGCTTTGCGTTGTGCTTGTACTGCTTTGAAACGTGTTCAAAATCTATCATGCGTTTTTCGCTCCCAATAATTTTCTCCAAACCAAAAAGAACCGGCCAGCATCGGTTTCGAGCGGCCGGTTCTGCGCCGACGGCTTTGCGCCGCAAGCGGTTGCTTAATATTTGGCCGGGTTGTTGGACAGGTACTTCTTGACCATCAACGCCACCTTAAAGACGATGGCATCGTCGAACTCACGCAGATCCAGACCGGTCAGTTTTTTGATCTTTTCCAGACGATACACCAGCGTGTTGCGGTGGACAAACAGGCCGCGGCTGGTCTCAGACACATTCAGGTTGTTCTCGAAGAAGCGCTGGATGGTGAACAGGGTCTCCTGGTCCAGGCTCTCGATGCTGCCCTGCTTGAACACTTCGCGCAGGAACATCTCGCAGACCGTGGTGGGCAGCTGGTAAATAAGACGTGCGATGCCCAGATTGTCGTAGCGGATGATCTGCTTCTCGGTGTCGAACACCTTGCTGACCTCCATGGCGATCTGTGCTTCCTTGAAGGAGGTAGCCAGATCCTTCACGTTGGAGATGGGGGTGCCGATGCCGACCACAGCCTTGATGTAATGCTCACCGGACAGGGTGTCCACGATGCTGGCAGCCAGCTTCTCCATATCGGTGCGGTCAATGCCCTTGCGGATCTCCTTGACCAACACGGTGTCGGTCTCGCTGATATTGAACACAAAGTCCTTCTGCTTGTCCGGGAACAGGCTGCTGACCACATCGTAAGCGGAGATGTCGCCGCCGGAGGTCACGCGCACAATGAATACCACGCGGGAAACATCGGTGGCAAAGTGCAGCTCACGGGCCTTGGCGTAGATATCGCCGGGCAGGATGTTGTCCAGCACCACGTTCTTGATGAAGTTGGCTTTGTCGAACTTTTCATCGTGGTACTGCTTGATGCTCTGCAGGCTGATGGAGAGCAGGGCCGCAAACTGGCCCGCAGTCTCGTCCGCGCCTTCCACAAACACGGCATAGTCGTTATGCTTTGCGCTGGAGAACTGCTGATAGGTGTAGCCATCCCGCACAAAGCGGTCACCGGCCGTCAGACGCTCTGCCATAAAGCCCTCGCGCACCTCTCCGATCAGGTTCAGCTCCGAGCAGGAGATCACAGCGCCGGTCTCATCCACCACACCGACCACACGATCGATGGCATCTTTCATCTGGTAGATCACGCTCTGGAATACTCTATTGGCCATAAATGGATACCCCTTTTCCTCTTTTGTGCAAGCCGCAGGGGCGAGATTGTCGTTTTTAACAATTTCGCCGCTTTACATTATCTATTTTACACAAAAGAATTTACTTTTGCAACATATTTCACCAAAATATTTTTGACTTTCTTGGTGAAATTATCTTTCAGGGGTATTTTCAGGCCCAAAAAGCACTGTTTTGCGTGGTTCTTGTGAATATTTTACCGGCAAAATGTGATGTTTTTTTGAAAATCAGGTGAAAAGCAGTCAGGCTCCGGTGGTAATTGCTGTCACTTCCTCCGCAGAAAGCTCCCGCCACTGCCCCGGTGCAAGGGCCGGGTCCAGCGCAAGCCCGCCGATGGCATCCCGGTGCAGGGCGTTTACGCCCGCGCCGTACACACCGAACATCCGCTTGATCTGGTGGTACACCCCCTGCCTGAGCCTGACTTTCACGGTCAGGCCATCCGGGGTCAGGGCTTCCACCTCTGCCGGGGAGAGGGCGGTGCCATCTGCCAGCGTCACGCCCTCGGCAAAGCCCCTGCGCATCTCCTCGGTCAGCGGTGTGTCAATGACCACCGTATAGGTCTTGGAGACGTGGCGCTTCGGGGCAAGGATCTCGTGGGCGAAGCCGCCGTCATCCGTCAGCAGAACAAAGCCGGTGCTGGTCTTGTCCAGCCGGCCGGCCGGGAACAGCTCCCGCCGGGGGTAGGCATCCCCGATCAGATCCACCACGGTGGTATCCCGCTTGTCGGTGGAAGCGCTCACCACGCCCTCAGGCTTGTTGAGCATCAGGTAGACGAACTGCTGGTAAGCAAGCGGCGCACCGTCCACCGCCACGCTGTCCCCTTCCCTGAGCTGGGTGTCCCCCTTTTTGCACACCGCGCCGTTCACCGTCACCCGTCCCCTGTTCAGCAGGGTCTTTGCCTCGCTCCGGGTGCACTGGGCCGTCTCGGCCAGATATTTGTCTAGTCGCATAGGTTCTCCTTTTCCGGTTATAGCAAAGCTGCGCCCTGCCCAAAGGCGGAGCGCAGCGATAGATTTTGCAGTTCAGTGGACCGGGAGTTTCTCCGAGGACCGTCCGCTGGGGTGGGACCCTGCTGCCGCAGGCAGTAGGGCGGGCGATGGAATGGCCCGAGCCGTGTCCGAGGAGAAAGCTGCCGGGCCACACCCTTAAACGCTCAGAGAAGCGTGCTGTTCCACAGCATCGGGGTTGGCATCAAAGATGGGCTGGAGCACATTTGCAATGAACTCCTCCACCTGCTGGGGTGCACGGCCCACAAAGTTTTCGGGCACCAGACCGGCCACGATCTCCTCCTTGGTCAGGCCAAAGGCGGGGTCGGCTGCAACGCGGTCCACCATATCGTTGGGCAGGCCCTCTTCCTTGACCTGCTTGCCAGCGGCAATGGCGTGCTGGCGCAGGCGCTCGTGGAGCTCCTGACGGTTGCCGCCCTTTTCCACAGCCTGCATCATAATGTTCTCGCTGGCCATGAAGGGCAGCTCTGCCATCAGGCGGCTGCGCACTACCTTGGGATAGACCACGATGCCATCGGTGACATTGAGCATGATGTTCAGGATGGCATCAGCAGCCAGGAAGCCCTCGGCCATGGCAACACGCTTGTTGGCGCTGTCGTCCAGAGTGCGCTCAAACCACTGGGTGCCGGTGGTGAAGCTGGGGTTCAGCACATCCACCATCAGGTAGCGGCTCAGGGCACAGATGCGCTCACACCGCATGGGGTTGCGCTTGTAAGGCATGGCGGAGGAACCGATCTGGTTCTTTTCAAAGGGTTCTTCCATCTCCTTGAAGTTAGCCAGCAGGCGCAGGTCAGTGGCAAACTTCATGCAGCTCTGGGCAATGCCTGCCAGAGCGTTCAGGATAAAGGCATCCACCTTGCGGCTGTAGGTCTGGCCGGACACGGGGATCACGGCATCCGGGGCAAAGCCCATCTCCTTGGCAATGGAAGCATCCACAGCGCGGATCTTGTCTGCATCGCCCTTGAACAGCTCCATAAAGGAAGCCTGGGTGCCGGTGGTGCCCTTGACACCGCGCAGCTGCAGGGTGGCAAGGCGGTGGTCGATCTCGGCAAGATCCATCACCAGCTCGTTGGCCCACAGGGTGGCACGCTTGCCCACGGTGGTGGGCTGTGCAGGCTGGCAGTGGGTATAGGCCATGCAGGGCATGTCCTTGTACTCCTCAGCAAAGCGGGAGAGCTTTGCCAGCACACCGATCAGCTTTTTTCGAATGAGCTCCAGGCCCTGCCGCATCACGATGATATCGGTGTTATCACCCACATAGCAGCTGGTGGCACCCAGATGGATGATGCCTGCTGCCTTGGGGCACTGCTGGCCGTAGGCGTAAACGTGGCTCATCACATCATGGCGCACCAGCTTCTCGCGCGCAATGGCGACCTCGTAGTTGATGTCGTCCACATGGGCTTCCAGCTCGGCCACCATTTCGGGGGTGATATTGGTCAGGCCCTGTTCCATCTCGGCCCGGGCCAGCGCCACCCACAGGCGGCGCCAGGTGCGGAACTTGTTATCATCCGAGAAGATGTACTGCATCTCGTCGGAAGAATAACGGGTAGAGAAGGGGCTGATATAACGATCATGCTGTGACATTGGTTGTTTCCTCCTGAAAGTAACTCCCCCAGCCGCCTTCCGGCGACAGCCCCCTCGAAGAGGGGGCCTTTCAGCCTCCCTCGGAGAGGGAGGTGGCATCGCGTCAGCGATGACGGAAGGAGTTTTTCTCTATTCTACCATCAAACCTTGAAATAGTCTACGCCGCCCTCAAAGATCGGCTGATATTTATCGCCGGTGACATTCTTGTACAGGTACTCGCCGCTGCGCTCCGAATGGCCCATCTTGCCGAACACGCGGCCGTCCGGGCTGGTGATGCCCTCAATGGCCAGCAGAGAGCCGTTGGGGTTGTAGCGCTGATCCATGGTGGGCTCGCCCTCCAGATCAACATACTGGGTAGCCACCTGGCCGTTGGCAACCAGCTGATCCAGCACGTTCTGGGGTGCCACAAAGCGGCCCTCGCCGTGGCTGATGGCGATCTCGTACTCGCTGCCTGCATCGCAGTGGGACAGCCAGGGGCTGCCGGTGGATGCAACGCGGGTGCGCACCAGCATGCTCTGGTGGCGGCCGATGGTGTTGAAGGTCAGGGTCGGGTCATAGGCCGTGATGGGGCGGATATCGCCGTAGGGCACCAGACCCAGCTTGATCAGGGCCTGGAAGCCGTTGCAGATGCCCAGCATCAGGCCGTCGCGGTGCTGCAGCAGGTCGCGGACCGCCTCGGTGACCGCAGGGCTGCGGAAGAAGGAGGCGATGAACTTGGCGCTGCCGTCCGGCTCGTCGCCGCCGGAGAAGCCGCCGGGCAGCATCACGATCTGGCTCTCGCCAATGGCCTTGACCAGTGCCTCGCAGCTGGCGGTAACGTCCGCCGGGGTCAGGTTGCGGATGACCAGAATCTCGGGGTCGGCACCGGCGCGGGCAAAGGCCTTGGCGGTGTCGTACTCGCAGTTGGTACCGGGGAACACGGGGATGATCACCTTGGGCTTTGCCACACCGATCTTGGGGGCAGCAGGGGCGTTCAGCTTGCCATTGATCTTTTCCACGGTGGGGCCTGCCTTGCGGTAGGGGTACACAGGCTCCAGCTTGCTCTCCCAGATCTCCTGCAGCTCAGCCATATCCAGCTTCTCACCGCAGCTTTCAAAGGTATACTCCTTGGTGGTCTCGCCCAGCAGCTCGCCTGCGGGGGAATCAGAAACCATTTCCAGCACGATGGAGCCGTACATGGGCTCGAACATCCGGTGGGTGGGCATATCAGCGCGCATCTTGAAGCCGATGCGGTTGCCCAGGCCCATCTTGAACAGGGCCTCGGCAATGCCGCCGTAGCCCACGGCGCAGGCAGATGCCACCATGCCCTCTTCGATCATCTGCTCCACGATCTTGTAGTTTGCCTTCAGGGAGAAGAAGTTGGGGCAGCCGGTCTCGGGGTCCAGAATGGGCCGGATGAGGACAACAGTGCTCTCGGGCTTCTTGAACTCGGTGGAGACCACCTTGCTGGCCTTGCCGATAGCAGTGGCAAAGGAGACCAGCGTGGGGGGCACATCCAGCTGCTCGAAGGAGCCGGACATGCTGTCCTTGCCGCCGATGGAGGCAATGCCCAGACCCATCTGGGCATCCAGAGCACCCAGCAGAGCGGCCAGCGGCTTGCCCCAGCGCTCGGGCTTGGTGCCCAGGCGCTCAAAGTACTCCTGGAAGGTCAGGTAGGCATCCTCATAGCGGAAGCCGGAGGCCACCAGTTTGGTGACACTGTCCACCACGGCCATCCGTGCGCCGACATACTGGTTGGCGCTCATCAGGTAGGGGTTGTAGCCCCAGGCCATGCCGGAGCAGGTGTTGGTCTCGCCATCCACGGGCAGCTTTGCCACCATGGCGTTCTGGGGAGTCAGCTGGTAAGCACCGCCAAAGGGCATCAGGACGGTGGCGGCACCAATGGTGCTGTCGAACCGCTCAGAAAGGCCCTTCTTGCTGCAGATGTTCAGGTCGCCCACCATGTTCTTCATCTTCTGGCTGAAGGTGATGCCGGCCCACTGGGGCTGCCAGACGGTACCCTGCTCCACATGGACGTTCTGGTGCTTCTCCGCACCGTTGGAGTTCAGGAACTCACGGCTGATGTTGACGATGGACACACCGTTCCACACCATGTTCAGGCGCTTTTCCTCGGTGACCTTTGCCACGGGGGTCGCCTCAAGGTTCTCCTCGGTGGCAATGGCGATGAACTTGTCCACATCCTCGGGGGCAAGGGCCACAGCCATGCGCTCCTGGCTCTCGCTGATGGCCAGCTCGGTGCCGTCCAGGCCGTCATACTTCTTGGTGACCTTGTTCAGGTCGATATACAGGCCGTCGGCCAGCTCGCCGATGGCAACGGAAACGCCGCCCGCACCAAAGTCGTTGCAGCGCTTGATCATCTTGCAGGCATCCTCACGGCGGAACAGGCGCTGGAGCTTGCGCTCGATGGGCGCATTGCCCTTCTGCACCTCGGCACCGCAGTGGTCCAGGCTGCCCAGATTGTGGGCCTTGGAGGAGCCGGTGGCACCGCCGATGCCGTCGCGGCCGGTGCGGCCGCCCAGCAGAACGATGACATCCCCGGGGGCGGGGCACTCGCGGCGGACGTGGGAGGCAGGGGTGGCACCCACCACAGCGCCGATCTCCATTCTCTTTGCCACATAGCCGGGGTGGTAGATCTCATCCACCTGGCCGGTGGCAAGGCCGATCTGGTTGCCGTAGGAGGAGTAACCGGCAGCGGCAGTGGTCACCAGCTTGCGCTGGGGCAGCTTGCCGGGCAGGGTCTCGCTGACAGGCTTGAGCGGGTCGCCTGCGCCGGTCACACGCATGGCCTGATAGACATAGCTGCGGCCGGACAGCGGGTCGAGTGCCCCGCGGGCCGGCCGGGGGGTCGGGGATGGCCCCGCCGATGCAGGTGGCCGCACCGCCGAAGGGCTCGATCTCGGTGGGGTGGTTGTGGGTCTCGTTCTTAAAGAGGAAGAGCCAGTCCTCATCCTTGCCGTTCACATCGCACTTGATCTTGACAGTGCAGGCGTTGATCTCCTCGGATTCGTCCAGATTCTTGAGGATGCCCTGCTTCTTCAGCTCCTTGGCACCGATGGTGGCAAGATCCATCATGCAGCGGGGCTTCTCTTCACGGCCCAGGTCGGCGCGCATGGCCATGTAGCGGTCAAACGCTGCCTGCACCACGGCATCGTCGATCTGGACATCATCCAGAATGGTGCCGAAGGTGGTGTGGCGGCAGTGATCGGACCAGTAGGTGTCGATCATCTTGATCTCGGTGATGGTGGGGTCGCGGTGCTCAGAGCGGAAATACTCCTGGCAGAACTTGATATCGCCCAGATCCATGGCCAGGCCCTTTTCGTCGATGAACTTCTTCAGGCCCTCTTCGTCCAGCTCGTTGAAGCCCTCCAGCGTGGCCACAGCGGTGGGCACGGGATACTCCATCTTCAGGGTAGCTTTGGTCTCCAGCGAAGCCTCGCGGGCCTCCACCGGGTTGATGACGTACTTCTTGATCTCTGCCACCTGCTCCTCGGTCAGGGAACCCTCCAGCAGGTAGACACGGGCAGAGCGGACCAGCGGGCGCTCGCCCTGGCTGATGAGCTGGATGCACTCGGCGGCAGAATCGGCGCGCTGGTCGAACTGGCCGGGCAGGTACTCCACAGCAAAGGAAATGCCCTCGAATTCAGGCAGCTCCGCATAGGTGTTGTCCACCGGCGGCTCACTGAACACGGTGGTAGCGCACTGGTTGAACAGTGCCTCGTCGATGCCCTCCACGTCATAGCGGTTCAGCAGGCGCAGGCCGCTCAGGGACTGGATGCCCAGCAGGCTCACCAGCTCATTTTTCAGGCCCTGGGCTTCCACATCAAAGCCGGGCTTCTTTTCCACATAAATACGATAGACCATGGGTGAATCCCCCTCTTTTTTATTGTTCAGCGATTGCTTTCAGCGCTCTCATACCAATATCCGTGCGCTTGTGCAGCTTTTCAAAGCTGATCTTCTCAGCGGCGGCGTATGCCTGCGTGATGGCGGCGGTCAGACGGGGCGCAGTTGCAGTCACGCCCAGCACGCGGCCGCCGTTGGTGACCAGCGTGCCGTCCTCACGCAGTGCCGTGCCGGAGTGGTAGACTGTGATGCTGCTCTCCCCTTCCAGCTGGCCGTTGGTCAGGCCGGAAATGGGCTTGCCCTTTTCATAGGATACCGGGTAGCCGCCGGAGGCCAGAATGACACAGCAGGCCGCGCCCTCGGAGAATTTGACCTCGGTATCGGCCAGCGTGCCCTCGGTGCAGGCAGCCATGATCTTCAACAGGTCACTCTCCAGCAGGGGCAGCACCACCTGGGTCTCGGGATCGCCGAAGCGGCAGTTGTACTCGATGACCTTGGGGCCGTCCGGGGTGAGCATCAGGCCGAAGTACAAGCAGCCCTTGAAGGGGCAGCCCTCGGCGTTCATGGCCTGAATGGTGGGCAGGAAGATCTTTTCCATGCACTCGGCAGCAATGGCCGGGGTGTAGTAGGGGTTGGGGGCCACGGTGCCCATTCCGCCGGTGTTCAGGCCGGTGTCGTGGTCGTTGGCACGCTTGTGATCCATGCTGGACACCATGGGCTTGACCACCTTGCCGTCGGTAAAGCTCAGCACACTGACCTCAGGGCCGGTGAGGAACTCTTCCACCACCACATGGTTGCCGGAAGCGCCGAACTTTTTGTCCAGCATGATCTCCTTCACGCCGTCGGCGGCCTGTTCCTCGTTCTCGCAGATCAGCACGCCCTTGCCCAGTGCCAGCCCGTCGGCCTTGATGACCACGGGGTACTTGCCCTTTGCCTTGATGTAATCCATGACCTTGGCGGGGTCATCAAAGGTGGCATAATCTGCGGTGGGGATGCCGTATTTCTTCATCAGGTCCTTAGAGAACACCTTGGAAGCCTCGATGCGGGCAGCGGCCTTGTCCGGGCCAAAGGCAGGGATGTCCACTGCAGCCAGTGCGTCCACCATGCCCAGCGCCAGCGGGTCATCCTGCGCCACGACCACATAATCAAACTTTTCCTCGGCAGCAAAGGCCACCATGGTCTCTACGTCCGTAGCCTTGATGTTCTTGCATTTGGCATCATAGCCGATACCGCCGTTGCCCGGAGCGCACCAGATCTCGCCGCAGTCCGGGCTCTTCTTCAGTGCCTTGATGATGGCGTGCTCGCGGCCGCCGCCGCCGACCACTAAGATTTTTTTAGCCATTTTAACATCTCCTAAAATATTCGTTTCTGCTTCTCTGTCAGCGTCCTCGCCCTCTCAGGCGCTTCGCGCCAGCTCTCCCAAAGGGAGAGCCAAGACTGGCACTAACACCAGCAGCTACTAACGGGATGCTGCCAAAGGCTCCCCCTTTGGGGGAGCTGGCAAAGCCGACAGGCTTTGACTGAGAGGGCGAACCAATTTTCCTTTTAGTGATGGAACAGCCGGATGCCGCAGAAGGCCATGGCAATGCCGTACTTATTGCAGGTGTCAATGACCTGCTGGTCGCGGATAGAGCCGCCGGGCTGGACAATGGCGGTCACGCCGGAGCGACGGGCACGCTCGATGTTGTCGCCAAAGGGGAAGAAGGCATCGGAACCCAGGCAGACACCGGTAACGTGGCTCAGGTACTCTTTCTTTTCCTCAGCGGTCAGGGGTGCGGGCTGCTCGGTGAAGGTCTCGGCCCAGACATCGTCGCCGATGACATCCTCGGGGGTGTCACCGATATACACATCAATGGCATTGTCGCGGTTGGGCTTGGCGATATCGTCACGGAAGGGCAGATTCAGCACCTTGTCCATGTGGCGTAGCTGCCAGTTGTCGGCCTTCTGGCCCGCCAGACGGGTGCAGTGGATGCGGCTCTGCTGACCGGCACCCACGCCGATGGTCTGGCCGCCTGCGGTGTAGCAGACACTGTTGGACTGGGTGTATTTCAGGGTGATAAGGGCAATGATCAGGTCCCGCTTCTGCTCCTCGGTCACGCTCTTGTTCTCGGTGACCCAGTTGGTCAGCATGGTGTCGGCGTTGATGGTCAGCTCGTTGCGGCCCTGCTCAAAGGTGATGCCGTACACCTGCTTGTGTTCCACAGGGGCGGGCTTGTAGTCGGGGTCAATGGCCACCACATTGTAGTTGCCCTTTTTCTTACCGGCCAGAATGGTCAGAGCCTCCGGCTCATAACCGGGGGCAATGATGCCGTCAGAGACCTCATGCTGGATGAGCTTTGCGGTGGGCACATCGCAGACATCGGAGAGGGCAATCCAGTCGCCAAAGGAGGACATACGGTCAGCACCGCGGGCACGGGCGTAAGCGCAGGCCAGCGGAGAGAGCTCAAAGTCCGGAGCAATGTGGTACATCCTGCGCTCCACATCGGTCAGGGGCAAGCCCAGGGCGGCACCCGCCGGGGACACATGCTTGAAGGATGCGGCGGCGGGCAGGCCGCAGGCCGCCTTCAGCTCCTTGACCAGCTGGATGGAGTTGAGGGCATCCAGAAAATTGATGTAGCCGGGCTTGCCGTTCAGCACAGTCACGGGCAGGTCGGAGCCATCTTCCATATAGATGCGGCTGGGCTTCTGGTTGGGGTTGCAGCCGTACTTCAGTGCGAGTTCGTTCATTGATGCATCCTCCTTAAGTCTTCGTTATTCCGCTTCGGCATCGAGTTTTGCCAGCAGCTCCAGCTCCTCGGGCAGCAGTTCAGGCTCCTCGGGGTCATCCAGATCGCTGTTGACAGCATCGTATTTGTTGAAGATCATATCGCCGGTCTCGCCGCTGTCCAGATCGATGACGCGGGCAAACAGGCTGACCTTGTTGTCGGGGTTCAGGTTCTGCCACAGACCATGGGCAAAATCGCCGATGGTGCGGGGGCAGGCAAAGCGCAGGGGTTCGCCCTCAAAGCTGGGGATGGGGTTTCCGTTGTGCTTGTAGGTGCTGATGAAATGACCCTCACCGGCCACAGGCTGGGGGTAATCAAAGAAATAGCGCTGGACGCTGTCGCCGTTGCCGTCGGCAGATTTCAGGATGCTCATCTGGTAGCTGCCATCAGCGTACACCACAGCGGAGATGCGGGGGGTGTAGTTGGGGCCGTCCGGCTCAAAGGTGCGGGTGCGCAGGGCATCGGCAAAGCTCTTGCCCTGACTCATCAGGTCAAAAATGGTATCGGTCTGGTCGCCGTTGGTCACGATATGGGTCTTGCCCAGGGTCAGCACGGGGTTATAGATGATAAGGCTGGGGTCCTCCAGCTTGTCGGGGTCTGCAGCCATGGTGCAGATGCCGCCGCGCTCGGGCACGGGGTCGAACACGCGGTTGCGGCTGTTCTCACTGCGGCCCATGATAAAGTAGCCGATGAACATCTGACGGCCATCGGGGGCCATTGCCACTGCAATGCCGCGGCCGGGGTACTCGTTGGAGGCCAGATAATCGTTCAGGTTGATCTTTTCCATGTCAAATTCTCCTATTACGGAACTCCCCCAGTCGCCTACGGCGACAGCCCCCTCGGAGAGGGAGCCTCAAGCCTCCCTCCTTGAGGGAGGTGGCACACCGTCAGGCGTGACGGAAGGAGTTTTTACTCGATCTCGCCGCTGCACACCATGGCAACTGCCTTGGGCAGCAGCTTCCACTCGGCCTGTTCCATCACTCGCTTCTGCAGCACCTCGGGGGTGTCGCCGGGCAGGATCTCCACTGCCTTCTGCAGCAGGATGGGGCCGCCGTCGCACTCCTCGTTGACAAAGTGGACGGTGGCACCGGTCACCTTGCAGCCCCGGGCCAGAGCAGCCTGATGGGGGCGCAGGCCGTACATGCCAGGCCCGCAGAAGGACGGGATGAGCGCCGGGTGAACATTCAGGATGCGGCGGGGATAGGCTTCAATGACACTGGGGCCCAGCACGGAAAGGAACCCGGCCAGCACCACCAGATCGATGTTGTGGCTTTTCAGCGTTTCCAGCAGGGCCGCATCAAAGGCCTCACTGTTCTCGTAATCCTTGCGGCGGACCACAACACCCTCCACACCGGCCTTTGCAGCCCGCTCCAGCGCGTAGACACCGGGCTTGGAGGCCACGACCAGCGTGATCTTCCCGTTGGGGTTCTCGCCCCGGGCTTCGCTGTCCAGCAGGGCCTGCAGATTGGTGCCGCCGCCGGAAACCAACACAGCTACGTTCAACACAGTTCCACACCGTCCCCTTCAGCGATGACACCCAGCTTGTAAGCCTCGGGCTCGCCGTTGGCGTGGAGGATCTCCAGCGCCTTGTCGGCCTGTGCGGCAGGAACAGTGAGCACCATGCCAACGCCCATGTTGAAGGTATTGAACATGTCGTGCTCGGAGATGTGGCCGGTCTCCTGCATCAGGTGGAAGAGGGCAGGAATGCGGACATCCTCCTTCTTGATGCGGGCGCAGCAGCCCTTTTTCAGGCTGCGGGGGATGTTCTCATAGAAGCCGCCGCCGGTGATGTGGGAGATGCCCTTGACATCCACCTCTTCCAGCACCTTCAGCACCGGCTTGACGTAGATCTTGGTGGGAGCCAGCAGGGCATCGCCCAGGGTCTTGCCGCCCAGCTCGGCGGGGGTGGTGTGCAGAACATCGGGATCGTTGTCAATATCAAAGATCTTGCGCACCAGCGAGAAACCGTTGGAATGAACACCGGTGGAGGGCAGAGCGAGGATGACATCGCCAGCCTGCATGGTCTCGTTGTTCAGGATCTTTTCCTTGTCCACAACGCCCACGGTGAAACCGGCCAGATCGTACTCATCCTCCGGCATCATGCCCGGGTGCTCGGCAGTCTCGCCGCCCACCAGAGAGCAATCAGCCTGCACGCAGCCCTCGGCCACGCCCTTGACGATCTCGGCGATCTTCTCAGGGATGTTGCGGCCGCAGGCGATGTAATCCAGGAACACCAGCGGCTTTGCACCGGCGCAGATCACATCGTTGACGCACATGGCAACGCAGTCGATGCCAATGGTGTCGTGCTTATCCATGATCATGGCGATCTTCAGCTTGGTGCCCACGCCGTCCGTGCCGGAGATCAGAACAGGGTGCTTGTAGCCGGTGCAATCCAGCTCAAACAGGCCGCCAAAGCCGCCCAGACCGCCAATGCAGTGCTCGTTCATGGTGCGGGCAACATACTGCTTCATCAGTTCAACGGAGCGGTAACCGGCGGTGATATCCACACCGGCAGCTGCGTAACTCTCAGAATAGCTCTTTTCCATCTTCTTACTCTCCTAACTTCTTCTCGTTTTTGGGACGGTCATTCAGGTGGCGTTCATGGATATCGGTGGAAAGCACCTCTTCCGGCTTCACGGCATACTCGCCGGTAAAGCAGGCGGTGCAGAAACCGCATTTTGCGTTCTTGGCCAGCTGCACCACATGCTCGGTGGACAGGTAGCCCAGGGTATCGGCCCCGATGATCTCATTGATCTGCTCCACATTGCGGCCCGTGGCCACCAGCAGCTTCTGGTCGGGGATGTCGGTGCCGAAGTAGCAGGGGTATTTGAACGGGGGGGCCGAGACCCGGAAGTGGACTTCCTTTGCACCGGCATCCCGCAGCAGCTTGATGATGCGGGCGGAGGTGGTGCCGCGCACGATGGAGTCATCCACCAGCACCACCCGCTTGCCCTTGACGGTGCTGGACACCACGTTCAGCTTGATGCGCACGCTGTTTTCGCGCTGCTTCTGGCTGCCCTGGATAAAGGTGCGGCCGATGTATTTATTCTTGATGAAGCCGATGCCGTAGGGGATGCCGCTCTCCTGCGAGTAGCCGAGCGCCGCATCCAGACCGGAATCCGGCACGCCGATGACCACATCGGCCTCCACGGGGTGCTCCTGTGCCAGGAACCGGCCTGCCTGCTTGCGGGCCTCGTGCACCGAGCTGCCCTCGATGATGCTGTCCGGGCGGGAGAAATAGATGAACTCGAACACGCACATCTGGGTGTCCGGGCGGCCGCAGTGATCCTTGATGCTCCGCAGCTCACCGGTCTTGGTGTCGGCAATGACGATCTCGCCGGGCTCCACGTCCCGCAGCAGGGTCGCGCCCGCAGCATCCAGCGCACAGCTCTCGCTGGCAAAGACGTAGCCGCCGCCGGGCAGGGTGCCGATGCACAGGGGGCGATAGCCCCGGGGATCCCGGACAGCAATGAGCTTGGTGGCGGACATGATCACCAGACTGTATGCACCCTCCAGCACATCCATCGTCTTGCTGATGGCAGTCTCAATGCTGCCCATCCGCAGGCGGTTGCGGGTGATGAGGTAGCAAATGACCTCGGTATCGGAGGAGCCGTGGAAGATGGCACCCTCGTTCTCCAGCTGACGGCGCAGCTCCAGGGCATTGGTCAGGTTGCCGTTGTGGCAGAGGGCCATGGTGCCCCGGCCATGCCGGACGATCATGGGCTGGGCGTTGGCCCGCACCCGGCTGCCGGCCGTGGCATAGCGGACATGGCCCGTTGCCATGTGGGCCGTGGGGGTGGAAAGACTGCCCAGCACGGCAGGGGTGAACACCTCGTTCACCAGGCCGAGGTCGCGGTGGCCCTGGATGACACCGTCATCGTTGACCGCAATGCCGCAGCTCTCCTGCCCGCGGTGCTGCAGCGCATACAGGGCAGAATAGGCGGCAGCGGCCACGTCCTCGGTGCCCGCCCGGTCGTAAATGCCAAAAACGCCGCATTCCTCGTGCAGCGGATATGCAAAATCAGACATTGGTTCTCCTTACAACTCTTTCAGTTCGTTCTGCAGCTTTTCTTCCTTGGCTGCGATCTGCTGTGCCATGCTCACCCGCTCGGCTTCCAGCTTCCCGGCCAGTGTGTCATCGCTCAGGGCCAGGATCTCGGCAGCCAGCCAGGCGGCGTTCTTGGCCCCGTTCAGGGCCACGGTAGCCACCGGGATGCCGCTGGGCATCTGGACCGTGGCCAGCAGCGCGTCCAGACCGTCCATCGCGCCGCCCTTCATCGGGATACCGATGACAGGCAGGGTGGTGTGGGCGGCAAGGGCCCCGGCCAGAGGGGCCGCCATGCCCGCCGCACACAGGATCACACCAAAGCCGTTGTCCCGGGCATTTTTTGCAAAATCCGCGGCCTCGGCCGGGGTGCGGTGGGCCGAAAGGATGTGTGCCTCAAAGGGGATGTCCAGCGCCTTCAGCTGGGCACAGGCCCCCTTTACCACCGGCCAATCACTGTCCGAGCCCATGATCACTGCAACTTTCCGAATCATATCCGAACCTCTCTTTCTCCGTCTGCAAAACAAAAAAAAGCTGTGGTACACCTGCACCACGGCCTTTATTTCTGCGTATGCTCTCCCAGCGCTTTGCACAAAGCTGCACGATGCCCCTGAACAGCACGAATGGTGTTCTGTTCTGTGAAGCCCGACAGCATCTTCATCTTTGAAGTTCCCCTTTTGCTCTGCGCTTTTTCAGGCGGCACCCGGCATCCGCCGGGGTACCGTCTCTGTACTACATACAGTTTACGGCAAAAATTCCACTTTGCAAAGGCCCTTAGGGCAATTTCTCCCTTGTGTTCTCCCGCGTCAAAAAACTTTCAAAAGTTTTGTGCAGTTTCGACACCGTATTTCTTTTTAAGTATGACTTTTTTAGAAAATATAATAAAGTAGGTTTTATCTCACTGGGCAGGCCCCGCTCTGTACAGCCTCTCCGTCATTGCGTTGGCAGTAAGGGCAGGTTCACCTTAGAAGATGATCTTCGCTGTTGTTGCCCTTGCTGCCCGGATGAGGTCGGCGGGTGCGCAGCACACCTGCGTACCAATGCGGCCACCGGAGACATAGACCTTTTCTTGAGCCAGCACGCTTTCATCAAACACGGTGGTGTACTGCTTTTTCATCCCCACCGGGCTGCAGCCGCCCCGCACATAGCCGGTGACCTTATTGATATCGGCCACATGGATCATGGCTACGCTTTTTTCGCCCACGCTGCGGGCAGCGGCCTTCAGGTCAAGCTCTGCCGCCACCGGAATGACGAACACAAAGTAGTTTTTGCTGCTGCCCTGGGTCACCAGCGTCTTATATACGCAGGCCGGGTCCTCCCCCATGCTGGCGGCCACGGTCACGCCGTCCACCGCCACGCCCTCCTCGTGGGCATATTCGTGGGCTGTATAGGGCACCTTGGCCCGTTCCAGGATGCGCATGGCATTCGTTTTTGCTTCTTTTCCCATTGATGATCGCTCCTTGTAAACTCCTTGCCCTCTCAGGCTGTCCCTATTCTACCACTTTCTTTCCTAAATTTCAAAATTTCTCTTGACTTCAGTTCCATGAAGTGTTATCATAGGCCCATGCTTCAGGAAACTGAACTTCACGAAAATAAATCACGGCAATGGAGCCGGTCTCCTGTGCCGTTTGTGTGAGAAGGATAAGGAGACGACCACCATGATCATTGTACTGAAACAGGATGCCCCCGACGCACAGGTCCGCGAGTTCTGCCACGAGCTGCAGGATATGGGGCTGCAGATCAACGACTCCAAGGGTAGCGACACCCACATTCTGGGCCTGATCGGCGACACCAAGGCCATTGCCGAGAGCTGGGTGCTGGCCAACCCTGTGGTCGAGACCTGCCGCCGCGTGTCTGAGCCTTACAAGAAAGCCAACCGCAAGTTCCACCCCGACGACAGCGTAATCGATGTCAACGGCGTGAAGATCGGCGGCGGCAACTTCGCCGTCATCGCAGGCCCCTGCAGCATCGAGAGCGAGGAGCAGATCACCTACTGCGCCCAGCGCGTCAAGGCAGCCGGTGCTTCCCTGCTGCGCGGCGGTGCGTTCAAGCCCCGCACTTCCCCCTACTCCTTCCAGGGGATGCGCAGCGAGGGTCTCGACCTGCTCAAGCTGGCCCGCCGTGCCACCGGCTCCCCCATCGTCACCGAGATCATGAACACCGAGCACCTGCCCCTGTTCGAGAATGTAGACCTCATCCAGGTGGGTGCCCGCAATATGCAGAACTTTGAGCTGCTCAAGGCCGTGGGCCGCCAGAAAAAGCCCGTGCTGCTCAAGCGCGGCCTGGCCAACACGCTGGAAGAATTTGTGATGAGCGCCGAGTACATCATGGCTGAGGGCAACGAGAACGTTATCCTCTGCGAGCGCGGCATCCGCACCTTTGAGACCAGTATGCGCAACACCCTGGACCTGGCCGGAGTGGTCATGCTCCACAAAATGACCCACCTGCCCGTTGTGGTGGACCCCAGCCACGCCTGCGGCCACGCCTGGATGGTGCCCCAGCTGGCCAAGGCCGCTGTGGCCGCCGGTGCCGACGGCCTGATGATCGAGGTGCACAACAACCCCGCCAAGGCCAAGTGCGATGGTGCCCAGAGCCTGACCCCCGACCAGTTCGATGAACTGATGGGCTTTATCACCAAAGAAGTCGAGTTCTTTGGCAAGAAGATGAACTGAGAATGGAACGACCCTCTCGGCACGCGGCAGCGTGACTGAGGGGGTTGTTTTCTTTTGTCATCAAATATGGTATACTATGGTGTATTTTGAATTCACCCTTGAAACGAGGTATTTCTATGAAAGCTCATATTGCACGCAACCAGAATGCCGGCATCCCGCTGGCGCTGGGCTGGAACCTTTCTGCCGCCGACCGGGGCATTCTGGAGGGGATGGCCCCCGCTTTCGGAATGAAGCTGCAGCTGGTCTCCCCTGCCGATGCAGGCAGGACCGTGGCCCAGCTGCTGGGCGAGGTGGAGGTCAAAACCACCCGCACCCTGGTGCTGGAGCCGGGTGCTTATCCCCCGGCGCTGGTGCTGGCCAACTTCAAGGATAAGGATGTGGACACCCTGCTCGACCTGATGAAGCAGGCACAGGTGAACATCCCCCTCAAGGCCGTTGTGACCCCCACCAGCAAGAGCTGGGTGTTCGGTGACCTGCTGGCACATCTGCAGGAAGAGCACACCGCCTTTACCGCCGCAAAGGAGACCGCCAAAGCATGATGACCAAGCGTATTTTTTCCGCCCTGCTGGCGGCTGCGCTCAGCCTGAGCCTGCTGGCTGGCTGCGGCAGCACCTCCGGCTCCACCGCCCCCAGCGCCGCCGATGGCCCGCAGCGCTACTCCACCGTGTTCTATGATGTGTTCGACACCGTGACGCAGGTCATCGCCTACTGCGACAGCGAGGAAGAGTTCACCGCCCAGATGGACGCACTCCACGCCGACCTTGTGGAGTACAACCAGCTCTATGATATTTATAATGATTACGATGGCGTGACCAACATCAAGACCATCAACGACAATGCGGGCACTGCCCCGGTGACAGTGGATGACAAGATCCTCGGGATGCTGGAGCTGGCCCAGACCATGTACGACACCACCGGCGGCAAGCTGAACATTGCGCTGGGCAGTGTGCTGAACATCTGGCACAACTACCGCGAGGCTGCACTGGCCGATGACAACGACAGCAACAACCAGCTGCCCACGCAGGAAGAGTTGGATGCCGCCGCACAGCACTGCGATATCGCCAACCTCATCATTGATGAAGATGCCAAAACGGTCTATTTGGCCGACCCGGCCATGTCGCTGGACGTGGGCAGCGTGGGCAAGGGCTACGCCGTGGAGCAGGCCGCACAGGCCGCCGAAGCCCGGGGCCTGACCAGTGCCCTCATCAGCGTGGGCGGCAACCTGCGGGCCATCGGCACCAAGCCGGACGGCTCCCAGTGGGTAGGCGGCGTGGAAAACCCGTGGAACTCCTCCGAGGTCTACACCAACGGCAGCTCCACTGTAGCCGCCGTCAAGATGAGCGACCTCTCCCTTGTGACCAGCGGCGACTACCAGCGCTACTACATTGTGGACGGTGTGCGCTACCACCACCTCATCGACCCGGCCACCCTCTGGCCCTCCGCCTACTTTGACGGCGTGAGCGTGCTGGCTCCGGACTCCGGTGTGGCCGACTGCCTGACCACCGGCCTGTTCTGCCTGCCTCTGGAAGAGGGCAAGCAGCTCGTGGAATCGCTGGACGGCGTGGAAGCCCTCTGGTGCACCACCGATGGCGAAGTGGTCACCTCCAGCGGATGGAGTGAGCATACGAATTAAACCTCTCAGTTTCGCATACGCTCGCCAGCTCCCCTAGTAGGGGAGCCGTTGGCAGTACGGGCAAGTTTTCCCTTCAAATTTGATCCTCTGTAAAAATGGCTCGACGCTATACAGAACGTCGAGCCATTTATTTTTACTTGATATCCAGTTCGGGCGGCACGTCGATCTGGTCAGAGACGTACTTGCCGTTCTTTTTGCGCTGACGCACACACTCGGTGAGCAGATACTCGATCTGCCCGTTCACCGAGCGGAAGTCATCCTCAGCCCACGCGGCAAGGGCATCGTAGAGCTTCGCATTCAGGCGCAGGGGGATCTGCTTTTTCGGCTCTGCCATCAGTACAGGCTGCCGCTATTCACAATGGGCTGCGCGTCACGGTTGCCGCAGAGCACCACCAGCAGGTTGGAGACCATTGCCGCTTTGCGCTCATCGTCCAGTTCCACCACTTTGTTCTCACTCAGGCGATCCAGCGCCATCTCCACCATACCCACGGCACCGTCCACGATCATCTTACGGGCATCAATGATGGCGCTTGCCTGCTGACGCTGCAGCATGACCGCCGCGATCTCGGGGGCGTAGGCCAGATAAGTGATGCGGGCTTCGATGATCTCGATCCCGGCGGCGGTGACGTTCTTCTGGATCTCGCCCTGGATGCGCTTGGCCACCACTTCTGAGGAGCCGCGCAGGCTGCCCTCGTCGGCCACACCGTCGCCGGTGGTGTCCACGTTGGGGGCTACATCGTAGGGGTAGATGCGCACCACGTTGCGCAGGGCGCTGTCACACTGCAGGGACAGGTACTCTTTGTAGTTGTCTACATTGAACACGGCCTTGGCGGTGTCGGTCACCCGCCAGATCACCGCAATGCCGATCTCCACCGGGTTGCCCAGGCAATCGTTGATCTTCTGGCGGGAGTTGTTCAGGGTCATCACCTTCAGGGAGATCTTCTTGCCGTCCTTCTCACGGTCAGCCTGCACCACAGGGCGCTGCTGAACATCACCGCTCTGGCTCAGGACCGTGCCCGCAGCCGGGTTGACGGCAGTGCAGAACGGATTGACCCAGTAGAAGCCCTCCCCCTTCAGGGTGCCGATGTAATCACCGAACAGGGTCAGCACCAGCGCTTCCTCGGGCTTGAGGACTTTCAGGCCCGCGAACAGGAAAATACCGATGATGGCATAGATAACAGCGATCGCCAGCGGGATAAAACCCAGGAAGGTAGTATACAGCATTACAAAACCGATGCCGCCCACCACAACCGCAGCCACATAACCCAGCAGGGTCAGCAGAAGCATGGTCATGCCGTTCTTCTTGGTCTGTAAGATCTTCTCTTCCATAAAATGTCCCTCCTTTACAGGGTTCGGAAGTTTCTTTCTGATATCAAAATCATATCACATTGTATTTTGATTGTCAAGCATAGACCAGTCTTGCAGACGTGGTATTATTATGGTATAATAAAGCCACAGAGAGGAGCTGATATCATGCCGCGTATTATTCCGATCCGCGACCTCAAAAACACTGCCGCTGTCTCCCAGATGTGCAGTGAATCTAAAGAGCCTGTCTATATCACCAAAAATGGCTATGGCGATATGGTCATTATGAGCATGGAAGCCTATGAAGAAAAGATGCAGCTTCTGGACGCTTACGCCAAGCTGGATGCTGCCGAGCAGCAGGTGGAAGCCGGGCAGACGTTGGATGCCCGCAGCGCCTTGCAGGAATTGAGAGCACGTTATGGCATATAAGCTGGTTGAAACAGCCCTTGCACAGGCAGACCTGGATGCGATCCTGTCCTACCTTGCCTTATCGCTGGAAAATCCAGCCGCTGCCACAGCCTTTGCCAATGAAGTTGAAAAGTGCTATGCGGCATTGGAACAGCTGCCCTATCTTTACGAGCAGTGCCGCGACCCTCGGCTTTCTTCCAAGGGCTACCGTAAAGCTGTCATCAAGCATTACCTGCTGATCTACCGTGTAGATGAAGCACAAAAGACTGTTTACCTGCTTCGATTCTTCTATGGCCGTCAAAATTACGAAACATTGTTATAACACAAAACCTCCCACTCGAATGAGCGGGAGGTTTTATTACGTACAGTTATAATTACCAGAACCAATACCGTTTCTTGACGGCGATATACACGATCAGGCAGACCACGGTCAGCGCACCGGCGGCGATGAAGAAGGTCCAGTTGATATTGGTGAAGCGCAGATTCTGGTTGGTCAGCAGGTAGCTGCCAGCCGTATCAGTGGTGATGGTGCCATCCTTGTAGCTGTTCAGGAACTGCCACTTTTCGCTGGCAGTGTTGTGCAGATACAGGCGGCTGTAAGCGGCGTTCTCACCGGTCAGGGTGATCTGCACCACGCAGGGCAGCGCGCCGCTTTCGCCCAGCTGGAAGCTCAGGCCGTTTTCATCGGGGGCAAAGGTCAGGGCGGTGCTGAACCCGCCCTGGGTGCTCTTGATGCTGGTGCCATCGATCCGCAGGGTATAATCCTCGCCCAGCACGATCAGGCTGCGGCCCGTGGTGCGCAGGGCGCTCAGGATCTCGCCGGTGATGGCAGGCACGTCGCTCTGATAGAGGGACACTTCCTCCCCTGCGGCGTTCTGGATGGCGGCAACGGTGGCATCAGTGGTGACGTTGTCCTCGGTACCATCACCGCTGGTGTCGCTGCTGCTGCCGGAGGTGGATGCGGTGCGGTTGACGATGACCGTGACCGAGGTGGAGGCGGTGCCGTTGGAGACCACCACGGAGGTGGCACCCGTGGCAACGCCGGTGATGACACCGGAACCGCTGACGGTGGCAATGCTCTTGTCCTGGCTCTTGAAGGTCAGGCTCTGGCTGGCAGAGGCCGGCGACACCTTGCCGGTGATGGTCTTGGAAGAGCCCGGCTTGAGCACCACATAGTTGGTGTTCAGGGAGATGGACTGGCTGGAGACGGTGCTGGTGTTGGCCGCAACCACCGTAACGGTGGCCGTGCAGCTCACGTTGCCATCCGTGGCGGTGATGGTGGCCTTGCCGGGGGCAACGCCGGTCACCTTGCCAAAGTTGTTGACGGTGGCCACCTTCTCATTGGAAGAGCTCAGGCTGACGTTGATATAGTTGGCTGCCGAGGTAGGCAGCACTGCCAGCGAAAGGCTGGTGGTCTCGCCCACGGCAATGGTGCTGGATGCAAGGGTGATATCCATTTCGGTGGCGATCATGCTGGCATCCGGCTGGGGGGTGATGGTATAGGTGCAGCTCACCCCGCCGCAGGTGGCGGTGATGTTGGCCGTGCCCAGGCCCACAGCCTGCGCCACGCCCTCACTGTCCACCGAGACAACATTGGGGTTATCAGAGACATAGGTCACGCCGTTCTTGCTGGCGGCATTGGCGGGGGTGGTCACCGGGGAGAGCTGCTGGGCCGTGCCCGCCAGCGGGGCGGCATCGTAGCTGCCGGTCTCGATGCTCTCGGCGGTAACTTTATCCCAGGGAAAGCTCACCTTGGGCAGCGTGAGGGCCAGCGGCGTGGTAACAGGGCCGGCAGCCGACGCAGGCAGGGCGGCGGCACAGGCCAGCACACCCAGCAGAGCCGCGCTGGCGGCCAGCTGTTTCGGGTTCAGTTTCATTCTTTCGTACCTCTTGGGCGTGGAATCGGCGGGCGCTTAGCGGAACAGCACGCCCAGGGCCTCCATCACATAGTCAAAGTAAGTCAGTTCATCGTACTCCACACGGGCGGTGACGCTCATGCCGTTGGAAAGGTCCACCTTGTCGCCGCTGGTGCTCACGACATAGGTGTTGTCCGGCTTGATGGTCATCTTGTAGTAAGACCCGCTGGTGTTGGTGGTCACGTCACTGTCGATGGAGGTAACAGTGCCGGTCAGGGTGCCGTAGGAATACTCCGACAGGCCGGTGATGGCGATCTTGCAGGGGTCGCCCACGTTGATCAGCGGCCGGTCGTTGACGGTGACAGCCGCCACGATCTCAAGGTCACTGTTCTCGCTGGCAACGGTGGCCAGAGCGGAGCCTGCGCTGAGCACCATGCCCACCTTGTAGGGGGTGTCCATGTGGATGACACCGGAGGTGGGAGCGTAGATGTAATAATCGTTCGCGCCGGTGTTCAGGGCATCCAGCTGGGCCTCGATGTTGTCAATGTTGGCCTGCACGCTGGTCAGGTTGGCAGAAATGGACTGCAGGGTGGAGTAGTACAGGCTCTCCACCTCGCTCTGGTTCTGCTCCATCAGGGTCTTGATCTGCTCATCGGTGTAACCGGCGGCCTGATAGGGCGAAGCGTCAAACGCCTTCTGGCTGACCTGGCTCTTGTAGCTCTCGTACTGGTAGTAATAGGGCTGGTCGTCGATGTCGGTCTCGCTGAAGTAGTTCTTGTCGTCCTGAATGGACTTGAGCAGCTTTTCGTACTGGCTCTTCTGCTTTTTGTAGATGTCCAGCTGCTTCTGGTAGCTGTCCTGCTGAATGTCCAGATCAGTGCTCTTGATGTGGGCAATGAGGTCGCCCTCGGTGACATAGCTGCCCTCCGAGATGTTCAGCTCGGTGATGGAGCCGGAGTAACTGGACATGATATAGGTCTTGTTGGCCGCCTGCACTGAGCCAGTGGACTGGCTGACGTAGGTGCGCTTGTTCTGGGTGCTCCAGATCACCAGAAACACCATGAGGAAAGCCACCAGAAGAATGAGCGCGTAGCCAAAGGCCGGCAGCTTCTTCTCCATCATAATGCGGCGGTCCTGCAGGTCGGAAAGATTCTGAATGCGAGTGGTCATATTACTTCGTCTCCATAAAAACGTCCATGACACCGTTTTCGCTGTCCTGATTGACGTAGATGCTGTAGGTGGTGCCGGTCAGCTCGATCTCGTGCTCGTAGGCATAGATGTTCAGCTTCTGGCTGGCAAGGCTGCTGTGGTCCATGGGGCCGGTGAAGTGAGCGTACAGGCAGCCCTTCACCCGCAGCACAGCGTCCTGCTCGTAGCCCGGCTCCAGGCGGGGGATGAGCTGGTTGACCTGCATCATAAAATAGATCTGCGGCTCCGGGTTGGGGCCGGAGGTAAACTTGACGCACTGGATCACAGGGCCAACCGGCATGGCGCTGTGGCTCTTGATAAAGTTCTGCATCTGGGTCAGGATCACGCCCAGGTTGCCCAGCTCGCTGGCATCGATCTTGCGTGCCAGAACGTTGGTCAGCTTCAGGGTCTTGTTTTCTGCAACTTGGATTTCTCTCATAATAATGTCCACCTGTTTCTTTTTTGTTTGCAATAAGCAATTGTCTGGGGGGAAAATAGGAATCATGGATTTGGCTTATTTCGCCCTCTCAGGCGCTCCGCGCCAGCTCCCCCAAAGGGGGAGCCGATTGTAGCCCACGGTCAGCATCTGCTGAATCAAGGAGATGCGTTGGCTCTCCCCTCGGGAGAGCTGGCAAAGCCACAAGGCTTTGACTGAGAGGGTATACCGCACAGGGCAAGCATCAACTACATTCTTGCCTTTACTTCCCGGTCGATCACTTCACATACTGCATCAAACTGCTGGTCAAGCTCCAGATTCGTAAACCTCAGTACTTCCAAATCATAAAGATTCAAAATCTGGCTTCGTTCCTCATCGTAAGCTTTCCCCTGTTCAGTATAATGCTGTGAGCCGTCAAGTTCAATAACCAATCTTGCATCCGCGCAATAAAAATCCACAATAAACGATTCAATGATCCGCTGTTTGTAGAATTTCACCGGATACTTCCGCAAAAAATCATACCACAATTTTTTCTCTTGTGGTGTCATTTTACGCCGAAGTTCCCGCGCAACCGGAAGCATCTTGTGATTTTTGATGACCGTTGTGGTTTTCATAGGGGATATCCTCTATTATACCGGTATATCTTTTCCGCCCTCTCAAGCAGCCCACGGACAGCACCTGCTGAATCGAGAAGATGCGTTGGCTCTCCCCTTGGGAGAGCTGGCAAAGCCGCATGGCTTTGACTGAGAGGGCCGTTTCCACTCCGGCTTCTGCCGAACTCGCCCTCTCAGGCGCTCCGCGCCAGCTCCCCCAAAGGGGGAGCCTATTGTAGCCCACGGTCAGCACCTGCTGAATCGAGAAGATGCGTTGGCTCTCCCCTCGGGAGAGCTGGCAAAGCCGTATGGCTTTGACTGAGAGGGTTAATTTTTTCCCACACACAATTGCCTACCGCAACGCGATAAGCAACATAAAAATAAGATGTGCCAGGAGGCACACGCCTCCTGGCACACCATAACGAGGCATTGTTGTCTGCCCCGCGCTAACAAGTAGGGCGGTGCAGTTTCCTCAACGCTTCATAATTTTAGACTAACTAGATTAGCCCCAGATCTCCAGAGAATTGCCATTCTTCTTGATGGTGTACTTGGGAGTGGGCTCAGTCTTGAACAGCTTCACATCGCCAGCGGTGTTCTTGACCTCGGTGCGGCCCAGGTTGTAGATAGCAGCAGCGGAGCCCAGGATCTGAGCAATGCCGTCGCCGATCTGGCCAGCCTTGAACTTGTCAGCGCCGACAACCTTGCCGAACATGGTGCCCAGGTCAGCCTTGGTAGCGCTGCCGCCGAAGACGTAGCCCAGAGTGTTCTGGATGGTGGAGGTGACGAAGTTATTGCCGATCAGGGTAACAATGTTGGTGGAGAAAGCCTTAACGTTATCCAGGTTCCAGATAGGAGCGGTAACAGCGCCGATAGCGTCGATAAAGCTAGCGCCACCGTTGACGTAGGTCATTTCGTTCTCTGCGATAACAGAGTAGTTTGCAGGCATCATCATAATGAATTACTCCCTTCAAATGAATGAAAAACTTATTTTGGCGATCTTTTTCCGGCTGCGCATCCATCCAAAGATCATTTATGTAACCGAGTGCGCACTCGGCTGCAACTTAATAGGTCATTGCCTCGCCATCGTCGTCTTCTTCAACAACTGCCGCGGGGGCAACGGGTGCAGGCTCTTCCTTCTTGCGGCGGAAGATGCCCTGCTGCAGGTTCCAGAGCTCGTAATACTTGCCCTGCTTTGCCAGCAGCTCGTCATGGGTGCCGCGCTCCACGATCTCACCGTGATCCATGACCAGGATCAGGTCGCAATCACGGATGGTGGAAAGGCGGTGTGCCACGATCAGCATCGAACGGTCAGCCAGCTGGTTATAGATCATATCAAAGATGGTATTCTCTGTACCAAAGTCCAGGCTGGAGGTCGATTCATCAAAGATGTAAAGGCTCGAATCCTTCAGGAACGCACGGGCCAGTGCAATGCGCTGCTTCTCACCACCGGACAAGCCGTTGCCAGCTTCCTCCAGATAGGTGTTGTACTGCAACGGCAGCTTGCGGATGAACTCGTGTGCGTCGGCCTTCTTGGCCGCCTCCCGTACCTGATCGAGGGTAGCCTCGGGGCGGGAGATGCGGATATTCTCGAAGATCGTCTTGCTGAACAGCTCAACGTTCTGCGGGACATAGGAAATGCAGCGGCGGACGGATGCATTGCTGTACTCGTCCAGATCGACACCATCCACACTGATGGTGCCGCTCTCCGGCTCGTAATACTTGAGCAGGAGCTTGGTGATGGTGGACTTGCCGGAACCCGAGGAACCAACCAGCGCCACCTTTTTCCCCTGCGGGATGGTAAAGGAGATGTGGTTCAGTGCCGGGGTGCGGTTGCCATACCGGAAGGTAACATCCTTGAACTCAATGTCGCCCTCCATGCTCTCCATCTCGGTGTACTCTCTGGTATCGTCCTGCTCGGATTCATAATCCATGATCTCCGTCAGGCGCTTCATGGAGATGGAAGCCTCCTGAATGGACATCTGCATGCCGATCAGGTCGCTCACCGGAGAAGTAAAGTAACCAGCCAATGTGCTATAAGCCATATAACCGCCCAGCGTCAGCTGGCCATTCAGCACCTGCGTGATGCCCACATAGGTGGTGACCATGCTCAACACGGTCGTGATCACGCTGGAGATCAGGCTCTGGCCGGTGCTGATCTTGCTGGAACGCAGGCTGATCTTCAGGCTCTTGATGTATTCACGCTCAAGGGCCTCCAGCTCGCGATCCTCGCAGGCGTTGCACTTGATGGTCTCGATGCCGCGCAGGCTCTCGATCATCTGGCTGTTCAGAACGGCCGACTGCACCATCGTCTCTTCATTGATCCGCTTGTAGGGCTGCTTGAAGATGATGACGAGCAGCAGGCTCAGAATAGTGGTAAACAGGGTAATTGCGAACAGCGAAGAATTCATCCGGAACAGGACAAAACCTGTGCCCACGGCCATCACAATGTCCATGACCACGCTCATTGCAATGCTGGTCAGCACCGATTTGATGGTACTTGCATCGGAATAGCGGGTGGTGATCTCGCCGGTCTTACGGGATGCAAAGAACTTCATCGGCAGTTTATACACATGCTCGAAGTAGCCCAGCATCAACGGGATGTCGATTTTAATGGAAAGAAAGATCAGGATCCAATCTCTCACAGTCGAGAGCAGCGTGCTGGTCAGATTGACCACACTGAACACGATAATGAGCGATATGAGCAGGTTTTTCAGCCCGTAAGGCAGCACCTCGTCCATGATCGCCTTATTAAAGACGGTGGACACGATGCCGATCAGTGTCAGGATCACTGAACTGAGAATAGCGTAAGCAAACAGCTTTTTCTGGGGAAGCAGCAGATCCATGTACCGCTTCAACATGTTGTTGCGGGCTGCCTTGGCTTCCTCTTTGCCCTCCACCTTATGCTTGCCGGTGCCGCCCTTGAACTCCGCTGTGGGGTTCAGCAGCAGCAGCACGCCGGTGAAGTTTTTATAGAACTCATCCAGGCTGATCTTTTTCAGTTCATTTGCAGGGTCGCCGATGACGACGTAATCCTTGCATTTGTACTTTTTGCTTGCATCAGCCTTGCGTTCTTCTTCCTGCACCACATGCTTGCGGCGAGCATCGTCATCCTTGATGGTCGTCTTTTTGAAGATGACCACAAAGTGGGTCAGGCCCTGGTCGGTAATGACCTGCGCAATTGCGGGCAGTGTGAAATCGCTTAAAAAGTTTTCGCGGTCAACACGGACAGCCGCCGTGCTGAAGCCCAGCTCATTGGCTGCTTTCTGCAGGCCAACGAGGTTCGTGCCTTTCATGTCGGTTCCCATCATATCCCGCAGGCGGGTGATGGTGATTTCCTTTTTGTAATGGAGGCACACCATTGCGAGCGAAGCGGCCGCGCAGTCCGTAGAATCGTGCTGCCGCACATAGGTATAACGCATACGATGTTTCCTTTACAAGAGACCGACAACCAAAAGCAAACGATCTCTTTTTCAATGTACTGTGTCTATTTCAAAACTACGGCTTTTATTCTAGCACACCCGGTCTGTTTGCACAAGCCCCAGTTTGCTGTTGTTTTGGCCGTAGGTCTGACAAATGAAAAAGGTTTTCTTTTTGCACTCCGGTTTAACAGCGCATAGCCTTCTGCTTTGCCCTGCCCTGCGGAGAACCAGGGCAAAGCAGAAGTCCGCTGCTATCAAAAGAAGGGAGCGCCTACCCTTTGATCTGAGTCAATCACCACAGAACGTTTAAAAACTGTTCCAAGGTTTGGGTGTAGTATACCACAATCTGACAGCATCTTCAAGAGGACATTTTTTAAGAAACCATTAATTTTGAAGATTTTGTGAAAAAAGTCTCAGATTGGTTACAACACCCGGTTAAAAAACAAGCGGCGAAGTTGCCCTCGCCGCCTAATGGCGCCTCTTGCCTGACTCGAACAGGCGACACCCTGATTAACAGTCAGGTGCTCTAACCGACTGAGCTAAAGAGGCACATCTTTCAAAACGCAATTCCGCAGCGCACAATTGACTGCGAGATGTATTATAACTCTTCCCGCTCCCTTTTGCAAGCCTTTTTTGGAAATTTGTGAAAAAAGTTTTTCAAAGGAGCTCAACCCTCTCAGTCAAAGCCTTGCAGCAGCGAAAGGTCAGGCTGTCCCTCCCATACAACCTCTCCGTCATCATCGCTAACGCTCGATGCCACCTCCCCTAGTAGGGGAGGCCTTGGCAGGAGATTCGTTTTTCGATTGATTCGCCTTCGGCTCCAAAATCATCATCTGCCGCAAGGGAAAGACTTTGCGCCAGCAGGGCAAACAGGAGCGAAGCGCCAGCCCCCGAAAACGCGACGGTATGCCAAGGGCTCCCCTACTAGGGGAGCTGTCGCGGCAAAGCCCGCGACTGAGAGGTTTTATGCAAAAGCAAAGCCTCTCCTTCGCCCTCTTTCTCCCCCACCTTCTGCTACACTGATATCTACCAGAAAGAAGGTGCCGCCCATCAAGACTGTGATCTACCTCGATGTCCTGCTGCTGACGAATTTTGCGCTCACGCTGCTGTTCCTGCTGGCGGCGGGGCTGCTGGCCGGGGTGGAGTGCCGGGCCGGGCGGCTGCTGTTGGGCGGGGCGGCTGGGGCAGCTTCCTCGTTGGCTCTGCTGGCCCCGGAAGTGCCGGATGCTGCCGCGCTCTTATATAAAGTGTCAACCGCCGCCCTCACGGTGGCTGCCGCCTACGGCTGGCCCGGGGGCCGATGCTTCGCCCGGCTTGTGGGGTGGTTCTGCGCGGGGAATCTGCTGCTGGCGGGGGCGCTGCTCCTGCCCGGGGCCCAGACCAACAACGGCTGCATCTACCTGCCCCTTTCGCCGGGGGCACTGCTGGCGGGCGCGGGCGGGGTGGTGCTGGCTGTACAGGGGGGGCTCCGCTTTCTGGGCCGGGGCGGCGGGCAGGTATTCCCCGCCCGGCTCACCGTGGCAAACACAGCGCTGGATGTCCGGGCCTTCTGCGACACCGGCTTCTCGGTGCAGGAGCCGCTTTCGGGCCGGGCGGTGGTGCTGGTGCGGCTGGATGCCGTGCCTCTGCCCGCCGGGATGAAGGCGTATCTGGACGCCTGCCTCGCGGGCGTCGGCGCAGAGCCTCGCCCGGAGTGGGGCGTGCGGTTCGTACCCTGTCAGACCGTCGCGGGACACTGTCTGCTGCCCGCCCTGCCTGCCGCGCTTGCGTCAAACGGTAGAAAACAGGACGGAATATACGCAGCGTTTTGCGATATGCCGCCTCCGCCGGGCGGATGGACGGCTCTCGTCAGCGCGGAAACGGCGGCGCTGCTGGGTAAATGACAATACAGTGGGAGGAATGCACCTGTGTTTCAACGATTTGTAAATCTTTTGCAGCGCCTCTGGGCCAGACTGAGCTGGACGGGCGGCGTACATTATCTGAACGGCGGGCCGGGTCTGCCGCCGCCCCTGACCCCGGAAGAGGAAAAAGCCCTTCTGGCCCGGATGGCCGACGGAGACCCCGCCGCCCGGGATGAGCTCATCACCCATAACCTGCGGCTGGTGGTGTACCTTGCGAAGAAATACGAGGGTAGCGGCGTCCCCTCGGAGGATATGGTGTCCATCGGTACCATCGGGCTCATCAAGGCTGTGAACACCTTCACGCCCGAGCGGAGCATCAAGCTGGCGACTTACGCCAGCCGCTGCATCGGCAACGAGATCCTGATGTATCTGCGCAAAAGCTCCAACCGGCGGCAGGAGGCCAGCATCGACGAGCCGCTGAACATCGACGGCGACGGCAACGAGCTGCTGCTGTCGGACGTGCTGAGCAGCGAGGAGAATCAGGTGGGCCAGCGTCTCGAGCAGGACGCCGAGCGGGCCAGCCTCCGCCGGTCGGTGGAGCAGCTCTCGCCCCGGGAGCGGCAGATCATGGAGCTGCGCTTCGGCCTGCTGGACGGCGTGGAGCGGACCCAGAAGGAGGTGGCAGACGCCATCGGCATCAGCCAGAGCTATATTTCGAGGCTGGAGAAAAGGATCATACGGCAATTAAGAGAACAATTAGGGGAGTGAAGAAGATTAAACCTCTCAGTCTGCTTCGCAGACAGCTCCCCTATCGAGGGGAGGTGGCACGCCGAAGGCGTGACGGAGAGGTTATCCCCTGAATTTGGAATGAATGTTATCCTGCCCCTGCGGCCATACTTCCGGTGAAATTGAAACGAAACCGGAGGGTAGGGGATGTACAACAAGGTTGAGCTGTGCGGCGTGAACACCGCCGAACTGCCGATACTGTCCGAGCAGGAGAAACGCGACCTGCTCACCCGGGCGCGGGCCGGGGACAAAGAGGCCCGCCAGAGCATGATAGAGGGCAATCTGCGGCTGGTGCTCAGCGTGGTGCAGCGCTTTTCGCAGCGGGGCGAGAACATGGACGACCTGTTTCAGGTGGGGTGCATCGGGCTCATCAAGGCCATCGACAACTT